>Ga0153946_1000657_pt1 | contig 15189 bp, 14 predicted proteins | sample TSNJ030MetaG_FD_104751 | JGI IMG/M metagenome (GOLD analysis project Ga0153946, IMG submission 104751) | Attine ant fungus gardens microbial communities from New Jersey, USA - TSNJ030 MetaG | ecosystem: Host-associated > Fungi > Mycelium > Unclassified | place: USA: New Jersey, Wharton State... | reverse complement strand
TCAATAATTATCTTTCGCGCAAAATCTTAGCTGTTACGAGGCATATGGGTTTTCTGCGTGAAATTTACGAGCCTTTAGATCAGAAAGTCCGCAGTTTCCAATGTGAATTGGATCCTGCGGACTTTCTATGCTGGTATTCAATCTGTTATAGGGTGCGCTGCGTATCATTCTATTTCAATCTGGCACGCGCGCATGGCCTCAAGAGCAGTTTGGTGCCGCTCCGGTGTGACACCGGCACAGCAGGCCGCATCAATTTTAACGATGCTCTCGGGCAGGCGGGCTTTGAGCAGCATGGCGTTGGAGATGACGCAGATATCCGTGCATAGCCCGACCAGCGTGATCTCATCAATTTTTGTCTTTGCATTCTCCGTATAAAGAAAATCCATCAGCTCAGTGGAGCCGAAGGCCGGTTTGTCAAAGACTTTGCTTTTCCCCGCGATTGTCTGCAGCTCCGGAATGATCTGCCAGCCCCCGGTGCCCTTGATGCAGTGCTGTACAGGAAGGTTATGGCCCTCTTGCGACTGTAAGTACTCTGTGTCGTGCGTATCGCGCGTGAACAGGATCTCACCGGAAAACCCGTTAGCCTTCCCGGTAACAGCCGGGACGACAGCCTCGGCCTGCGCCGTGCCCAGAGTCCCGGAGACGAAATCGTTCTGCATATCTACAATAATCAGTATTTTTCTCATCGTACGCCCGCTTTCAGTAAAATTTCCAGCAGCTGCTCCACGGTGTCCGCGATGCTGCCGGCCCCCGCCTTTTCCAGCTCACCCGGTTCGGGAAAGCCGTAGCGCACGCCGACACTCTTAATACCGCACTCCTTCGCGCCCAATATATCAAAACGGCGGTCGCCGATCATCACGACGTCTCTGAGGTCCGCCTCCGGCAGTCGCTTCAAAACGGCCCGGATGATGTCGGGCTTTTCCGAAACGGTTCCGTCCAGCGTCGCCGCCGATATGCCGTCAAAGTACTGGAGCAGCTGATGATGACGTAAAATCTCTTCCGCAAAAACCCCGGGCTTCGAGGTGGCGACAAACAGTGTTTTCCCGCATTCCTTCAGCTTCCGCAGTAATGCGGGAATGCCCGGGTAAGGCTCGCATTCGTATTGGCCTTTTTTCGTATAGCGCTCGCGGTATTTTTCCACAGCGCGCCTGACGCCGGTCTCGTTCAGCTGATAAAAGTCCCGGAAGGAGCTTTCCAGAGGAGGCCCGATGAAGCGCTCAAGCTTTTCCGGCTCATCCTCCGTAACGCCAAGAAAGTCAAGAGCGTAATAAACACTCTTGACAATCCCTTCCTTTGTATTTATCAGGGTTCCATCCAGGTCAAATAAAAGATACCGCATATTTCTCCCATATACATACAAATATTAATGCTGTGTTTCTGCATCCATCAGCGCCTGCCGGCTCCGCCTCCGCGGGAACCGCCGCCCCCGCTGAAGCCGCCTCCGCCGCCAAAGCCTCCACGGCCCGCGCCCCCTCCGCCGGAACGTCCGCCTGCGCCAAAGCCTCCAAAGCCTCCTCCTCCGAAACCGCCTCCGGGCGGAGGTCCGCCGAAGCCGCCGGGAGGCGGTCTGCGGTGATGGTAATGCCTGCGACCGCCGAACATACTGCCCAGGAACATGCCGCTCCAAAAACCGCCTCCGCCGCCATATCCCCCGTAGCCCCCGCCGCCCCTGCGGCCAAAGCTTGAGAGCACGGAGATGATCACAACAATGATGATGACGGCAACGATTCCTTTGGCAAGTATGCTGCCGATGTCGGACGTGCCGCCGCTGTAATTCGTTTCAGTCGGGCCGCCGCCGGACACATATGTGACAGACTGCTGTTGTGTATATTCATCCGTAAAATTTTGATAATAGGTTTCCATACGCTGGTAGGCATCCGCAAAAAACGCATTGACGGCTGAGTCATATTGCCTGCTGTCATAATCGTCATAAAAGGTGTCTTCCAGCATACTTTTCAGCAATGAGCCGGTAAAATAATCCTCAATGCCGTAGCCGGGCATAGCCCACACCTTATTCTCAGCAACGGCAAACATCAGCAGCAAGCCGTTATTGCGCTCTTTGGAGCCGACGCCCCAAGCCTTGAAAATATCATAGGTATAGTCTATGGAATCGCTGCCGTCAATGAAATCCACCGCCACCACGACGATTTCCGCACCTGTAGCCTTAAAAAGCTTTTCATTCTGGCTGATGATCATTTTCTCTGTTTCGTCGGAAAGCACATTGGCACTGTCCAGCACATATCGATTGGCGGGCCTTTGCGGAACAGCCGCGAACACCGGTAAGCTTCCGCAGAAAACAAACGCCAAAGTAAGCAGTGCAGAAAACAACTTTTTTATGTTCATTCACCTCATTATCAAAATCATACTTTTTAAAGAGCATTAACAGTTTTTGAGCTCGTTATACAAACAGAGGCAGCTCCTTTAATACGCCCAGCTTTGCAAGCAGGCTCACCGGAAAACCGCGAAGCACGTCGTTGTATCCGGCCGCTTTTTCATTGTAGCTGCTGCGTGAAATCTTGTCCTGCTGAGATCTCATCTCGGCTATGAGTGTGGTCGGATATTTCGCGTCGGCCTCGCTGAGCTCCAAGCTGCCGAGCGCATTTGCAAGCTCTTCTGCCGGAGCGTCCAGCTGCTTGTCGACGGTAGCCTGGTCTTTCATGTTATACGCATTTTCCGCCTTTTTTGTGGCATGCTCCAGTTCATCGATGTATGTGCGCAGTTCGGGGTTATCCGCCTGGTATCTCTCTGCCACCTTTAGCAGGTTGTTGCAGGCGGCCACGCGCGCGTCGAGGCCCTCGTATATGGCAAATCCGGTATCGTCGTAGTAATACTCGCTCTCCGCCTCCGACCGGATGGGCTGCACGGAGCGCACGATTCCCAGCGGAATCGATGCCACAATCAATATAATCATCGCCATAGCGGCAATCAGATTTTTTTTCTTCATTTTAACCGCCATACGGTACGTTCCGCATAAAGCTGCATTGTAAAACAGCCCGCCGCCCGTGCCGCTTCCTTTCGTCTGTTTTTCAAACTATCGCTTCACTTTCATTCATCATATTATGCACGTATATCCAACAATTTTTGCTTGAGCTCGTTCTCCAGCCTTCCGATTTCTTTCTCGGCGTCCCTTCTCTTGGCACGGCCCTCGTCCTGAATCTTGACGACCTCGTCCAGCGTGGAAATGAGCGCCTGGTTCGTGTGCTTCAGTGTTTCCATGTCCACAATGCCGCGCTCGGATTCCCTGGCGGTTTCTATGGTGCTCATCTTCAGCTTATCCGCATTCTTCTTCAGCAGGGAGTTTGTCATGTCGGTCACCTGGCGCTGCGCTTTGACAGCCTGCGCGGAATGGGCAACGCCCAGCGCAAGTACCATCTGACTTTTCCAGAGGGGGATCGTATTGACAATCGTGGACTGTATCTTTTCGGTCATGATTTTGTCGTTGTTCTGTACCAGACGGATCTGCGGCGACATCTGCACCGACACCATACGCGTCAGGTCCAGGTCATGTAATTTCTTTTCAAATGCGTCGCACTGCTGGGCGAAGTCATTGGCGAGCTGCGCGTCCTCCGCAAGACCCGACTGCTGCGCCTTGGCCTTGAGCTGCGGCAATGTCGTCGCGCGCTCCTGCTGAAGCTTTTTGCGGCCCGCTATGATGTACATGCTCAGCTCCTTGTGGTACGCAAGGTTCATGTCATACAGCTTATCGAGCATCACAATGTCTTTCATAAGCTGGATCTGGTGGCTTTCAAGGGTCTCTGCTATTTTATTGACATTCACTTCCGCCCTGTCGTATTTGGCCTTGAGCGCCTTCACCTTATTGCCGGTATTTTTAAACCAGCCCATAAAGCCTTTTTCCTCCTCGTCCACATCGAAACCCTTGAGCTCGATGACGAGGTTGGAAAGCTCGTCGCCCACTTCGCCCAAATCCTTCGTACGCACTTTGGACAGGGCCGAGTCGGAAAACGCCGCAATCTTCTTCTGAGCCGCGGCGCCGTACTGCAATACCATCGTACTGTTGGCAATGTCAATTTTATCGGCGAATTCGTCGACGATTTTTTGTTCCTCCGGGGACAATCTCTGCTCGGCGGGCGGCGCGGCGGCCTCCTGAGGCTGTGCCGGATCGGGCTGCTGCTCCGGTTCCAGAGTCAAAGTAGGAACCTCCATGCCCTCGAGTGTCAGTTCCGGTACCTTCACTTCCTCGTCTTCAAGAGTCAGCTTTATTTTTTTATCCATCCTAATCCCTCTCCTTTAATTGATCTTGCCGCCATTTTACCATATCACGCCGGTTTTATAAAGAGTTTTTCGTCGCTCCGCCATTTCTCTCACCATCCGGGGATACGAAGCCCTCCTGCTTCAGCATACTCTCAAAAACGGAAATATCCGTGGAAATATCCATCGCTTCCTCACTGAAAAGTGAATCCAGCTGCTTTTCAAAGGCCCCGGCGATTGTATACAGCATCCGCTCAATGTCTTCCATCGTACCGGAAATATTCTCACCCTTTACCACCTGGCTGTCAAGCCGCTGATAGCTTTCCAGCAGCTTCATGGTGGTCGGCAGGTAGTAGTTCATAAACTTGCGGATCTGCGGCGCTTTGTCCGGATTGCTGGAAATATAATTAAAAATCGCTTTGGAAGACTGCTCCATGCGGTCGATGCATTCGCTGAGGTCGGCGTCCGGTATCGCGTCGTTGGCCCCCCGCATCTTTGCGATATACCGGTTGCCGTCTTCAATGATTTTATCCACCTCGGGGTTGCCGGTTTTCGAAATGGGCTCTGGCTTGGGCTCTTCCTTCGGCACCGCGATAAACTTTTTCTTGCCTTTAAAAAGAATGGAGGACAGTGCGAAAACGCCGATCAGCACCAGCGCAAATATAATGAAATGTGACGGCTCATACAGCTTGCCGAATAAGGCATATAAAAACGCAGTAATGCCGGTTATCCAGTATTTGGCAACGCCGGGCTCCCGCACCATTTTCATGTTCGGATTCGCCGTCATCGGCACACCCGGCTGTTTGGCGGCTGCCGCGGGCCTTTGGGGCGGCGGCGCTACATAAACGGTGTTGCCGCGATGGAACTGGCTGGGCGGCGGCGCCTTATGGGGCCTTTGGGGCGCAGCCGCGGGCGGCCTTGTGTATTGTGACTGATAGTTGTATTTTACTCCGGGCGGCACGGCGCCGCCGTTTTGGGGAGGTGCTCCTCCGGGTGCACCTGTCTGGTTATTTTGCTGCCCGTTCACACTGTTGTATCCTGCGCCGCCGCGCTTTCCATCTTGGTTCACCGCGCCGTTCACGCCGGAAACAACGCCGTTCACCGCATGGTCAATCGCACCTGTCGCCTTGCCGATTCCATCGGCTATGGCGTTGGCGATGTTGCCGCCGGATTCGGTGAGCGCTTTATATACCTGTGAAGTTCTGAACTCCGTTTCAAACGAATTCTTGTTTTTATTGTTCATGGCTGCCCCTTCTATTCAAAAATGCCGATTGTTTTGGCCTTTTTTCAGTACATTTATTATTTTACGTTAGAGTTTACGGCTGTGTCAACCGGAAGACATCACCTTTAAGATTGCTGTAAGTTATGTGTAATGTTTATCTTCAGCCGTCATCGCAGCATAAATCGCCTGAACCTCTTCTGCCGATGCAATGCTCTTGGTAAATGCCGTCGCCGCGCCTGCCGCGGTTCCCAGCTTCAGCCCTTCACTCATGTCAAAGCTTCGGATATAGCCATGTAAAAAACCTGCCACCATAGAATCCCCCGCGCCCACTGTGGAAACCTTTTGACCGGATACCGCAGGCATAAAGAGGCTGTCACGCTCCTGCAGCAGCAGGGCTCCCATGCTGCCCATCGACACCAGCACGTTCTGCGCTCCCATTTCCAGCAGCTTTTTTCCATATTCCTCCGCCTGCTGCCGTGTTTCGATTTTCACATCAAACAGCTCTCCCAACTCTTCGTGGTTCGGCTTGATGAGAAACGGGCGGTACGCAAGTGTGTGCAGCAGCGTCGATCCCACGGCGTCCACAACCACTTGGGCGCCGGTGCCGTCCAGTATTTTACAGATATCGGCATAAAGCGTATCCTCCACACCGGCGGGCAGGCTCCCGGCCAGCACCACATAGTCGCCCGGTGACACCGTACGGAGCTTGTCAAAGAGGCTTTGAACGTCCGCCTGTGTAAGCTCCGGACCCTTGCCGTTGAAATCAGTTTCCCGGCCGTCGCCCGCGTAGACCTTGATATTGACGCGCGAATGCCCGCCTGCGCTGAAGACAAAATTTGGGATGCAGCCCTTCTGCCGCAGCAAGCGAATGATTTCCTCACCGGAAAAGCCGCTGCAGATCCCAAGGGCGGTGTTTGGCTCCCCCAGCGCTGACAGCATCAGCGACACATTCACGCCTTTTCCGCCGGGGGCATACTGCTGATTCAAATATGGGTGGATTTCACCTACCTGCAGCGCATCGATTTCAATCATATAGTCGATGGCGGGATTGACCGTTACCGTATAAATCATGTCCTACACCTCGCTTCAATTATTCTCTCATAAACTTGTTAACGGTATTTTACCACGAATTGAATATTTTTCGTAGCTTCGCATGTATTTTTTTTAAACAGTGGTAAATAGTATAAATGCAGCAACTAAAAGCGAAAGGACGAAAAAATAATGAAAACAAAATTGATTGTACTGGCAGCTCTGTGTCTGATGCTGATTGCAGTATTTACCGGATGTAACCCAGGAAAAGCCGCCAGCAACGCGGGCGAGGACATTTCCGAAGGACTGTCAAAAGCGGGCGAGGGTATTTCCAGCACCGTTTCGAGACTGGAAAGCGACGCCAGCAACACCGGCAGCCGTATTGAATCCTCCGTTGACGACCATAAGGAATCTTCAAACGCCTCAAAGGATGCGTCGATCCTGTCTGAAGATGAAAAAACGGATGCTTCTAAAAAAGCCGAATAAGCATTTTACAGACGACGAAATACCGCAAACAAAAACCGGTTCAGTGATCATGCTGAATCGGTTTTTGATTCCTTTCTATTTAATTTCCTGCAGCAGCCGACTATGTGCACGGCAATTTCACATGTTTTTTCCACACATTCATTGCTTTTAATACGGAGATATGATATATTATGCTATCGTGCATTTTTTGAGCTCCAAAGGGAGGATGAGCAATATGAAACCGCCGCTTTCAACGGAAGCCCTCGGCAAAACGGCCGCACCTTACGTCCCTTCGCGAGGCGAACAGGGCCTTTTTTGCGGGCAGCGAAAGCTTCCTCCACAAGCCGGCGGCGTCTGTAGATCATATAGGGTGGCCGCATTGCATCTAAAAGGGTAGGGAATCGCGCGTGAATCCACCGGCGCATGAAATGCTGCACCAGACCACGAACTTTGTAAGCTGATCCGATTGACTAGAAGAATTTTATGAGAAAGAGCAGAAACACATGAGAATCAAAACATTTATAAAAAGCCTTTTTGGAACAAAGGCCTTTTATGCAGGAGTTTTCACCCTGATATTTCCCATTATTATCCAGCAGGGCATTACCAGCTTTGTCAATCTGCTGGACAATGTTATGGTCGGCCAGCTGGGCACCGAACAGATGTCCAGCGTAGCAATCGTCAACCAAATCATCTTCGTCTTCAACCTGGCCATTTTCGGCGGGCTTGCTGGCGCCTCCATTTTCGGGGCGCAGTTTTTCGGCAAGGGCGACACCAAAGGCGTGCGGGACACCTTTCGCTTCAAGGTATGGCTGAGCCTCATCCTCAGTGTCGTCGGCGTGTTGGTGATGCTGTTGTTCGGCGAAACGTTGGTGCAGTCCTTCCTCAATGAAAGCGAAGGCGACAGCAGCGACATTGCCGCAACCTTTGAATTCGCAAAAGATTATCTATACATATCCGTCTGGGGAATCGTGCCCTTTGCCTTTGTACAGTGCTTTGCAAGTACACTGAAGGATACCGGCGAAACCGTTTCACCGATGATCGCAAGCGTCATCGCGATTCTGACGAACCTGGTGCTCAACTACCTGCTGATCTTCGGGGCGTTCGGTTTTCCGGAGATGGGTGTGGCGGGCGCGGCCGTGGCCACGGTCATCGCGCGGTTTGTGGAGCTTGCCTTCCTTGTGATCTCTACCTACGCAAAAAGGCACAAGTTTGTGTTCATACAGGGGGCGTTCCGCAGCCTGCGGGTTCCGCTTCCGCTGATGAAAAAAATACTGCGCATCGGTACGCCATTGCTGCTCAACGAGCTGTTCTGGGCACTTGGCACCACAATGATCCACCAAAGCTATTCGCTGCGCGGACTTTCCGCGGTTGCCGCCACCAACATCAACGGCACCGTATGGAATGTGTTCAGTATCATCATGATGGCGATGGGCAATGCTATCGGTATCATTGTCGGCCAGCAGCTGGGGGCAAATGACATCCCCGGCGCGAAGGACACCGCCAAAAAGCTGCTATGCTTCAACACGCTGCTGAATCTGGGCGTGGGGCTGATCATCTTAGCCGCCTCCCCGGCGATTCCCTACATTTATAACACCACGGACACCGTGCGCTCAATGGCAACGCAGCTATTAGTCATCTCCGGCATCTACCTGCCCATTGACGCGTATATCCACGGAACCTATTTCACCATACGCTCCGGCGGAAAAACCGTGATTACGTTTTTGTTTGACTGCGTCTTTACATGGGCCATTTCACTGCCCATCGCCTTCTGCCTTGCGAACTTCACTGCGCTGCCGTTGGTGTGGATCATCTTCTTCGTCCAGTTTGCCAACCTCATCAAGGTGGTCATCGGCACACTCATGATCAAATCCGGCATTTGGGCCAACAACGTCGTTAACGACATCGACGAAAAAAACAAAACAGTGAAGGCTTAACCCCCGTACAAAACTGACCGTATATGAAAGAGAGGCAAAATGAATACAGCATATCCGTCTTATCCTGAGGATGAGGTTTTCACGTATACCATCACAAAAGGCCCAAAGGTGATGATTTATTACCACGGCAAGCAGGTGACCATCCTGCAGGGCAACCAGGCCCAACGGTTTATTGAAAAAATGGAAAACGCCAGCACCCGCGAAAGCCAGATGATCATGGCGAAGGCTACCGGGAATTTCAAGCGCGGCAACGAGCGTGGCGGAAAACAACGCGGCAGAATATAATTAAGAAAAGCGAGGCTGTATATGAAGGTTTTAACGCAAAAATTCAATTTCCCGGAGCGGGACGCACGTTCCTTTCTAGAGGTTTTTGACCTCGAAACACGTGAGCGCACCGTTCTGCGCACATTCGACCATCTCATCGAAGCGCCCAACTGGACAAAGGACGGCAAAGCCCTCATCTACAACGCGGGTGGACGGCTTTACCGCTACTGCCTTGCAGACGGGGAAATCAGCCCCATCGACACCGGCTACGCGACCGCCTGCAACAACGACCACGTCCTGTCACCCAACGGCACAAAAATCGCCGTCAGCCATATGACGGCGGAGGACTTTCAGTCGCGCATCTATATTGTACCGATATGCGGTGGCAGGCCGGAGCTCATCACGCCGATCGGTCCCAGCTACCTGCACGGCTGGTCGCCGGACGGCTCCACCCTTGCCTACTGCGCCGAGCGCAACGGCAACTATAATGTATACAGTATTCCGGCGCACGGCGGAGAGGAGACACGCCTAACGTTCACCGAGGGCGGGCTGGACGACGGCTGCGAATACTCCCCGGACGGAACGCATATCTGGTTCAACTCCGTGCGTACCGGGCTGATGCAAATCTGGCGCATGAACGCGGACGGCACCGAGCCCACCCAGATGACCTTTGACGGCGGCGGCAACGCATGGTTTCCCCATATTTCTCCGGACGGCTCGCATGTAGTATACCTTGTGTACAGGAAAGGGGATTTAAAGCCCCACGAGCATCTGCCGAACCTTCAGGTGGAGCTCAGGCGCATGAACTATGACGGTTCCGGCGCCGAGACTTTGTGCGGGCTCTTCGGCGGACAGGGCACGATCAATGTAAACAGCTGGTGCCCCTGTAGCAAAAAATTTGCGTTTGTCCGGTATGAGGAGAAATACTGAGGGAAACCGGGCATACTAGTAGCCTGCCCGGTCTATAACAAGAGGTGGATCGCGAGAAATTTTTGAGTGACAAGGCCGACAACGCGGCCAATCGGAAGATTCCGCCGCAAGATGCCCATGTTTTTCAGCTTGGCGGGCAGCTAGAGATAAATGCTACCGCAGAATGGAGGATTTGTCATGGAATCACTAGGGGAGCTCTACCGCATCGGGAACGGCCCGTCCAGCTCCCATACGATGGGGCCCGCCCACGCGGCGGATATGTTTCACAAGAATCACCCGGCCGCCGAAGGCTTCCGGGTGATTCTGTACGGCTCCCTTGCCAAAACCGGGAAAGGTCACCTGACGGACGACGCCATACGCCGGCGCTTCGAACCCGTTCCAGCGGAAATCGTTTTTGACGCCGAGACCGACGCCGCGCAGTTCCGTCACCCGAATACGATGGACTTTCACGCGCTGAAAAACGGAAAGTCATACGCCGCCTGGCGCGTCTACAGCACCGGCGGCGGAAAGATCGACATAGAGGGCCACCCACCCGAGGTGAGCCCCGAGCGCTATCTCCATAAGAGCTACCGGGATATCAAGGAGCATTGCAGGCAGAACGGACTGCGGTTATGGCAATACGCCGAGCAGTGTGAGGGCCCACAGTTATGGGAATACCTGGCGTGTGTGCTGGACGCGATGAAGGACGCTGTCCGCCGTGGCCTGCGCACCGACGGGACGCTCCGGGGCGGTCTCGGCGTGAAGCGCAAGGCGGGCTTCCTTTACCAGCAGCGCCACATCGACGAAAGCGCGGAGACACGCCAAAACCGCATTGTGTGCGCCTACGCCTTTGCCGTCAGTGAGGAAAGCGCCTCCGGCGGTGTGGTGGTCACCGCCCCCACCTGCGGCGCCAGCGGCGTCGTACCGGCAGTGATGCTCTACGAACAGGAGCGAAACGGCTTTTCCGACAAGGAGGTCCTGCACGCCCTGGCCGCCGCGGGTATCATCGGGAATCTTATTAAAACGAACGCCTCCATCAGCGGCGCGGAGTGCGGCTGCCAGGCCGAAATCGGCAGCGCCTGCTCTATGGCCGCTGCGGGCCTTGCGGAGCTTTTTGAGATGGGCCTGGACCAGATTGAATACGCGGCTGAGGTGGCGATGGAGCATCACCTGGGCCTGACATGCGACCCCATTGCCGGGTTGGTGCAGATCCCCTGCATCGAGCGCAACGCTGTGGCGGCCATGCGCGCGATAAACGCGCTGAGCCTTGCGAATTTTCTCACAAACACGCGGAAGATTTCCTTTGATATGGTAATTGAGACAATGTACGAAACCGGGCGCGACCTCTTCAGCAAGTACCGGGAGACGTCGGAGGGCGGCCTTGCGAAGTTGTATCACGAGGAGATGGAGCAAAAACAAATCTCTTCCCCGGTAAAATAAAACATTGACACTTACAAAATGGTGCACAACCTCAAGCCGCAGGCCTCCGCCGCCCGTGCCGAAGCAGCCGTAGCTCAATTTTTCCGCCTCCCACATTGAGAGAGTTGACGCGGCCTTTAAGCTGAAGGAGCCGGACGCCTGTTTTGGATTTATCACGAAATGGGCGGAGATACTGAAGGAAGGAATTCAGCAATCGCGAATTGACAAGACTGCCGGTTTGCGCTATAATGTTGAGGCGTCGAAATCGCCGCGGCGAGGTGTAGCGCAGGTGGTAGCGCACCTGGTTTGGGACCAGGGGGTCGCAGGTTCGATCCCTGTCACCTCGACCATATCAAAAACCTTTGTTTTCCGCATAAAACCGGGAAAATAAAGGTTTTTGTTTCTTAAAACCGGCTACTACGACAATTGTATAATTGCCCCTCATAAGTAGGTACAACCTGACATCGGTTTGGGTATAGAATCTCTTACAACACATTGCCCCAAGCCACTTGGTGATGTAGGGAATAATTCCACTCTCATATCATATGCTATTAATTATAAAGACCTCGGAAGCCATTGAATGCTTCCGAGGAGAACAAAATACAAAAAAGAAGTTATTATTGCTCAAATCGATCATAGCATATCCTGGAATGAAAAGCACAGGAAATACTATTCCGGAAAATAATTTTTATAAGTGTAACCTTTTTCTCTTTTGACAAGTACGAAAAAGGAATATCTTATGAAAATTAAGTACAATCACTTAGATCTTAATTAATCTGACATAAAAAACGGTCGCTGCCTGACGTCCGCCATCCTTCAAAACAAATCGTGCAGAAAAATCTCCATCATCAGATTACATCAACACTGTTCTCACAAATCCGCTGCGAAAGCAATGTGGAACTTGTTAATCTCCGCGTTCTCTTTGCTTCTGAAATCGGATATCCGGGGTCCGTTCATAATTTCTTCATCCATATATTACAAATTGGTTACAAGTTTTTCACCGTACCTTCACGTATCAGGGGTATTATAGAAGTATCAAGTAACTGCCTACTTCAAACGGCAGGCCAAAAGCAATCCCTCTCTTATGAGGTTTCATATATTTCCCTCCTTAATACAGCCCTTCGGGGCTGTATTTTTTGCCCGTTTTTCTGTACAGAAAAACGTGGAAACAGTTGAACACACAAAGTTTTCGCTTGTGTATACTTTTTCCGTCTACAGTTTATTCAAACGGCCGGTCCTGCAATATATTTCCGGGCCGCTTTCAGCCTGCCGTCTATCTGTGTATAACATGCACACGCAGTTGGCAACGGCTCCTCGGATGCTTCTGTACATCGTGTTTCGATCCCGTTTTGCCAGGGACAGAATGACTGCCGGGCTAAAGCCCTCCCCTTCATCACTCGGTCAAACAACGTATACCCATGCGGCTCCCTTACCGCACATTCAGCGCTGCCACCTGGTCCTGCAGGGAAAAAAGCGTGCAGCCGCCGGTGCGCTCCCCGGCGTTCCGGGCGATTTTCCGCATTTCGGCGAAATAATCGGACTGCAGGATTTCCAGAATCGAGCTCTGCTGCACACTCTGTCTGGAATAGGGTGAAAACGGACAGGGCTCGGCTCCGCCGGAGGCGTTTATATGGAAGAACCCCCGTCCGGAGGCAAGGCAGCCGCCCATAGCGGCCTCATCCCCCGGAAAGGACAGCAGGATCATGTCGCGGGCGGACTGCTTCAGGCCCCCGACGGCCAGCGCCAGGGCTTCGACCTCCTCCTGTGTCAGTGTAAGGTGTTCCGTGCCCCCGCTCACGGGTACATACTCCACAAAGAACACCAGTCCGCAGCCACGGCTTCGAAGCTTCAAAAGGAAATTCGGCTCGGTGACGGCATACAGGTTTTCGCTGGTCACGGTGACCGACACGCCAAAGAGAATACTTTTCTCCGAGAGACATTCCATCGCCTCTGCCACCACTTTGGAAACGCCCCTGCCACGGCGCCGGTCGGTCTGCTGCGCCTCTCCCTCTATGCTAAAAACTGGTATGACATTGCGGCTTTCATCCAGCAGGGACAGGTAGTCCGCGTCCAGCATCGTGCCGTTGGTGAAAACCGGAAACATGGTGTCCCGGTTTTGCGCGGCGGCCTGTATCACATCCCGGCGCATGAAGGGCTCGCCCCCTGCAAGGAGGATAAACGGAATGCCGAGCCCCGCAGCCTCCTCAAACAGGGATTCCCATTTTTCACTTTTCAGGTCCGGCTCGGACCGGCCCTCACCGCAGCCGCCCCCGGCCCTTGCATAGCATCCGACGCAGTGCAGGTTGCAGCTGGACGCGATACTCGCAATCAAAAGGGGCGGGATATGGGTACCGGCATCCTCATAGCCTTCACGGATTTCAGCACATTTCTGTACGCGCGGCAGCATAGCGCCAAGAAATGCGCGGCCCTTGCTGTTTGTCATGTAGTAACGCCCCAGCGTCCCCACGATGTTCCGGATTCCCCGGTTCATAAAATGATTTAAATTCATTCTTCCTCATCCTTTCTGATTTGGTAGACAGACGCAAACTGTTCCACATGCCGCATCAGCAGCTCCACGGCCTCCTCTTCCTTCTCAGGAGCGCTGTCATACTGGCAGAGCAGCAGGTAAAAGGGCGCGTAAAAGTGCAGGGCGATGATGTCCGCCGGTCCCTGCCGAAAGTATCCCTCTTTGATCATCTCAGTGAAAAGCGCTGTCTGGAACTCTATAGCCGAATCGGTGAACCAACTGCGAAAGGTTTCGGCGGCACCCGAGTCCTTATACTGCTCAATCATCAGCATTTTGCGGAACCGCGAGGCCTTCTCGTCCTTCAGAAAGAACAGGAAGATTGCCTTGCAGGCCTCTTTGAGCCAGATAAGATCATTTCTGCCGTACTGCGCGGCGACCTTTTTGATTTCACCCTGGGGCAGCTTGTATAAATAGACGGTTTCATCGAAGCGGGCGTTCATTTCCTGAAGCAGAGAGTCATAGATTTCCTGTTTGCTTTTAAAGTGCTTATACAGCGAGCTGTCCTTGATGCCCACGGCCTTCGCGATATCCTTTACCGTCACCCCGTCGTATCCCTTGACAGAGAACAGGTTCAGCGCCTCGTCCAGAATCACCTGACGTGTGTTTCTTCTTTCCATCGCATTCCCTCCCTTGTTTTGCTAGTGTTTACTAGCTATAGTATAGCTAGTAAACACTAGCCTGTCAAGAGGGAATTTTTATGCAATGCACCATAAACGCTGTCAATAAATGAAATGCGTCCTTTCGCATAAAGAAACTTTATGCTGTACATAGCCTGTTTTAGCCGTTCATAAAACCCCGGCCGGTCCGTCCATGCGACGGCAATTTCTGCGCAAAAATGAATGAAGAGGTTATCTGGCGCTAAAACACCCAATAACCTCTTCATTCATCATCTCTCGCACAAAAAACCAGCCATTTGGAAGCATATGGTTTTCCCGTGCGAAACCCACAGGTTTCCATTTCATGTCAGACAATTTCCCGCCTGTGAAAGCCAGGCGGAAAGGTCCTATTTCATCATCTGCGCACAAACACATTTTTCGGCATTTTACACACCGGGCAAAGCCAGTCCGTGGGCAGCTCCTCAAAGCCGAAGCTTTGGTCGCTGTAAACATAGCCGCACACCGAGCAGACGAAGCTTTCACCGCTGGATTTGTCAAAGGTGAGCTCCGGAGGCAGGTATGTGGGCGAGTTTTTCGGCGAGGAGCCCTTCAGCT
>Ga0153946_1000653_pt1 | contig 15239 bp, 13 predicted proteins | sample TSNJ030MetaG_FD_104751 | JGI IMG/M metagenome (GOLD analysis project Ga0153946, IMG submission 104751) | Attine ant fungus gardens microbial communities from New Jersey, USA - TSNJ030 MetaG | ecosystem: Host-associated > Fungi > Mycelium > Unclassified | place: USA: New Jersey, Wharton State... | reverse complement strand
TAAGAATTTCATATTTTTGGAACAAATTAATACAAAAAACTTACATCTTTTGTGGAGCCGGCTCAATATATTGTGCCGGTTTTTTTTTATGTACAAGATGTGGATTATTTCCCCATTGTTGTGCGAAAATTGTCGATTTATTGGACTGTTGTGCGGATTTTTCCTCTTGCAATTTTTCGCCGAGTTGATTATAATATAGCCAGTGGTGAAATGTGGTGAATAGTGGGTTTTTAACCCTTCATCGGACAAGGGGGTGGGGAAATGCTCATCGGCGAGTACGCGCACAGCCTGGATCCCAAGGGCCGCGTCAATTTTCCCGCCAAGCTGCGGGAGGGCCTGGGCCCGTGTTTTATTATCACCAAGGGGCTGGACGGCTGTTTGTTTGTCTACTCCCAGTCCGAGTGGAAGGTGCTGGAGGATAAGATCCGCGCGCTGCCCATCTCCAAGTCCCGCGCTCTGCAGCGGTTTTTGTTTGCCGGCGCCGTGGATGTGGAACCGGACAAGCAGGGCCGTGTGCTCATCCCCGCCAATCTCCGGGGATATGCGGGGCTCACAAAGGATGTGATGGTTGTCGGCGCATCCACCCGCGCGGAGATTTGGGACAAAATCAAGTGGGAGGAGAACTGCGAGGGCCTCACCGCCGATATGGTGGCCAGCGCCATGGACGAGCTGGGCTTCTAAACAGGGTCTTAAAAATAAAGGAAATTATATATGGAATTTACCCATTACCCGGTGCTCCTTGCGGAGTGCATCCGGGAATTGAATATACGCCCCGGCGGCGTCTATGTGGACGGCACGGCGGGCGGGGGCGGCCACAGCCTGGAAATTGCCCGGCGCCTGCGGGGCGGAAGGCTGGTGGCCATTGACAAGGATGAGGACGCGGTGCTGGCGGCCACCCGGCGCCTGGAGGGCTATCCGGCGGCACAGGTGGTGCGGGGGGATTTTATGGAGATGCCCGCCCTGCTGGAGACACTGGGCATTGCGCAGGTGGACGGGATTCTGCTGGATCTGGGGGTTTCCTCCCACCAATTGGACACGCCGGAGCGGGGGTTTTCCTACCACAGCGACGCCCCGCTGGATATGCGCATGAGCGGCAGCGGAAAAAGCGCCTGCGACGTTGTGAACACCTACGCCCAGGGGGAGCTGAGCCGGATTTTCCGGGAATACGGCGAGGAGCGGTTTTCCCGGCAGATAGCCCGCAATATTGTGCGGGCCAGGGAGACCCGGCCCGTGCGCACCACCCTGGAGCTGGTGGAGATCATCAAGACCGCCTTGCCGGCGGCGGCGCGCAGAGAGCACGGACACCCCGCGAAACGGATCTTTCAGGCCATACGCATTGAGGTGAACGGGGAGCTGGAGAGTCTGGCCTGTTGCCTGGAGGAGGGCTTTGAGCTGCTGGCCCCCGGCGGCCGGTTTGCCGTGATCACCTTCCACTCCCTGGAGGACAGAATGGTGAAGCAGGCGTTTGCCAAATACGCCACGGGCTGTGACTGCCCGCCGGATTTTCCCATTTGCGTGTGTGGGAAAACACCCCGGGCCAGGCTGATAAACAAAAGGCCCTTTACCGCCTCGGAGGAGGAGCTTGAAAAAAACCACCGCAGCCGCAGCGCCAAGCTGCGGGTGCTGGAAAGGCTATAGCGGGCCGGGGCCACTGTTTGCAGAGCGGCCCAATTTACCATAGGTACAGCGGATCCGAAAAAACAGAGATCGGCCAGAGCCGGAAAGGGGGACGTTCAGATGGGATATTCCAATTCTTCCGCCGCGTATAAATTGCCGGCGAACGCCGCACATGTAAGCCGCAAGGTAAAGACCACGCCCAAGCAAAGGCCAACGCCAAAGCTTGCGGTGGTGGGGAGCAAGGCGCGGCGGCGCACGCTGACGTCGCTTTTGAACCCCCGCAGTGTCAGCGCCTTTGTCATTGTGGTGACGCTGGTGAGCCTTATTGTGTACAACCAGGTGTGCCTCACCGAGATCACCGGTGAAATCAACAATTTTAAGGTGGAAATAACCAAGCTGCAAAGCGAATATACGCTCACCCAAAGCGAGCTGGATTCGCAGCTCTCCCGGCAGACCGTCTCGGAGGTCGCGCGCAGCGAGCTGGGGCTGGATCGCGAGAGCGCCTACCAGACCCGCTGGGTGAACCTGTACCAGGAGGACAAGATTGAGCGCGGCGGGCAAACCGACGACATCTCGGCGCCAGAGAGCTTTCGGGTCAAGGTCAGCGGGTTTTTGAACAGCGTAAAGGAATATATCGCGGGGCAGTGAAATATGAATTACTACGACACTATGTTTCATGCCCGCTGCGTTTGGGCTCCCTGGAGCCTGTTTAGCAAACAGGCTCTTAATACTAACCACTGACTAAAAAGCGACATAACTTGCGGTCTATTTCCCGCCCAGCGTTGTCATCCTCCTTGCCGGGCGTCAGCCCGCCTGCGTCGTCTTCCTAGCTGGTCAAAAAATATCCTCGCAATTTATTATCACTTTTTAATCAGTGTTCAGTATAACGCCGGGATGGGATGACAAAAACAAGGGATGAAACGAGAGTTAAGAGGACAAAATCTTAGCTCTTGCTTTGTTTTGGATACCGCGCGGTTCCAGACAACCTTCCCAGCAAAGGAGTAACGTGTATGCAAAAGGCGACAACCAGCAAAATGCGCGGCAGAATGCGCATAATGCTGCTTCTGTTTATGTTTTGTGGCTTTGCGGTTATCCTGGTGCAGCTGTTTAAGATACAGATTCTGGACGGGGAGAAGTACCAGAGTTACGCCATGCGGCAGCAGACCCGCTCCACCACCCTGGGTGCGCAGCGGGGCACCATATACGACCGGAACATGAGCGCCCTGGCCCGCAGCGCCACGGTGTGGAACGTGTGCATCTCGCCCTCCCAGCTGGACGCGGACACCTGGGACGAAACCGCCCAAAAGCTCTCGGAGATTTTGGAGGTGGACAAAGCGGAGATATTGGAAAAGGCCACCGACAAAACCTCCTATTACAAAATAGTCAAAAAGGGCGTGGAGCGCGGCGTCTACGACCAGGTGCTGGCCTACACCACGGAAAAAGAGATCGACGGCGTGTTTGCCGAGGAGGACGCCAAGCGCTATTACACCTACGGCAGCCTTGCTTCCACGGTGCTGGGCTTCTGCGATTACGACAACAACGGCGCCTATGGCCTGGAGAGCTACTACAACAAAACTCTCAGCGGGCAAAAGGGCATGGTGGTGTCGGCCAAAAACGCCTGGGGATCGGATATGCCCTATAAATACCAGCAAAAATTCGAGGCCCAGGACGGCGGCTCCATTGTGCTCACCATCGACCAGTCCATCCAGCACTTTCTGGAGCGCAATCTGGAGACCGCCATTGTGGAGCACAACATCGGCAACCGCGCGGCGGGCATTGTGATGAATGTGAAGACCGGCGAGATCCTCGCCATGTCCACCAAGCCCGACTTCAACCCCAACGACCCCTACACCCTGCAGGACCCCGCCGCGCAGGCACAGCTTGCGCAGTATGTGGAGGGCACCAAGGAATACGAGGCCAAGCGCAAGGAGCTGTGGTACGACCAATGGCGGAACAAGGCCATCTCGGACCCTTATGAGCCGGGCTCGGTCTTTAAAATCATCACCTCCTCCACGGCGATAGACAACAATTTAGTGCGGATGGATGAGCACTTTTACTGCACGGGGAGCTTTTCCGTCTCCGACCGGGACATCGGCTGCTGGAAGAGGGGCGGCCACGGCGACCAGAATTTTATCGAGGGCATGAAGCACTCCTGCAACCCGGTCTTTATTCAGCTGGGACAGCGCATCGGCGGCGACCGGTTTTACGACTACATAGAGAACTACGGCCTGGGCGAGCTCAGCGGCATCGACCTGCCCGGCGAGGCCAACGGCATTTTGCAGTCCCGGGAGCTGCTCAACAAGGAGGGGATGGTGGAGCTGGCCAGCACCTCCTTCGGCCAGACCTTTAAGGTGACCCCCCTCCAGCTCATCACCGCCACCTCCGCCGCCGTAAACGGCGGAAAGCTCATGCAGCCCTTTGTGGTCAAGCAGGTGCTGGATTCCCAGGGGAATGTCACCCAGACCACCCAGCCGGTGGTGCGCCGCCAGGTGATCTCCGAGGAGACCTCCGCCACCATGCGCATGCTCACCGAGGAGGTTGTGGCCGGCGAAGGCGGATCCGGCCGGTTTGCGGCTGTCCCCGGCTACCGCATCGGCGGCAAGACCGGCACCTCCCAAAAGCTGGATCTGGACCCCAACATCCACATCCTGTCCTTTGTGGGCTTTGCCCCCATGAACGACCCCGAAATCGCTGTGCTGGTGATGCTGGATGAGCCCGAGCTGGACGACGCCTTCGGCTCCACCATCGCCGCCCCCATTGTGGGCGCGGTGCTCAGCGAGACACTGCCCTATCTGGGCTACGAGGCGGAATTTACCGCCGAGGAGCTGGCGGAGACCGAGGCGGAGGTGCCCTATCTGGTGGGAGAGACGCCCCACGACGCACAGGCGAAGCTCACCGCGCTGGGGCTGAAAACCCGCATGGTGGGAACCGGCACGTCGGTGCTGCGGCAGATACCCCAGAGCGGCCAGACCATGTCCAAGGGGGGAACGGTCATCATCTACGCCAGCGAGGAGGAGATGAGCGACGCCATTCTGGTACCCGATGTGGTGGGGATGACCGCCCAGGCCGCCAACGCGGAGATTGTGGGCAAGGGGCTGAATATCGAGCTGCGGGGAGTGACCGGCGACGGCGTGCCCACCCAGGTGGTGGAGCAATGGCCGCTGCCCGGCGAGCGGGCCTCCACCGGGGATGTGGTGCTGGTGACACTGGCCGAAAAGGAGGAGGAGATCCCCGGCGCGGCACAGGCCGCCAACGCCGCCGCCGAAACCGAGGACAGCGTATGAAAGCCGCCGGGAGTGTGCAAACTGAAAAGGCGAACCATGGGGGGCATGTGACATGACAATTTTAGAACTGCTGGGCGATATGGCCTACCAGACAAACGGAGTAGAGGACAAGGCGGTGGACGCCATCACCTGCGATTCGCGCCAGGTGGCACAGGGAAGCCTTTTCTGCGCCGTTGCGGGGGAACGGGCCGACGGACACGACCACGCCGCCGCGGCGCTGGACAGCGGCGCGGTGGCGGTGGTGGTGCAGAGGGATTTGGGGCTGCCCCGGCAGATAGTGGTGGAGGACAGCCGCGCCGCCTATGGGATTCTGTGCGCCAACTTCTTCGGAAACCCGGCGGGCAAGCTGAAGCTGATGGCGGTGACCGGCACCAACGGGAAAACAACCATCACCTATTTGATGAAGCAGATTCTGGAGCACGCGGGGAAAAAGGTGGGGCTCATCGGCACCATTCACAACGAGATAGGGGAGATGACCTTCCCGGCCAAGCACACCACCCCCGACCCCTTTCAACTGCACACCATGTTTGCGCGCATGGTGGCGGCGGGCTGCGAGTACGTGGTCATGGAGGTCTCCTCCCACGCCCTGGACCAGAGCCGGGTGGCGGGCTGCCGGTTTCTCACCGCCGCCTTTACCAACCTGACCCAGGACCATCTGGATTACCACAGGGACATGGAGAATTACTACGGGGCAAAAAAGAAGCTGTTCTCGCTGTGCGAGACGGCGGTTATTAATATAGACGACGAGTACGGCAGGCGGCTGGCGGCGGAGGCGCCCTGCAGACGGGTGACCTTCTCCTGCGAGAACGACAACGCCGATTACACCGCCCGGGACATCAAATTCAGCGCGCGGGGCAGCCGCTTCGCGCTGCTCACCAAAAGCGCTCTGACGCGGGTGAGCTTTGGCATGCCGGGGAATTTTTCGGTGTCCAACGCCCTGGCGGCGGCAGCCGGCTGCGTGGAGGCGGGCATTGCCTTAGACGCGGTGGTGGAGGGGTTGGGCGCCTGTGCGGGCGTGCCGGGGCGGATTGAGATTTTACCCACGCAAACCCCCTACACCATCATCCGGGACTACGCCCATTCCCCCGATGGACTGGAAAAGGTGCTCACCTGTGTGCGGGGCTTTGCCCCCGGGCGGGTGGTGACCCTCTTTGGCTGCGCGGGCAACCGGGACCGCACCAAGCGGCCCAAAATGGCCGAGATAGCGGCGCGGCTCTCCGACTTTTGCATTCTCACCTCGGATAATCCCCGGGACGAGGACCCCAAGCGGATTGCGGAGGACGCCATTCCCGGCTTCGCCCGGCACGACACCCCCTATGAGGTGATTGTGGATCGGTACGAGGCCATCCGGTGGGCGCTGGAGCACAGCCGGGAGAACGACGTGCTGGTGCTGGCGGGCAAGGGACACGAGGACTACCAGGTGCTGAACCACGGCACCATCTACTTTGACGAGAAGGTCATCGTCATGGAGCTGCTGGGGCTGGAAGCGGAATAAGCGAAAGGAAAAGCGGATTATGAAGCAATTGACGCTGCGGCGGATAGCCGGGGCCATCGGCGCGGATTACAGCGGCCCCGACGCCCCTGTCCACCATATATCCACAGACTCCAGGGACATTCCCCGGGGATGCTTGTTTATCGCCCTGAAGGGGGATACATTTGACGGGCACCGCTTTGCCGGGGCCGCCTTGGAGGCGGGCGCGGCGGCCGTTGTGGCCATGGAGGACCTGGACCTCCCCCAAAAGAAGGTGCTGCGGGTGGGGGACACCGGCCAGGCGCTGCTGGACGCGGCGCGTTATTACCGGCAGCAGTTGGATATAAAGGTGGTGGGCGTCACCGGAAGCGTGGGCAAAACCACCACCAAGGAGATGGTGGCCTGCGTTTTGTCCAGCGTGTTCACCACCCTGAAAACCGAGGCCAACCTCAACAACGAGGTGGGACTGCCCAAGACCATCCTGGACCTGGACAACCGCCACCGGGCGGCGGTGCTGGAGATGGGCATGGACGGCCCGGGGCAGATAGCCCGCATGGCCCGGTGCGCGCTGCCCGACGTGGGCGTCATCACCAATATCGGCGTCTCCCACATGGAGCGCCTGGGAAGCCGGGAAAATATATTGGCGGCCAAGCTGGAGCTGCGGGAGGGCATGGCCGACGGGTCCACGCTGATCCTCTGCGGCGACAACGATCTGCTTGGCGGCGTGCGGGACAACCGGCTGCGGGTGCTCTTTTACGGGATAAAAAACCCCGGCTGCGGCCTTTTGGCGCGGGATATCCGGGAGCTTCCCACACATACGGAATTTGTGATATACTATCTTGGAAAGCGGTTTGCCGCCGACATCCCCTGTATCGGCGAACACAACGTCTACAACGCCCTGGCCGCCTTTGGGGTGGGCGTGACGCTGGGCGTGGACCCGGACGCCGCGGTGGCGGCGCTGCACTGGTACCGCCCGGCGGGGATGCGCCAGAAGATGGTGGAGCGCGGCGGCGTCACCTTTGTGGAGGACTGCTACAACGCCAGCCCCGACTCCATGGAGGCCGCCTTGCGCACCCTGGGCGGCATGGCGGTGCGCGGCAGGCGCATCGCGGTGCTTTCGGATATGCTGGAGCTGGGCGCCATTGCACAGGATGAACACGCCCGGATGGGGGCCCTGGCGGCCACCGCCGGGGTGGAACTGCTGCTCTGCACCGGCGGGCTCTCCCGGCACACCATCCGGGGCGCGGGGGAAGCGGGGCTGGAGGGGCTCTATTTTGAAGAGAAGGCCGACCTCAGCCAATACCTCCTGAACGCCCTGCGGCCGGGGGATGTGGTGTGGTGCAAGGCCAGCCGGGGCATGCGGCTGGAGGAAGTGCTGCAGGTAGTTTATACGGGAAGGACGCTTTTATAAATTGGGATTCGTATAATGAAGAAATTGGAGAAAGTATAGTATGAACAATTTGCCGGTTTTGTCCGCGGTGGGCGTCTCCTTCGGGCTCACCACGCTGCTGGGGTTTTGGCTGGTGCCCTATCTGCGCCGCATCAAATACGGCCAGACCATTTTGGATATAGGCCCCAAGTGGCACAAAAATAAACAGGGGACCCCCACCATGGGGGGAATCATGTTCATAATCGGCATTCTCGCCGCCATCGGCGTTGGTTTCGCATTTTTAAAGACAGGCGTGGGCGGCGCGATGTTCAGCCACTCCATTCTGGATACCGTGCGCATTGTGCTGGGCGCGGTGATGGCCCTGTCCTTTGGCATGGTGGGCTTTATCGACGACTACATCAAGGTGGTCAAAAAACGCAATCTGGGCCTGTCGGCCCGCCAGAAAATGATGATGCAGTTTATCATCGCCATTGTGTACCTGTTCGGGCTTTATGTGGCGGGGGACGTCTCCACCGTGGTGGCCGCGCCCTTTTTGGGACAGTGGGATCTGGGGCTGTTCTATTACCCCCTGGCCACGCTGGGCATTGTGTACATGGTCAATGTGGTGAACATCACCGACGGCATCGACGGCCTGTGCGCCTCGGTGACCTTTGTGGCTGCCATTGGCTTTCTCACCCTGTCCGGTATATTGCAGTACGAGGGCATGGGGGTTTTGTCCGGCGCGCTGGCCGGCGGGAGCCTGGGCTTCCTTGTCTGGAATTTCCACCCCGCCAAGGTGTTTATGGGGGACACGGGCTCGATGTTTTTGGGGGGGATGGTGGTCGCCCTGGCATTTGGTTTGGGAATTCCCATATTTTTGATATTCATGGGAATAGTATATATATTGGAGGGGCTGTCCGTGATGCTGCAGGTGGCGGTGTACAGATTGTCGGGCAGGCGCAAGCGGCTTTTTAAAATGAGCCCCATCCACCACCATTATGAGATGAACGGCTGGAGCGAGGGCAAAATTGTGGTGGTTTTTTCGCTGGTGCAGCTTGCCGGCTGCGCGCTGGCCGTGCTGGCCGCGCTGCAGATGTAGTTGGGAAAGGTTAGGAAAGGGTGTTGCTATTGTGGAACGGGCAGCCAATATGAACCGGGCAGCCAATATGAGACAGTCGGAGAAGACAAGGCGGCAGTTTTCGCTGTTTAATATCAAGGCGGGCGGTGTGGATCTCACCTTCCTGATTTTGGTGCTGCTGCTGCTCACCATCGGGCTGATCATGCTGTTTTCGGCCAGTTATGCCTACGCGTACTACAACCGGGGCAACAGCTTCGCCTTTATCTCCAACCAGCTTGTCTACGCCGTCATCGGGGTGGTGCTCATGCTGCTGCTCTCCACGGTGGAGTACAAGGTGCTGTACAACCTGGCGTGGCCCATCATGGCGGTGTCGCTGGTGCTGCTGGCCATTGTCTGGAAGTTTGGCGAGAAGGTAAACGGCGCAAGGCGGTGGATCAATCTGGGCTTCACCAACTTTCAGCCCTCCGAAATCGCCAAGTTTGCCATAGTGATTCTCTTTGCCCGGTTTATTGTGGACAACTACGACAAAATGAAGACCTTCCGCCACGGCATTCTCCCCTTTGTGGGGATTATGGGGATCATTGTGTTTTTGATGATGCTGGAGCCGCACCTCTCGGGCACCGTGCTCATTCTCGCCATCGGCGCGGTGATGATGATTGTGGGGGGCTCCAACATGAAGTGGTTTGCCTTCGCCGCCGCGCTCGGCGTGTTGGCGCTGGGAGTGATGGTCATGATACCCGGCGTCATTGAGTATGCCATGAGCCGCATCGACTCCTGGCGGGATCCCTTTTTGGATCCCCAGGGCAAGGGCTTTCAGACCATCCAGTCACTGTACGCCATCGGCTCCGGAGGGCTTATGGGGCTGGGTATCGGGCAGTCCAAGCAAAAATACCTGTACCTGCCGGAGCCGCAGAACGACTTTATCTTTTCCATTGTCTGCGAGGAGCTGGGCTTTATCGGCGCTGCCTTTATCGTGCTGCTGTTTGCCCTGCTTGTGTGGCGCGGGTTTGTCATTGGCATGCGCAGCCGCAGCCGCTATGGCTCGCTGTGCGCCATCGGCCTCACCAGCCAGGTGGGCATTCAGGCGGTGCTCAATATTATGGTGGTGACCAACACCATCCCCAACACGGGCATATCCCTGCCCTTTTTCTCCTACGGAGGCACCTCGCTGATCATGCTCCTGTGCCAGATGGGACTGGTGCTGTCCATCTCCCGGGAGACCGCCATGGAAAAGCTTTAATGAAAGAAAAGAGGCCCGCCATGAAGCTGAAAATTCTTTTTGCCTGCGGTGGGACCGCCGGGCACATCAACCCGGCTCTCGCGGTGGCCGGTACCATCAAAAAGGAGCACCCCCAGGCGGAGCTGCTCTTTGCCGGAAATCCCAACGGGATGGAGGCAAAGCTGGTGCCCAAGGCGGGTTACCGCTTTGTCCCCATTGAGATCCAGGGCTTCCAGCGCAAGCCCAGCCTTCGCAACCTCCGGTACAACCTGCGCTCGGCAAGGCTGCTGCTCTCCGCCTCGGGAAAGGCCAGGGCCATCATCCAGGACTTTGGGCCCGATGTGGTCATGGGAACCGGCGGCTATGTCAGCGGGCCGGTGGTGCGCTGCGCCGCGAAAATGGGTGTCAAGACCGTCGCCCACGAGCAAAATGCCTTTCCGGGAGTGACCACAAAGCTCCTCTGCAAACATGTGGACAAGGTGCTTTTGGCCGTGGAGAAGGCGGCGGAGCACCTGCCAAGGGGGCGGGACTACGTCGTCACCGGAAATCCCGTGCGCCAGGAGATACTCTTTGCGGACCGCCGGGAGGCCCGGAAAAGCCTTGGCGTGGGGGACAGGCTGTGCCTGCTCACCTTTGGCGGCAGCCTGGGAGCCATGCGGGTGAACCAGGCGGTGGCGGACGTTATGGCCTGGCACCACAAGACGGGAAAAATCCACCACATCCACGCAATGGGGCAATATGGAACCGAGCTGTTTCCCCAGCTCCTGCGCGAAAAGGGCGTGGATTATGAAAACGACCCCCATTTGGATATACGGGAGTACATTCACGACATGCCCCAGTGTATCGCGGCGGCGGATTTGGTGATTTGCCGGGCGGGCGCCATCTCTCTCAGCGAGCTGGAGGCGGCCGGGCGGGCGTCCATTCTCATCCCCTCGCCCAACGTGGCCGAAAACCACCAATACCACAACGCCATGGTGCTGGCCAACAAGAGCGCCGCCATTGTCATCGAGGAAAAGGAGCTCACCGGACAGCGGCTGTGCCGGGTGGTGCAGGAGCTGGCGGAAGATCCCCAGGAGCTTCGCAATCTGTCCCGCAACGCCGGCGCCATGGCCATTGTAGACGCGGCCCAGCGCATCAGCCGGGAGATTTACAGCTTGCTTGGCATAAGCTAGTATTGCCGGCAGTTTGTCGTTCTCACCACTTTCTTCCCATTTGCATAGTATAATTTGCAGGGGAATTGAGCCCGGGGCTCTTTCCCTTGTGACGCTATGAAAGGGTGGGAAGAATGGCCAAATACTTCATCCAAGGCGGCAACAGGCTGGCTGGTGATCTGTCGATTCACGGAGCCAAGAATTCGGTGTTGCCCATTTTGGCGGCCTCGCTGCTGTGTAAAGAGAGCATTATACATAATTGCCCCTCTTTGTCCGATGTTCGGGCAGCGTGCAATATACTGGGTTATCTGGGCTGCGAGGCACATCAAGAGGGGGATACGGTGGTGATTCGATCGGAGAGCCTCAGCTGCTGCGATATTCCCGACGACCTCATGCGGGAAATGCGCAGCTCGGTGGTGTTTTTAGGCGCCATTATCTCCAAGTGCGGCAAGGCGAAGGTGAGCCTGCCCGGCGGCTGTGAGCTGGGCCCGCGCCCCATCGACATGCACCTGAGCTCTTTGGAAAAGCTGGGGGTACACATCAGCGAGGACCACGGCTATCTGGACTGCTGGGTGCCGGAGGAGCTGCGGGGCGCCGTGATTTCCCTGCCCTTTCCCAGTGTGGGCGCCACCGAAAACATTATGCTGGCGGCGGTAATGGCCCACGGGGACACCATCATTCACAATCCCGCCCGGGAGCCGGAAATTGAGGATCTCGCAAGCTTTCTGAACAGCGCCGGTGGGAAAATTTACTTCATGGAAAATGGATCCATTTCGATTACCGGGGTTGGAGAATTGCACAGCACAGAATTTTCCCTCATCCCCGACCGGATTGCGGCGGCAACGTATTTGTGCTGTTCCGCCATCACCGGCGGCGAGATTTTATTGCGCGATGTGGTGCCGGCTCACCTCACCGCGGTGTTCCCGGTGCTGGAGGAGATGGGGTGTACAATTCGGTCGGATAATGATACCATATATTTGCGGGCGCCAGGGGAGCTGCGGCCGGTCAAGATGGTTCGGACCATGCCTTATCCCGGCTTCCCCACCGACGCGCAGGCCCCTATTATGGCGCTGAGCTGCATTGCAAACGGCACCTCGGTGTTTGTGGAAAACATCTTTGAGAGCCGGTACAAGCAGTCGGCGGAGCTGGCGCGCATGGGCGCGCGCATTAAGGTGGAGGGCCGGGTGGCGGTTGTGGAGGGTGTGCGCAAGCTTTACGGGGCTTCCATGGTGTGTACCGACCTGCGCGGGGGAGCGGCGCTGTGCTGCGCGGCCCTTGCGGCGGACGGCGTCAGTGAAATCACAAAAATTTCGCACATTCAGCGCGGATACCAAGATTTTGACAAAAATCTGGTTCGTATGGGGGCTATAATAGAAAAACGTGATGTGGAGGCGTAGATGTGTCAAATACGGGTATAAAAAATTCCCCCCGTAAAAGAGCTGCCGCCCAGGCTGCCCACACCCGCCGCAAAAAACGGCGGAGGCGGGGGAGGAGGACGATTCATTTTACATTTCTGCTTCTGTTTGTATTGGCGGCGGGCACAGCGCTATCCCTTACCATATTTTTTAAAATAGAAGACGTGATGGTTGTCGGTTGTGACAAATACCCTCCGGATGACATTGCCGCGGCCAGCGGCATTGAACAAGGGGACAACCTGTTGCGCATCGACAAGGAGCTCATTCAGGAAAAGCTGACGGCGCGGTTTCCCTATGTGGACGCGGTCAATATCCGCCGCAAGCTGCCCGCAAGGGTGGAACTGGAAATTGTTCAGAGCACGCCGGATGCCGCCATCGCCCACAGCGGGGGATATCTGCTCATCACCCGGGAGGGCAAGGTGCTGGAACAGGGCTCTATGATAATCTCACCCGATATCCCCATTGTAAAGGGGCTGTCGGTGGCCGACGCGGCGCCGGGGGACTACCTGGATGAGGAAAACGCCGAGGCGCTGCTCATGCTGGAAAGGCTAAGCGAAGCCGTTGAGGAGACCGGATTTAAAAACATCACCAATGTGGACCTCACCAATATACACAATATGAAGATTGCCTATGAGGGACGCATTGACCTTTTGCTGGGCAGTGAGGCGGACCTGAGCTACAAGCTGGATTTTGTTTCGGCGGTGCTGGATATGCTGGACGCGGACGCCGCGGGTGTTCTCAACGCGGCTGAGGCGGCACTGGAGAAAAAGATTATCTTCAGCCCCGCGGGCGACGCGGGCGACGCCCGGACCTACGAGGACGAGAGCGCCGGCGCGGAGCAGGGCGTTCAGGAGATTGACCCCGCCTTGCAAGATACACAGGCGGAAGAGGACAAGCCTGGGGGGGAATAAAAAATTATTCATCTTTTTTTCTTCTTCTTTTTTCGATTTTCATGCGTTTGTCGTGGGAAAATGCGCTTTACATATTGTATTTCAACTGTTTTTTTGCTACAGTAAAGAAATAGACATTTGCAATCCGGTATCATTCATTATGTTACATTAATATAGGAGGGGCCAAAATGCTGATGAGTTTTGGTATGGACAACGAAGCCGAAAAAGTTGTATCCATAAAGGTGGTGGGAGTCGGCGGCGGCGGCGGAAACGCCGTGAACCGCATGATAGATTCTTCCTTGGAAAGTGTGGACTATATTTCCATCAACACCGACAACCAAGCCTTGAATTTCTCCAAGGCCTCGTACAAGCTGCATATCGGCGAAAAACTCACCAAGGGCAAAGGCGCGGGTGGAGTGCCCGAAAAGGGGCAGAAGGCCGCCGAGGAAAACCGTGAGGAAATCGCCGCCTCCATCAAGGATGCGGATATGGTGTTTATCACCGCCGGTATGGGCGGGGGCACCGGGACAGGAGCGGCCCCTATTGTTGCGGAAATCGCCCATGAGATGAATATCCTCACTGTGGGAATCGTCACAAAGCCCTTTGCCTTTGAGGGGAAGCGGCGCATGGAACAAGCCGAATACGGCGTTTCCGCCCTGAGGGAGAGCGTGGATGCGCTGCTGGTCATCCCCAACGAGCGGCTCAAGCTGATTTCGGATCAGAAAATCACGCTGAAAAACGCGTTTACCGCCGCGGACGACGTTCTCAAGCAGGGTGTGCAGAGCATCTCGGATTTGATCAATGTCCCGGGACTGGTCAATTTGGATTTCGCCGACGTCACAGCCATTATGAAGGACGCCGGTTACGCGCATATGGGCGTTGGACGCGCCCAGGGAAAGGACAAGGCCCAGGTGGCCGCCACCCAGGCCATTTCCTCGCCGCTGCTGGAGACCTCCATCAAGGGGGCCAAGGGCGTCATCATCAACATCACCGCGTCGGAGGACGTGGATTTGGACGATGTGGATATGGCTGCCTCCATGATTCACGCCCAGGCCCACCCCGAGGTCAACCTGATATGGGGCGCCGCGCTGGATGAGAGTATGCAGGACGAGATGGTGGTCACGGTCATCGCCACCGGTTTTGAAGAGAATGCCGGCAAAGGCGCGTTTATGAGCGCCGAGACCAAGGGCGGTGAGAAGGAAAGCGGCGGGGCGCAGGACAGCTCCGATGAGGAAGAAATTATATACGACGGCATCGACGATATTCTGGAGCTGTTTAACAACCGCAACAAATAATCCCCAAAGCTGAAATCGCCTCTTGCAGTTGCCGGCAGAATAGTGTATACTATTTACTGTTGGCCTTGCTGTTTTGCCGCAATCAAACAAACAGCAGTGTCCACAGTTAAGCGCCCGTAGCGCAGTTGGATAGCGCGTTTGACTCCGACTCAAAAGGTCGCTGGTTCGAATCCAGTCGGGCGTACCAAAAATGCATCCCGAAAGCCTTATCATACAGGCTTTCGGGATGCATTTTTTCCTCCTTTTCACATAATCTTCATCTGTACGCAAAAATCTCGCCCATCTTTTTAGATGAACGAGATTTTTGCTTTTCTTGGGTCTGTTTTGTTATACTAATCTTCCGTTAAAGGGTCGAAAAGATTTGCGAGGGATTATTGTGCCAGACAAGGCGGAGGACGCAGGCGGGCTGACGCCCGGCAAGGACGACAACGCAGTATGGCACAATAAGAC
>Ga0153946_1000647_pt1 | contig 15287 bp, 19 predicted proteins | sample TSNJ030MetaG_FD_104751 | JGI IMG/M metagenome (GOLD analysis project Ga0153946, IMG submission 104751) | Attine ant fungus gardens microbial communities from New Jersey, USA - TSNJ030 MetaG | ecosystem: Host-associated > Fungi > Mycelium > Unclassified | place: USA: New Jersey, Wharton State... | reverse complement strand
GGCTCTTATCTGCATCCTTGGTATAGCCTAAAAATCGGTTATGGTTGACCTGCACAATACCTTGCTGATAGCGGAATTGAATGCCCATTTTGACATTCTGCGATAAGGATTCGCTTTCCTGCTGTGCAAGCGATGCCATGATGGTAAGCAGAACCTCTCCCTTGGAATCCATTGTATTGATGTTTTCTTTCTCGAAAAACACAGCGATATTCAACACTTTAAGCTGTCGGATGTATTTCAAACAGTCAATGGTATTTCTTGCAAATCGGCTAATGGATTTTGTAATAATCATATCAATATTTCCGGCTTTACACTCTTCAATCATACGGTTGAACTCATCACGCTTTTTTGTGTTGGTACCGGATATGCCATCATCTGCAAATATTCCTGCCAGCGTCCATTCCGGATTATTTTGTATGAACATAGTATAATGCTCAATTTGTGCTTCGTAGCTTGTTGCCTGCTCATCGCTGTCTGTTGAGACACGGCAATAGGCGGCTACTCTTAGTTTTCTTTTTTCTTCTGCCTTGGTTTCCTGTGCTTTTCGATTTAACCTCGGCGGAAGTATTGTTACACTTCTTTCTGCCATCAGAACCACTCGCTTTCTATCATACTGTAAGCGTATTCTGCCTGTTTAAAAGGATCATCAAATATAATTTCATTCGATTTCAGACTGAATTTTGCAGGGGAGAGTATCGGCAGATTCTCTGCTGCCCCACGAACCCTGCCAAGCTTAACAGCACGATTTTTTCTCTCTTCCTGTGCCTTTCTAAAAATCTCCTCATCAATAATCGGCGGATAATAATCTGTGCCTACATATTTTTTGTTTTGAAGTATTCGCCCCGCACTGCCGTGATAAGTATCAATTCCGGCTTCAAGAGCGGCTGTCCGCAATGCCAAGCCGCTGATATATCCATCAAACAGCTTCTGCACCTTAGCGGCCTTCTCCTTGTCGATGAAGGCTTTTCCATTTTTAATCTGATAGCCAAATAAAGTCATTCTCATCGAACCACCATCCTCTCTCTAAGCGTAATGCCGCAGTTTAAGCGAAAACCAATCTCGTCTCTTGAAAAGACAACCGCACCGTTTACAAATCTTTTGAAAATCTCCTCATCATAAACCGTATGCATTTCTGATTTGCAGCAGTAAGCATACAGATCCCTGGCCGCCGCAAGGTAGGTAGTTCCACGATTCTGATTGTGCAGATAATCTTCCCGCACCTGAGCCAGCGTCCGAAGTTCCTGCTGGATATCCGCCATGCTTCGGTTAAATATTTCCTGACTCAGCAAGTTTTGATGAAAGTGTTTCCGCAGAAGTTTTTCCCGTTCCTTAATTGCTTTTTGCTGGTTTTCAAATTCGTTCTGTTTTTCAGTGTTTATATAATTTATATTTTCATCCAAACCCTCCAGCAAGGGTGTGAGAATGTTCCTGTAGCCAAAGACCAGTTTGTTCATCATCGTAGTAAATGCGGCTTTAATCGCATCATCTCTGACAAAAAGCATAGAGCACTTATTTTTATCATCAAGATGGGTGCCGCAAGTCCAAGCAATGTATTCTCGCCTGCCTGTGTAGTGAGTTCTGCGTTTCATAACTGCTTCGCATTCACCACATTTTATAATGCCGGAGAAAGCATACCGCTTGTTGTATTTCTGAGTACTTTTCTTGATGTTTTTCTCATCGGCTCTGCGTTTTGTTTCCTGTTCTGCCAATTCGAAAATCTCATGGCTGATAATCGGCTCGTGATGGTTCCGGCAGTAATACTGCTGCTCCTCCCCATTATTGGTATGCCTTGTAAAACGGTCATCTGTATAGGTCTTTTGAAAAATCGCATCGCCTGTATATTTTTCGTTTCGAAGCATCCCACGAATAGTTGTGGAATGCCACTTGCCGCCCTTTTTACTCTTGATGCCTTCTTCTGTCAGTTCTCTGGCAATCTGTGCTGAACCTTTTCCGTTGATGGTATCATTGAATATTCTTCGGACAACCTCTGCTTCTTCCGGTACGATCCTCATCTCACCGCCGTCATTGAAGTAGCCGTAAGGCGGGTAACTGATCACATAAGTGCCTTGTTCAAAGCGTTTCTGAATCGACCATTTATTGTTCTTTGAAATGGAATGGGATTCTTCTTCCGCCATACTGCTTAAGATGGAAAGAATCAATTCGCTCTCCATCGTCATGGTATTTAGATTTTCCTTTTCAAAATATACATAAACGCCATGCTCAATCAGAAACCTTACCATCTCCAGACAGTCCACCGTGTTTCTGGAAAAGCGGCTGATTGATTTTGTAATAACCAAATCTATCTCTTTCCTCTCACAGGCATCCAGCATTTTCAGCAATTGCTTCCGTTTCTCCATTTTAGTACCGGATATGCCTTCATCATAATACAGGCCAGCATACTGCCAAGCAGGGTTGCTTTTAATGTAGGTTTGGTAATGCTTTTTCTGCGCTTCCAAGCTGACGAGCTGTTCATCGCTGTCTGTAGAAACACGGCAATAAGCCGCAACCCTTATTTTTTTGTTCGTTTCTTCCTGCTCACTAAATATTTTTGTAACCTTTGCCAACTATATCACCTCCTTCGTTAGTGTGACATATTACCTCTAACCCATTGAAATAGCAACGTTTTTACACCATAATTGATGCCAGTTCAGGAGAGAATGTTTTAAGATTACGAGCCGATATTTTGTTGAATTCATCCAATGTAATCAGTCTTTTTTCGAGCATTTTTGAAAGCATCTGCTGTACTATCACATAATCAAACTCATTTCGCAGATATTCTTCTGTAACAGTGGCTGCCTGTACTTCATTTTTCTTCGTATCCATATTTCTCCTCCACTTCTGAGGTCATTGCCCCTAACAGTGAAAGGACAAAAACGTCCCATTCAAGAACCAAAAGGGCAAAAAAATAATGCCCGCCAAGGAAATATATCCTAACCAGGCATTATTGCATATTCTGTTACTCCATTATATTTTCGTACAAAAATCAAGAGAAATCCAACCCGCATTACTTTTCAAGCGTCCCCATTTAGTCGCTCCCTGACCGTCAGATTCCTCTACAATGGTAAATGAGCCGATGCCAGTATATTGCCCGGTTTTCGCATAATTCGTACCGGGACCTTTACGGATGTTGAGATCAGAAATAGGCACACGCACCATATAAGACTGAACTGTACCCACATTTGGGTAGAGCGCCTTGCCGGATTCATCAAATACAGAATATCCCGGATGTTGATCCACACAGCTCTTTGCGTTGGCAAGTTCTTTATATGCACCAATCTGACTCTTACTGTCTGCCCAAGTCTTACGCACACGATACCAGACTGTGTTCCCGGCAGTCGGTGTCTGTCCTGTACCGCCAAGCGATGCCGTTACCTTTTCCGCCAAATCACCAAGTCTTGCATGCAGCCAGTTGCCTGGACAGCTTTTATTGGCAAACCAACGATGTACGGTAATCACCATCTCATCCGACTTCGGTACATAATTTAAGGATTTGTCCTTATCGACAAACCACAAAAATTTTTTCTTACCGTTTCGCTTACAGATATCGGCGCAAAGTTTGATAAGTGTCTCATACACTGCACTGTTCATGGCATACGGCTCTGTCTTATCGCTGGCACATTCAATCGTGACGGCTCTCTGGTCATTAACATTACTGGAAGAGCACCAAGAGCGGTTCTTCTCCTCTACGCACAGGGATACTCGTCCATCTGTGCCGATACCATAATTGCAGCTTGCCTCCCGTCCTGCCGGGAAACAGGCACAGATGGTTTCTGCGGATAACTGCCCCACCACACAGTGCGGTGTGATGCGGTCAATGGAATGTGTTCTCTGCCCAGAATGATTCGGACTGAGTTTCGTATATACTACAAGCGGGCTGTTTGTATAAGCCATAATTATTCGTCTCCTTTCTCGCTGCGGTCATGCAGCTGTTTCAGTACATCCTTCATCTTTTCTGGGATAGGCATCCCAAGATGTCCTGCATTCTCCAGAAGGGAAATACCTTCATTGGAAATGTAGAAAAATACCACCGCCGTTCTAAGCACACTGCCAGTTCCGATAACCTGCACATCAAGGATATTCGCAATACCCACGAGCAGAAAAATCAGTACTTTTCGGCAGATACCTTTGAAACCAACCTCACTGGACAACTTTTTATCTGCAATGGCACACATCACTCCTGTGATATAGTCCACTACTACAAATGCAAGCAAGGCATAGAGCAGACCGTCACAACCGCCCAAGAACCAGCCAAGCCACCCTCCAATGGCAGTAAAAATGAGTTGAATCGTATTCCAGAATTCTTTCATGTGAAATTCCTCTCTTTCTTTGATTTTTGTGTATGACCATACAGCATACCTGCATGGCTGATGCTGTATTTGCCAGATAGAAATGCAAGTATTTCTATCTGACCCATTACCCGCACAAAAAACGACTATCCAAATTCGAATAGCCGCTTGATTCCAAAGTGTAATATGCACAATTTTTCATGTGCGTGTTTGTCGCATTTATATTTAAAATCCTCTTGCTATTTTGGAGCTTCAGAGTGATAGATAACACTACCAAAAGACAGCGCCGCAAAGCGCACCTAAACAGCAAGGAGGATTTGCCCATGAAAACAAAGAATATCAAAGTCCAGTATTCCAGCCGCTGCCAAAACGGCTTCTCACCGAAAATCCAGATGGAAGGCCGGTGGCTTGAAAAGCTCGGTTTTCCTATCGGTACACATCTGGTTGTCGAATATGAAGAAGGCTCCATCCGCATCCGTCCCTTTACGGAAGATGAAAATGACGCCATCGAGGAGCAGAAGCTTCAGGCAGAGCTTGTCAAAAAGCAGCGAGAGTATGAAGCCGCAAGACGCCGCCTGACAAAACAATACGAGCCGCTCACAATGGTTGCAGAACCACAGAATAACTATGACACGAATTCTGAAGCACATCCCCGGTATAGGAAATAAGCCTTCTGCAGAATATCCCGGCTGCCAAGCCCTGCAGGAAAGCAGAAGCGATTCCTCCCTTTTCTCTCACTCAGCTTTCCTCTGGCTGCTCCGTCAGCGTATAGGTAATCTTCATGGTTTTATCCGTAGTCTTTACCACCGCTGACGAAAGATTGTTAATGCTGGCCAGATACGGAGTCAGCAGATAGCACATCCGGTAATCAGAGCCATAATTGCCGCCCCAGCCGAAGCAAAATTCCTTATATTGAAATAACGGGGTTCCGATATTTGTCAACCTCGTACTTCCCACGGTCTGCACTACCGTATCATCGGGCTTAATCTGATAATCCCATCCAATAATCAGGTCGTTTACCATAAACATATAATTGGAACAGGTACCGGAACCTGTCTGGGACTTTCCTGCGGAAGTGAATCCGAAATCAATCAATGTCACATCCGCTGGATTATTCACATTGATTTTATAGACTCCTGTATCATCATAGGCTGCCAGATATAAATAGCCCTTTCGAATCACACCTCTGGAAGATCTCTGTGCATAGGTATCCACCTTAAAACTTCCAATGGCTTTCAGATATGCATTTGACAAGGTCCATACCCCTTCCGTCATGGAATAATCATCTTTTTTTATCCTTATCCAGTACATAGCTGCATTTCCCGCTGAGTTGGCCTGATTTGCAAACCCATACCAGCAGCCGTCATGTCCGTCCAGAAAATCCCCATAAGGTGTATAGCTTCCCAAAAACTTGAAGGTGCTGCATGGTATCACCTTCTCTTCCAGCAGAGTGTTAGTGGTGTCATTCAGTCTGTCATTCAATCCCAGCGTAAACACGGGAAGTTTTCTCTTTTTGATGATTACCGAAGTATCCTGAAACCGCATATTAATCAGCAGGTTATTTTCAAAATCCACCTCCACCGCACTGTATAGCTCTGCCAGTTCCTCCGCGCTTTGTGTCTCCAGCCTTGTCTCCATCAGCTGATAGAAAGCAGACTGGGAATTCTCCTTGCTTCCATACCCGGCTATGCCACCCTGCTTAGAGGTCAGTGATATGGCTGCAATGGTTCCGTTTCCCTGGCTGGGTGTAAACTCCCAGACAAACCGGTATCCATTATCCAGTGCCTTGCTCTCTGTCAGATTCATGCTCCCCCTTGCCACATCAGCTGTGGCATTCACATCATTACTGGCATAGGCCACAGGAAGTTTCCGGGTGGAAGGATAGATATTCTCTGCATCCTCCGTGACCTGCTCTGAATAAAGCAAAATCCCTCCAATCATGTTCGGACAGACAGGAAGCAGATTGCCATTCCAGAGCAGATGCGTATCATACTGTCCCGACACATTATAAAAAATACCCATTGGATTTATCCCCAGGATATGATTCACCGCATTGGTGACCATATTGGTTTCCTCTACTGCCTCCACCGCACGAGTGGTCTCATCAATCATTTCAATAACCACATTTCCTTTTAAGTTCATAGCCTCCTCCTATTCTACCGGCATTGCAAATGCACCGATTGCAACTTTTTTCTGCAGCACATCCTGGTAATCCTGTCTCATAGTTTCGTCAATCTTCCAGACGGTATCTTCACACATCTTAGCTGCCTTAATGGCACCTCCAAGACGAACCTTTGTGATGTAATCCTGAACTTTGATTTCACCATCCCAGGCTTCTCCGGCTCCCATCGACTGACCACTTATGGATGCAAGGCAGTTACCAACGTCTACTGCTGCACTTCCACCTGTAATCCTCAGATACACATTGAAAACATTCCGGAAATTAGGAATCAGATTTTCAATAGGATAATAAAGCAGGATGGTATGCTTCCCAGAATGCCAGCTTTCCTCCAGCTGATGGATTTCAATCATCTGGTCATTGAATTCAAATGTAAAATGCGCCACTGCCTTTCCATCCTCCTGCCATGTGAAGGGCAGCTGTATTTCTATGCTTTGTTCCTTGGTATTTCCAATTACCTCTGTCTCATTAACAATCGCATCTTCTATAGTTTCATCCTCCACTGACGAAGCAGCTTTTTCTACTTCCACGGAAGGAATGGTAATCTTACCACTGGCAGTCGCTCCCCGCTCTACAGCATCTGCCCTCACATCAACAATTACAGAACCAAAGAACTGAGCCATCACCTCTTCACTGGCGGCAAACTCAATGGAGATAATCTTTACATCTGCCTCTCCCACAACAAAAGAACTGGCATTGGTAAACGTGTGGATGCCTATCCTTCCAGTCTCTTTATTCTCACTGATCTGACTTAATAACCCGGAAATATTCTTATCATTTTTACTCTTTGCCCTTGCCAGCCGTGGATTCTTCCCTACGCCTTTCAGGCTGTGTTTACCACCAATCTTACAATTCATACTGGTGACTGCCGATAATCTGGCACTATCCGCCTGCCCACCAGAAAACTGGATCACATCTCCTAAATCCAGAGCTGGATTGCCAATGATTTCCGAATCAAATGGCACATAATTGATGACTGACAGTTCCTTTAGGATATTCATGCACAGCTGCTCTCTGGTTTCCTTCAATCCAAACTGCAGAAGCGGATTAATTCCCAGGTTCATGGTCAGCCCATCGTCCGGCTCCAGATAGTAATACTCCGCTGTTTCCGTTTTCATATTGGTGGAACTGACCGCTGTGTACCGGGTAATAAAATCCGAAAAACTGGATGTAAAACGATGGCGGCTGCCAATCTCCATCACGGGTTCACGGCCAAACCTGCGAAGTTCCAGTTTTCCAAACCGATTCATACAGAAAAACCCGCCAATCACCTGCCCCACATAGTAGAGCACATCCCGGTAGGTTTCAATATCATTCTCTGTATAAATGGAAAGCACCTCTGTACCATTTGCCATTTCCTCATATTCTTTCTGGGATTGTGCCATCTCCACTTTACAGGCTTTACAGCAAAGGCTCACAAAATCATATACGGTACCAATCGTCTCAAATCCATTAAAATCCCTGTCAAACCGCAGCATATAATCATAGGCCTTCAGCTCCAGACATTTGACTGTCCTGTTTGCTTCTGACACCTCAAAAAATCCCATTGGGACTTCCTCATAACTGCCATCCGGCAGTCTCAGATGGTAGAACATTTCCACAACCGCATCTTCCAAAGTATATCTGTCAATATTGGATAAAAGCGTGATTCCCATTTCTGCGGAATAGACAGTACCCAGTTCAATCTCTGCAGATCCGCTGCATTGACTGGAAATATATCCACTGCCTTTTACAATATCCCCCGGCCCGAATTCATGAACCACACCCTTCGTGCTTGTAATCCGTCCGGTCCAATAATATCTCCTTGTGTTCTCCTGCACCGCCTGCAGGAATGCATCACTCACTGGGTACACGAAAACACCTTCCTTCTAAAACTCTCTTAGTTCAAAACTCACTACCCACAAGCCTTTATAGCTTGTATCCTTCTGCAGTTTTGCCCTGAACCCGTCCACATACATTTCCGCCTGTTTCAGGTCTGCAGTCTCCGTATCGAAGAACTGTACCTGTATCTTCTCCCGCTGTTTAAATTCTGTCAGAATCCTCAGCCACTTCTGCGTCACCGAAAAAGCCGCAAAGATTGTTGCCACACCAGAACGAACCACATCCCTCTGGGTCGTTCCGGCTTCCGTTTCTCCCCCAGAATCTGCTTCCACATCTCTCATATCTACTTCATAAGAGTCCGGCAGAGGAAGATTCACACCATCAAATTTCAAATATGTCATAAATGCCATTCTATCTTCCTCCGCTTCTTAAGTTTGTCCTCTGCTGAGCATTTACAATTACTTCATCAAGCATCGTTCCGCCAAGATACACTGGAATCACGATATCGCCATTCTGACCGCTGCTTCCAGATACGGCTTCCCGGATTGCTGATACCAAGCCTCCCATGTCCGCAGATGCGATGCTGTCATTCCCAGCCATTGCCCTCTGTGCCGCATTCACCCGTGGATTGACGACCATGTCAGATGCCACACCATCCACAGCCTGTGCTACCAGTTTTTTACTTTTATCAATTCCCTCTGCCAGTCCCTTCATAAAGTCAGGCATCCAAGACTCGTAGTCCGTCAACGGACCCTCGTCCGGCACAGAGAAATGCAGGAAAGACCTAATCTTCTCGGCCACTGCGCTCACCGCATCACCAACTGCACCAATACAGCTCTTGATACCGTTTACAATTCCCATAATCATATCTTTTCCCCATTCAAAAGCAGAAGAGGCCAATCCTTTAATGAAGTCAACTGCTTTATCAAATCCTCCCTTGATGGTGTCATAAATGCCGGAAATTGTGGTTTTAATCCCATCCCACATGGCAGAAAAAGCACTGCTGACTACTGATTTTATCGTATTCACTACCGAAGATACCGTGGACTTGATGTTGTTCCACACCGTAGTAACCGTACTCTTGATGCCATTTACCACGGTGGTAATCACGGTTTTAATAGCATTCCAGATAGTTGTGAATACTGTTTTTATAGCATTTAACACCGTGGTAGTTACTGTCTTGATGGTATTCCATGCTGTAGTGAGAAAGGTCTGAATGGCTGTCACCACTTTTGTCACAATCGTGCTAATTGTATTCCATACCGCTGCAAAAAAGGTCTTGATTGCCGTAAATACAGTAATAACTACGGTCTTTATCGTATTCCATGCCGTAGTGAGGAAGGTGGAAACTGCCGTAACTGCTGTGGTAAAGATAGTCTTGATACCTTCCCATAACCCGGTAAAGAAGTCCTTCAGTCCATTCCACACGCTCTGTGCAACAGCCTTAATCCCCTCCCATACAGCAATGAAAAACTCTTTAATTGCTGTCCATACCGCAATGGCAACTTCCTTGATATTCTCCCACAGCTCTATCCAAAACTGCCGGAATCCCTCATTGGTGTTCCATAAATAGATAAATGCAGCTACTAATGCCGCAATGGCTGCGATAATCAAAACAATAGGATTCGCAAGCATCGTCACATTAAGCGCTGCGAATGCTGTCTTTACTGTATTAATTACTCCGGCGATCTTTGGAACTACGGTCATGATTGTTCCCACTGCTGAAATAACTTTTCCGACCACAATCAGTACTGGCCCCAGTGCTGCCACAAGTAAAGCCACGGTAACTACCACTTTCTTAGTTCCCTCATCCATCCCATTCAGCCAATCCACAAACTTCTGTACCCAACTAACAATTTGCTTAATCGCAGGCATCAACAGTTCGCCAAAGGAAATAGCAAGTCCCTCTAGTGCAGATTTAAGAATCGTCAGCTGACCCTGCAAGTTATCCAGCTGTGTGTCCGCCATCTGCTGTGCCGCACCGCTGCTGTTTGTAATTGACTGCTGCAAACTGTCCCAAGTCTCTCCTGTATTGGCAAGCAATGCATTAACAGAGGATAAATCAGTTTTGTTGAAAATGCTGCTGATAATGTTCGTCTTTTCCTGCGACGTCATGCCGTCCATACTTGTATTCAGATTTCCCAGGATGTCATTAAGACTTCGCATATTGCCTTCTGAATCATAAACGTCCACACCAAGCTGCTCCATACTGGCCGCCGCTTTATCCGTAGGATTTTGCAAAGACAAGATAACATTTCGTAAATGCGTACCTCCCTCAGCACCTTTGATACCATTATTGGCAAGAATACCAAGGGCAGTATTTAACTCTGCTGTCCCACCTTTGATTGATTTTGCAGTTGCACCAATGGTCAGGATTCCCTCACCAAGCTGTGCCACCGAAGTATTGGTAGTAGATGCCGTTTTTGCCATCTGATCGACCATCTTTTCAGATTCATTAACTCCCATGCCAAGAGCCGACATTGCATCCGTTACCATATCTGATGCCGAGGCAAGGTCAATACTGCCTGCCGCTGCCAGATTAAGAACGGTCGGCAAAGTATCGCACATCTGCTGTGTGTCATATCCGGCAAGGGCAAGGTAATTGAGTGCCTCGGCACACTCCTTAGCAGAAAAGGCTGTTTCAGCTCCCATCTTCTTTGCAAGTTCAGAAAGAGTATCCATTGTATTGACAGACTGTCCATCCACTTCAGACATTGAATCCTTGGTGATTCCCATCGTTGCTTGTACCTGTGACATAGCAGATTCAAAGTTTGCTGCTGTCGTTACTGCTGCTGTTCCAAGTCCAATCACTGCCGCTGTAACCGGGAGCAGCTTTTGTCCGGCAGAGGAAATATTATCCCCGGCAGTTTTTAATTTTTCTCCTGTGGCTGCAATCTTCTGCACGGCTGTGGCAGACTGGTTCGCCTGCTCCTCCAACCGTTTTAAATCCTGCTCTGTTTCAATAATCTCACGCTGCAGGGCATCATACTGTTCTTGTGAAATTTCACCATTCGCAAGAGCCGTGTTTGCCTGCTCTGCTGCTGTCTTTAAAGTTTGCAGTTTTTCTTTAGTCTCTTCCACTGCCTGCCCAAGGAGTTTATGCTTTTGTGCAAGCAGCTCTGTATTGCCGGGATCCAGTTTCAGAAGTTTCTCCACATCTCTAAGCTGCGACTGTGTGTTTTTGATCTCACTGCTGACACCCTTTAAAGCTGTCTGAAGTTTTGTGGTATCGCCGCCAATTTCAACGGTGATTCCCTTGATCCTGTTTGCCATGTGGATATGCCTCCTCTCCTAAAAATGGGCAGAAAAATAGCCTGAATCTCTTCAGACAAAAAAATTGCATTTTAATATTGACAAAAGGCATGTCCCAGCGTATAATCTATTTAGAGTTAGGGACACGCCTTTCGCTAGTCCTCACCATTAAATCATAAGGAGGAATCAATATGTCTACTACTGTTAAATTCACTATTTCCAATGAAAACTACACTGAACTTTGCAACCGTGCTGCAAATCTTAAACTTTCCATTCAGGATTATATCCGCAGAGAATTATTCAGCGAATATAACACCTTTACTCCAATGGATGCTGTAACTCGAGCACTTTCAAATTATTCAAAAGGAGATACATTTACCGTTCCTGAACTCTTCGGAGATGAGTGGAATCTTCCAAACGGAGTAGCCGGACAGTTTGGTAAAAAGTTCTTCGCACTTATAGATGCGGAGTATCCATCAAAAATTCACTTCACAGGAAACTACAATAGCAAAAAACATGCTATCTACGAAATCCTGTAATTTCATTTTCTAAGCAAAAAAGGAATCCGGCATGGGTTCCTTTTTTTGCATTAAAACATATCAAAATCTTTCTGAGTAGCAATCTCCTTATACTTATAATCATCATTTCTGCTCTCTGCGAACATATCATTGACCATTCCAATCGTGAGTAAATCCAAGTCACGAATAGACAAGCCAAGCTGTACGCATCGGAGCAGGAATAGTGGGGTTGTCATTTCCCGCTCAGTTGGGCGAAGTTTTTTTTAGAATCAACATCCGATGCCGTATTCAGTCCCCAAAGTTGAATCAACTGTGGTAAAACCTGATAGATGGAAAAGGTATTAAAACCATCAAGCCAATCCTCTGGAGAATCCGGAATAGCCGGGTCAGCATGTTTTGCCATGATGTAGGCGATATTTTCAAACATTTCAAGGGAGAACATATCCAGATTGGAATTTTCTTCACTTCCGTCACCTACCGATTTTTCCAAGGAACGCAGGTCTTTATAAATATCACGATGGAATTTCATTCTGTAGATACGGGGAATGGCAGCAGATGCCTTAAAAGACACCTGCTTGCCGTCAATCTCAATATTCTGCTTCATACTCATGATTTATTCCTCCTTTATGGTCCTTGTCTTTGTTGTTGTACTTGCTTTCACGGTGCTTAATGCAGACTGCACGGCAGACTGATTTTCTTCCGTAGTCGGCATATATACCGCACTGTACCAGTTCTGATATACCGTATCGGTGGTATCGTCTCCGGTTTTTGCTTTGACATAACCACTTGCAAGCGGGGTCGCTGTCAGGGCAAGCGTTTCTGTCTGCACTTCGATTTCATCCTCATTGGTAGAAGATTCAATGCTCGGACGGCTTGCCGCACAGTTATACAGTACATGACGGATTTTCTTCACATCACCATCAAACTCAAAGAGCAGTGCAAAATTAGCGGTTTCTACATTTGCGTTTTCTACCAGCACCTTATTGTTATCCAATTCCTCTTTCAGTACCTCTGTCCGGAATCCCTCCGGCACCATTGCAAGTTCAAGATCACCGTCATATCCCATGTTGTTGGAAATGGTGTAATACGCATATCCATCAGCATAGAAGTTAGACGGTTCACCATTTGCATCCAGTGCCAAAGAAACCGCACCCGGCATAGCAACAGGTATGCCAAAGGACACCGTTCCATCCTCGGCAATCGTCTGCAGAGCATAATGCACATTGCAGATATTAAATTTTACTTTATTCTTTTTATTGCTCATTTCAAACCCTCCTGTTCAAATTGATATAGGACTTCATATAGTTTTTCGCTGTCTATCCATGTTTCAAACTTATTGTAAAAGATACCGTACTTATCAAGCACATCCTCCAGCTTCTGCTCCGCCGTCAAGTCCTTGATTTCGGTGTACAGTTCAAGATTCACTTCATTTATCTTATAATACACTCTGCCATCCGCAGCGAAGTTATCACTGCCAGGGTGAAGATAACAGATAAACGGTGGCTCAGGCGATTCTCCTTCTGCAAAATGGTCATAAGCAAAGGGAATACCAACTTCATTCATGATTTCAAGTAATCTATCCATTACGCAGACTCCTTTCGATTTCTTCCTCTAGCTGACGGATTGCCTTTTCCTCTGCCGGGGCGATATGACTTTTTCCAGCCACACGGCCGCCGCCCCGCTTGGCATGACCATGCTCCAATAGATGTGCCAGCTGATAACGGTTTTTGGAATGCACGATTACCTGTAGGGAGTTCGATGTTTCTTTATCGTTTCTCACTGTCCAGCTTTTTGCATAGGCACCTGTGTCTGTGGGTGCATTCTGTTGTATGTCTTTGCGGACAGCTGTTCCGGCTTTCTTGACCGCCTTTTTCATATCGTCTGTGGCAAGGTCTGCGTATTCCTTTAAACCGTCCATTACGGCAGATGCCAGCTGATCGATTTTGATTCTGTCACTTGCCATATTACCGCCTCACTTTCTGGCACTTGAATTTCAAAGCCTTCTTTTTAAAATTCAGATGATCAATGGCCACAATATTATAAATACCGCCATCAAACAGCACTCGAAACTCATCGACAGTAATTCCTGCTGTGGCTTTGCAATAGCGGACTGTAAATGCCAAATCAGAATCCGTGGCAATCAGTCCTGCCACTGCCTTTTCTGAACCGCCCTCTCCACTGACTGTAGCATGACAGGAATAATAATCCGTCCAATCATATTTATGGTTTCCGATAGTATCCACCAGCACAGAGGATTTTTGAAACAGAATCTTCACATTCAAACGTGCAATTTCCATCAAAATCCCTCCCGTCTGCTGCCAAAGAGCAAAGCACGAAGGGTAATCATCAGTGCATGATGGTCTGCATCCTCCCGATGCTCATAAAGATATGCCACAGTATATAAAACAGCCGTCTTTGCATTCGGTTCAGTTTTGAGCACATCGGCATCATCGACTCGCATAATGTCCATACAGATTTTCTCTGCGCTGGAAAGCAGATACCCAATCAGCGAATCATCATCTGCATAATCTACTCGGAGGTACTGTTTCATTTCTTCCAAGGTTACAATCATATCTGTCACCACCTCAATTAGCATTAGTAAGGCGCTGCCATTTCAGAGAAACGACACCGCCTTGTTACAGCACTTATTCTTTCAGTTTCACAATCTGCACTGCTTCGGGAAGAATCAGCTTGCCATCCACACGCTCCTTCGCCACATAGCCAATCATGCCATTCCCTGCAAAGAGTTCACGCAGTTCGGAGAAGGAGCGGCTGCCCCGGTCACCGATGTTATAGTAGCTGTAGTCACCGAATGAAATCGCATCAGTCGGTGCATACGCAGAAGTGTGCACTGCATAACCAAGCAGACGGTCAGGTTCACCCGCCTGATAAGAGGGCTGCCAGATATACGCACCGTTGTTGTCCTTCAGCTTGCGAAGGGAAGAAAGAGTCTGGTCATTCATAATAAAAGACGCACTCTTGCGGTAAGGACGCTTGAGGGCATATACCAAATCAAGAACATCATCGGATTTAATCGCTGCGGTAAGGGTCTGGGCAATGGTGCCGCCGCCGGCTGCAGCGAATAAGCCGAGTGGTTTACCAGTGCCATCGCCGTTGAGGAACGCATCGAGGGCGTAAAATTTCTTGTGTCCAGAAAACGTGATATCCATCTGGAACTGAGTTAGATATGTAAAAATTCATGTTGAAAAACATCGAATTTCATTGTCGAAT
>Ga0153946_1000644_pt1 | contig 15300 bp, 12 predicted proteins | sample TSNJ030MetaG_FD_104751 | JGI IMG/M metagenome (GOLD analysis project Ga0153946, IMG submission 104751) | Attine ant fungus gardens microbial communities from New Jersey, USA - TSNJ030 MetaG | ecosystem: Host-associated > Fungi > Mycelium > Unclassified | place: USA: New Jersey, Wharton State... | reverse complement strand
TGCGCAATACGTCTCTTATAGACAGGTCTTGTAAATGTGTGGAAGGGTCTGACGGGGCCTCGGGAGAAAAGAATGGCAAAACCTTATCCTCCAGACTCAGCAACCCTTCGGTATAGGCTATCCCAACGGCGGTGGCTGTATACGTTTTGGACAGCGACTGCAGGCCATGGCGCAATCCCGGCGCATAGGGATGCCACCAGCCCTCCGCACAGATTTTACCGTGACGCATAATGATGATACCATGCATTTCAGTAAAGCCGCTCTCCAAATAATCAAGCAGCCGTTCGATACTTTCGCATGAAATACTTACTTCGGGCGGAGTTACGCGCTCAAACTCAATACGCTCCATTCATCGGGCCATCCTTTCTATTTTACCTATTGCAGTGGCCTCTTTACCGGCAATGAGAAGCTTCGGCGATTTTTTTAAAGAATTTTTTGACCTCGGGGGTCCATGTTTCCCAGTCGTGACCGCCGGGGATTTCGCGGTACTCAAACCGGAAGGGATCCCCCTGCAAGCTTTTCATATAATCAGCCGTATGCCTACAATTCTCCACATTGCCGTCTTCCGTGCCGCATACAAAATATGTTTTTGGCAAGGGTTTCTTATTCTTTACCGCTTCCTCTGCCAGATGGTACAGGTCGTACTCCGTGTCGCGCAGCGACGCCATGTCGGTGGTGTGGAACGCGACGCAATGCGCACGCGGGGTACCGTCAGGCTTTAGGGAAGGCATAATACCGTCACGTCCGGCCAGGTTTCCGCCTCCTAAGGATAATACTGCGTTATATTTTTCCGGATATGTAAAGCCGATTTTAAATGTCCCATACCCACCCATAGACGCTCCCGCGAGGTAGGTCATCTCACGTGCAGAGGTAATCCCAAAATATTCCTCACACAGGCCGGGGAGCTCCAGCGCGATGTAATCAAGAAACAACCCGTAATCCTGATTGCAGTAAAAGCTGAGCTCGCACGAGGGGATAACGACGGCGACCTTGCATTGCCGTACATAGTGGATGACAGGGCAGCCGAGCAGCCAGTCCGTTTTGTTGCTACCCGCCCCGTGAAGAAGATATGCGACGGGAATGGGAGCGTCTTTTGCGTTATACTCTTCCGGAAGCAGGACGCATATCTGCGTTCTGCGAGCGAGGCACCTGGATAATATATTCATTTGTATAAAAGCCATTATTTCGCCCCCTTTTCTCTTTCAAACAGCCAATCCACAAAGGAGGCAAGCCATTTGTCGCAAAAATCCCAACTGTGCGCACCTTCTTCCTCGAAGAAATCGAAGGCGTACGGCCGGCCGGACAAAGCCCAAAAATGGTCGCGGAGGGTTTTACCCACAACATAAGCATGGTCGCTGAGGCCCACAGCGCAAAAGATGCGCGGGCAAGGCTTACCATCTTCAATATTGCGCTTGGATACCGCCAGAACATCCCACTCGCCACCGATCAGCTCTTCAGAGGTCTTCACTCCATAATGCATTTCACTGAGACTGGGGCCTTCGCTTCCTCTTGGGGCCGGGGGCTTTCCGTTTGTGGTTCGCAGATCCTCCAGCGGAATGATACTGCCGGATGAAATGATCCCAATAGCGGAATACAAATCCGGCCTGCGGATACCAAGTGTAATAGCCCCGCCGCCGCCCATGGAAAACCCGGCGATAAAATTCCTGCGCCGGTCGGCGGAAAGCTTGGGGAATATGCCGCGCATAGCCGCCGGTAACTCCTGCGATATAAAATCGAAATAGTCGCCTACATGCCCAATCATATTATTAAAACGGCTTGGTCCCGCCGAGGGCATAACGACGGCCAATCCGTACTTTTCGGCATACCGCTCGATACCGGAAAAACGCGGGAAGTCAAACGCGTCTCCAGCGCCGGGATGCAGCAGCCACAACACGGGATAATCCCCTTCGCTTGGAAGCACGCCATCCATCCCCACGCCCACACGGTCAGGCAGGATTACGGCAAGCTCTGTCATTCTGCACAAGACCTGTGAATAATAATCCATTTGTAAAAGCACCATGGTAAACAGCCCCTCTCCGGCATCCTAATAATACCGCGGTTACAAATAAAGCGGTTATCTATTTTGGTAGTGAAACGCTCATCGGCAACTGTAAACCGTCATGCTTATTATCTATTCCGGGCAGCTTTGCCGGAAGACCAACTCGGCGTCATAGATTCGGTTTACATTGTCGGACAATATCCCATTCTCAATAGCATTGTGCAGTATTTTGGCACAATCGTAGCTCATCTGCTCGGTAGGCACAGAAAAGCTTGTGATCGTTGGAAACAGTAAGGTGTTTATGGCGGTGTTGCCGTTAGAGATAATCTCAAAATCTCCGGGAACGGAATAACCATTTTGCTGGATACAATGCAGCACGCCGGCCACCATAATGTCATTCAGCACTAAGATGGCAGAGGGTCTTTCAGTACCGTCGAGAATAGCTTTCATAGCCGCGAATCCGCCCTCGTAGCTGTCATCCCCGTAAGCTATTGGCGCGATACAAGCTCCGTCAGGGTCAAAGCCGTAGCTTTGGAAGCGATCCCGAAAGCCTACGATGCGCAGGCTGAGAGAACGCGAGGAATAGTTGGGTGAAATAAGGCCAAAACGCCTGTGGCCACGCTTGACGAAATGAGCCATTGCATGCTGGCCAGTGGCGTATTCATCGGTGGAAACTGAATAGTAATTTCTGGCCGTGCGGTTACAAAGCACGATTGAGATATCGAAGTCGGTATTCTGGATGAAATCCATGTCATCATCGTTTAGGGCGGTCATAATGGCGCCGCTGGTGAAGGACCTGGATATCCAATCCGCTTTGTCGCATAACCGGCCGCGTTCGAAAGGGAAGATAACGGTTTCAATGGGGAGATGGTTGCTGCGCAGGTAGTTGTTCACACCGGCGAAAAACTGTGCGGTGGGCCCCCGGTCGAAGCTGGTCGGGCTGAACATGCACCACAGAGATTTGGACCGGGAACTGTATTTTTGCCGGGTGCGCTGCGTTTGCCGATATCCCATCTGCCTGGCTGTATCCAACACCTTTTCACGGGTTTCCGGACTAATACGAAACTCATTGCCCTTATTGTTCAGCACCACCGATGCGGTGCTGGGTGAGACACCGGCAGCAGCGGCGATATCCTTAATATTTACCCGGGGGGTTTTCTCCATATGGCACTTCCTTCCTTTCATAAAGTCATGTAATAGTCCCAATGCATGTAGCAAAATAATTTAGCAAATCATTTATCGTTCTATACCTCATAATTATACTGATGTTTTTCGTGTCTGTCAATGCCGTCGGCAAAATTGATGTGTAACGTTATCCGATTCAAAGGAGAAAAACGGGAAATGGTTAGACCGTTTGTCTGTGAATTTGGCAATATACATAATATTATTCTAATTTTCGTTATATTTTAACCAAATTATATATGCCTAGCGTGAAAATAATTGACACGGATAGCTAAAGGGTATATAATGAGTTTGCTAAATACAGCTAAAATTAAAAATATATTTAGCAAATATTTACAATGCGAATTCTGACTAATCTGCCATAGGGACAACCGGATTTGCGCCTGAGCGCACAATGAATTTTGGGACATCGGCGCCGCTGCATATTAAGCGGCCGCAATAGATCCGAAGCCCGGAATATCATTGGGAATGATATAAAGAGTCGGTCATTTATCAAATGGGAATGGAGAGATGTCTGAATGCAGTATGATGCGCAGAAAAAATCGGCGGGTCCCGCCACCTTTTGGAACAGATCCTATATTATTGTGTTTCTTACGGGTATCAGTACCGCCATGTCCTCCTATATGACCACGCCAATCATTTCCAAATTCGCTCTGTCGCTGGGATCGTCGCTTACGGCGGCCGGATCTATCGCCTCCATCATGTCTATTGCGGCCCTGATTTGCCGTCCATTCTCGGGAGCGGTATCCGACATGTTCAACCGCAAGCGCGTGATGATTGCCTCCATGCTGGTCGCAGCACTGACAATAGGCACCTGCGCCTTTACCAGGAATATGGTGGCGCTGGTGATCCTCCGTATCATTCACGGCTTCGCATTCTCTTTCATGACGGTGGCAAACATGGCGTTGGCCAGCTCGCTGATCCCGGAGCACCAAATGGGCAAGGGAATGGGTTATTTAGGATTAGGAACAATCATAGCCTCTGCTGTAGGACCCGGCCTAGGACTGGCTATCAGTGATAAATTCGGATTTTCCGCCTGTTTTGTGGTTTCGATGTTGTTCCTGCTTTTGGGGGCAGCGGCCATAATGATGGTTCCATATCAGCATATTCGGGTTCACCGTAAGGGAAAACGCCTAATTAAGCTAACCGACCTGTATGCCGGCGAACTGACGATATATGTGCTGATTCTGGCCATTTTTAGCAGCGGCAACGGTTTGCTTTCCACCTATTTAGCTTTACTTGGCGACGAACGCGGAATCGGTAATATCGCGCTTTTTTTCACTGCGTATTCTCTGGTAGTCGTACTGATCCGACCGATGGCCGGTGCGCTGCTGGACAGGAAAGGACTGGCGGTCATCCTGTACCCGTCGTTTCTTATCGCCTCCGCCAGCATGATACTGACCGGCGCCGCCTCCACGCTTGGGACGATAATTATAGCTGCTGTGCTAAAAGCTCTCGGACAGGGGGCCGGCAGTCCGTCCATACAGGCATACAGCATCAAGCTGCTTGGTAAAGAACGAGCGGGGGTGGCATCTAGCACCTGCTTTATCGGGCAAGACATCGGCAACGGCATCGCTCCTATTTTTGGCGGAGTGGTAGCAACCGGCTACGGCTACAGCGGTATGTTTTACTGTTACGCCGCTGTCGTACTGATAATAGGGCCCCTGCTCTATTCTCTTCAGCGGTTTCGGGAAAGACGTGCCGGCCGCACGTGAGTTCTCTGACTGTAAAGTATGCAACCCTTGCAATATATACATATGAACATGGGAAAACTATTCAAAACAGGTGGTGAAGGGAATGCCAATAAAGACCGGTAGGCTCAGAAAGTTTTTATACGATGTCATGAAAAACAAGTTGTTGCTGTTGATGCTTGTACCCGCGGTTGTATATGTAGTAATTTTTTCCTATATTCCAATGAGCGGGATTATCATGGCGTTCAAGAAATTCAATTACACCGACGGCATTTTCGGCAGTCCGTGGAACGGACTGGACAATTTTCGGTTTTTGTACATCTCCGGCAAGCTTTGGACGCTTACGCGGAATACCATGCTATATAATATCGCGTTTATAATGGTGGGATTGGTTTTGCAAGTGGGCTTTGCTGTCATAATCAATGAGCTGCGTCTCAGACGCTTTAAGCGTGTGATGCAAAGCTTCATGTTTCTGCCATACTTCATATCGTGGGTGGTCGTGGTTACCGTAGTCCGGGTTGTTTTCGGGTATGAAAACGGCGTGCTTACCCAATTGCTCGATGCGGCCGGCTTAGCAAGGCTGAACATTTATGTCGACCCCAGGCCGTGGCCGTTCCTGCTTGTACTGATGAACGCATGGAAAAGTACGGGATATGGCATGATTGTGTATCTGGCTGCTGTTTCCGGTATCGATCCGGGAATGTACGAGGCGGCTGAGATAGATGGCGCAAATATCTGGACGCGTACCTTCAGAATAACAATACCAAGCTTGCTTCCCACAATAATTATCATGGTGTTGCTTGCAGTGGGACAAATTTTCCGCGGCGATTTCGGCATGTTTTATCAATTGATCGGGAACAATGGCGTCTTGCTTGAGGTGGGGGATATTATCGACCTCTATGTTTACCGATCCATGGCCTCCAGCAGCAATATAGGAATGGCCAGCGCGACCGGACTATATCAATCCGTATTGTGTTTTATCACGATTACGGCGACGAACTGGCTTGTGAAACGCTTTGAACCGGATTATTCACTATTTTAGGGGCGGTGATGAAAATGAAATGCAAGAAAGGGCTGACAAATGACGTACTGATTTTCAATTCAGTAGGTTTTTTGCTGGTTTTGATTTTCGGCCTGATGTGTGCGATCCCGTTCTATCTGATTTTTATTTCCTCTTTTGCCAGCGAGGGCTCACTCATCCGCAATGGGTTCAGATTTATACCGGATGAGTTTTCGCTGGAGGGCTACCAATGGGTATTCAGAAATCCCATGCGCGTTCTATACGCATATCGCAACACCATCTGCGTGACAGTCGTAGGAACCGCTTGTTCGATCTTTCTATGCACTGTGACGGGCTATGTGCTTTCGCGCAAGGATTTCCCGTGGCGCAACGGATTTTCCCTTTTCTTCTTCTTCACGACGCTTTTCAACGGCGGGTTAGTTCCGTGGTATATTCTATGCACACGTTATCTCGGTTTTAAGAACAGTTATATCGCACTTATTCTGCCGCTGATGTTCTCTGTGTGGAATATGGTTATCGCCAAAAATTATATGAAGAGCATACCGTTTGATATCGCTGAATCGGCCAAGGTGGATGGGGCGAACGATCTGTTGATATACTTCAAACTTATATTGCCGCTGTGCAAACCTCTTATAGCGACGCTGGGCCTTTTTTCCGCATTGGCTTACTGGAACGACTGGTACAACTCCATGCTTTTCATTACGGATTCCGATAAGCAAAGCCTGCAATACTTCCTTCATGAGATGTTGAGCACCGTGCAGGCGCTCAAGCAGCTTGCGTCCGCCGGCAATCAGGAGGCCATAACCAACGCCGTCATTCCTCAGGACAGTATGAGAATGGCCATGACCTGTGTTACGATAGGGCCGATCATTTTCTTGTATCCGCTGATACAGAAATATTTTGTTAAGGGCTTAACCATTGGAGCGGTCAAGGGGTGATTGAAAGCTTGGCTTCCGTTTTTGTACCCAATTACCCTATAAGGGTGACAAATATACAAACACTATTTATTATGGAGGAAAAAAGATGTTTGCTCGTAAAATTGCGTTGAAAAACCTGATCTGTCTGGGCATGGCGCTGTTGTTGTCGATCGGCCTGTTTGCCGGATGCGGCAATAACGGTGGGTCATCTGATCCAACGTCTTCGAAGCCCGCGGCATCCACAGCATCGCCCTCTTCTCAGTCGGAGCTAGGCGCCCCGGCAAATGACCCCGACAACCCATGGAGCCATATCGACCTGTCGGAGCCGGAGACTATCAATTTCTATGTTATAGGCTCCCTTGGCACCGATTGGGAGAGGATTACCGGCTTGGCAAACGAAAAGATGCAGGAAAAAATCAACACCACCGTAAATTTCGTTTATGTACCGTGGTCCGATTTTCAGACCAAGTATGCCCTTTTTCTCGCCGGGGATGAAAGCGTCGATATGATTTACGCCGCTCCGTGGTGTAATTATCAGGAGCATTTGAAGGCAAACGCCTTTACCCCGCTGGACTGGGATTTTATCAGTACCTACATGCCCCTGACCGCGGAGGGACAGGCCAGCGAAAGCTGGAAGGAAGTCACCTATGATGGCAAGATATACGGTATTCCGCGCGATGACGCGCTTATCGTAGCTGACATAGCTGTGACCACCCGCGATTTGATGGACAAATATGGCTGGAAAGAAAGCGATATTAACGGCTGGGATGACCTGAACCAATACCTGTTTGACATTGCGGCGGGCGAGTCCGGTACGGGGGTGTACGGGATAAACGCGCAGGGCGGTTGGCCCAGTGATATCTATTGGTTTAGATACGCGAACCGCATATTTGATATTGACGATGGCAGCGCTACTTGGATGACTTGGCGCTATGACACAGGGAAAAGCTTTGACGTTAACGATATGATTTGGTTTGCCGAAACCCCCGAATATCTGGAATTTGCTTTGCTGATGGCAGAATTTAATAAGTCCGGCGTGTTTCCGGCGGACGTTATGTCCAACCAGACCATGATCGACGACAGCTATCTTGAAGGACGCAGCGCAATTAATTTTGCGTCTGTGGAAAATGCGAATAAACTTATTTCCGAAATGGAGTCCCGCGGAAAAGAGATCGTTTTTCTGGATGGCGTGTTCACTGAGGAACATCGCAGCCGGCGGGGGCCTTACATGATGTATGCGGCATGCTTCCCGACAGCCTCTAAAAAAACGGAACGCGCTGCGGTGGCGCTTGACTGTATGAAGTTTGACAAGGAAGTGAACCGCCTGTTATTGGGTGGTATTGAAGGTGAGCACTATACACTGGACGAGACGGCAAATATCAGGGATCTTGGCCCCAATGCGGCGGCCTACCCGTGGGCCGGCTGGTGCTTCCTGTTACAGCATGACGCGGATCCGGCGCTAAAGCTCCAGCCGGACCTGCAGGCCACGCAGGACCGGATTATGGACTCGCTGGTATCCCCGGATGTGTTCCCAATTAACGGGTTTGCTTATGATAACAGTAAGTTTGAAGCCGAGATCGCCGTTCTGAGCGCTCTGGTCAATGAATATCGCTTCTCTTTCTGCTTCGGGATTTTTCAGGACAATACGGAAGCCAAGTACCATCAGTTTATCTCCGAGTGCAAGGCGGCAGGACTGGACGCTATTGTGGCCGATTACCGCGAGCAGCTACAAGCCTTTATCAAAGACTGAACGGAGTAATGCCAGATGAGCGAAAACCAACTAACTCGCGTGGAACCGGAGCAAGTGGGCGTTTCCAGCGAGAGCGTACATGCCTTTATCGAAGCGCTGGAACGCAGCGGAACTGAGATGCATGGTCTTATGATGTTGCGCAGCGGAAAAGTATTTGCAGAAGGATGGTGGGCGCCCTACGCGCCCGGCCTGATCCATGGCTCCCAGTCCCTGACCAAAACGGTAACGGGTGCCGCGTATGGCGCCGCCGAGCTTGCCGGAATTCTGGATTTCGGTGAACTTGTCATCAATGTTTTCCCGGAATATGCTCACTTGACATCAGGCCCCTACTGGGATGAATTGCGGGTATACCATTTGCTCACCATGTCCTCCGGCATGGTGAGCATGCCCGCGGTAACAGCAGCCGGCTGGATGGAAGGCTTTTTCAAGACCCGAATACAAAACAGGCCGGGAACGGCTTTTTTCTACAACAGCATCGCCTGCTCTCTGGTGGGAGCATGCATACAAAAAAGAAGCGGGCAGGGTCTGTTGCCGTTTATGAAGCAGCGCGTTTTCGATAAAATAGGAATCGATTCAGGCAGGCTCAAATGGTACTGCCACGCCGACGGGCTGGAAAACGGCAGCGGCGGGATAGTATCGACTACAGAGGACAACGCGCGGCTGATCCAGTTATTTCTCCGGCATGGCCGCTGGGACGGCGAGCAGGTGATCTCGAGCAGGTGGGCAGATATGGCTGCCGCCATTCAGAACATCCATGCCGCCAGCCAAGCTGCGGGCGCATCCTCAGCGGGTTACGGCGGCATGATGTGGGTGCGCGACGGATGCTTTTACGCGGACGGGGCCATGGGCCAGCTTGCGGTTGGATTCCCTGAAAAGGACATGGTGATTGCGCTAAACCAGACCGTGGCGGACAAGGCGTCGGAGGAGCATATGCGGCAAGCTCTGTTCGGCTTTTCAAGATATGTCTGCGACACGCCGCTTCCGCGCAACGCCCACGCGCTGGAACGGTTGCGCCACAGGCTGAAACGGCTGGCCCTTCCCGCCCCACCGTACTCATCTATTATGGGCCGACTGCCTTATGGCAGGACGTGCAGGTTCACGAGCGGCTCAGTCCCGCTTTTTGCGGACGACTTAAAGATATTCAATGCAGCGTATGTCGAGCCGGTACACGCCTTCGAGTTTTTTGGGGATAAGGGGCTTCTGATCGTCCGCGTATACAGCGAATCCGGTGTAAATGACCTATATGTGGGCTTGGATGGGCGGCGGTGGAACAACCATGTGAAAACCAATAATCCGGACAGCGAATTATCGCTCGCCGCGCATTGGAAAAACGAATCGACTATTTGCTTCGAATTCAGATGGCTGGAAAACTGCCGCGTCCGGACTGTTGAGTTTACTTTTGATGGCAAGGGTGCAGATATCATGACCACTCAGCAACGAGTCGGCGGCTTTGATGAAGGGCCGTGGTATGCCCGCGCGGATTGGGATTAGGGCTACTTTTTAAACTGTGAGCCCGAAGACAGGTTCCGATAAAGAAAGGCGTGGTCAATATAGACGATTCGATCAAAATCATTTATAACATAGAAATCTTGAGGATATCGGGCGCGCGGAGGCGTTCGGGCAGGTCGAAGTGCCGTACCTGAGCCTGACCGGATGGTACGACTTTTTGCGTTTTTGCGTGACGAAACAATCTATAATTATGCCCAGTTTGTCAAACGCGGCAGCAGTGACGCGTGCCGGACGGGAAGCCGCCTGATTGTAGGCCCGTGGTTGCACGGGCATGAGCTTGCCTCCAGTTTCGACGGCTTTGATTTTGGGCAGGCCGCCTCTGTTAAGGGGTCGCGGATTATTAGCTTTCGTCGGTTCTTGACGGCGGAACTGGGCCTGAATAACGGATCGCCCGCTAATACGGATATTGTGAAAGGATGGTCGTCAAATATGCCCAAACTAAAGGTAAATGGCGTGACACTGAGTTACAAGGAAATAGGGAGAGGAAATAAGATTCTTCTGTCCTCCCAGCACTTTTTTTTGACTGATAGCCACATGGAATTGCTTGGCAAACCGCCTTATGATTATCATGTGTATTTGGTTACGATGCGCGGATTTGGTGAATCAGAGCATGTGTTTGGACAACAGCCGGATGATTGGACAAAGGTCTGGGGGGAGGACCTGCTAGCATTCGCCGACGCTATTGGCGCTGAACAGTTTTATTACACCGGCGTATCCCATGGTACGATTCCAGGCTGGTACGCGGCGTTTCATCATCCGCACCGGTTGAAAGGGTTTGTGGCCGTATCAGGAGGAGTGCCAAAATTCACCAAGCCCGGCGAACCGTCGCCCGTTCAAGTACGGTATTGGGAGGGTCTCGTGGGCAACCGCGAGGAGTTGAAAAAAATAGGCTGGGACACACCATATCCCACTAAAGACCCAAAGCGTTTGGCATACCGGGAGGCCCGCAGGGAAGAGTATCTTGAAATCCTTATGAACCGGAAAAAAGAGGAATTTCTGGTGGATGTGAAATCTCTGACCATATGCGGAGCCACTACGGAGGAGGAATATTACGATAGGATTTCAAAGATCGACGCGCCCGTCATGATACTTCACGGGATGCGAGATACGACAGCGGACATAAGTCAGGGAGTAAAAGCCGCTTCGCTCATACCCGGAGCCAAGCTGGTTTCCTACGAGCACTATGAACATTGCACGCCGGACGAGTGCCCGGAGCCGGTGGCGCTTGAGTGCGACCGCTTTTTTAAAGATATTGAAGGCAGGATTTTGTAAGCCGGCAAGAGGCCGGTGTTACATGAACCCATTGCGCTATATTAACTGGGGGAGAATAAAGATGGGCGGGGAAATGAGAACCCGGTGTGTCAATTCGATGACCAATTGGGAGGCCGGATTGATTTTTGACATTTTCTTTTTAATCTTATTCCTTGTCTGCCCGGTTTTGCGCCCCAGGCGTTCAAAAACGAATTATTTAGCATCTTCCCCTTAAATCCAATCGCCGAATTTCTTGATATAGACTTTTTTCATAAGCTGAACGGCAACGGAATATAGCAGGATAATCCCCAGCAGAACCGGGATAAACGTCAGCGGCACGGCGACCATGTCAAACCATGCTCCAACTGGGGTAAAGGGCATGATGATACCGACCAGGCTGACGATGATCGTTGACCATATCACGGGTTTAGCCGCCCGGCTCTCAATAAACGGTATCTTTGCCGTGCGGATCAAATGCACGATCAGCGTCTGCGTCAGCAGACCCACCATAAACCAGCCCGTCTGAAAGATGCCCTGCGTGGCTACGGAGTTTGCCTTGAATACAAACCAGAGAACTACGAACGTGAGGATATCGAATAAGGAGGACACGGGGCCAAACCAGTACATGAACTTTTCAATGCCCTTGGCGTCCCATTTCTGCGGCTTTTTAATATATTCCTCATCCATTCTGTCGGAAGGGATGGTGATCTGCGAGAAATCGTAAAGCAGGTTTTGCGTCAGAATCTGTATCGGCAGCATGGGTAAAAACGGCAGGAAGATACTGGCCGCCAGCACACTGAACATATTGCCGAAGTTTCCGCTGGCCGCCATCTTGATATACTTAACAATATTTCCAAAGGTTCTGCGGCCCTCAATAACGCCTTCCTCAAGCACCATCAGGCTTTTCTCCAGCAGGATGATGTCCGCGCTTTCCTTTGCAATATCCACGCCTGTGTCAACAGATATACCAATGTCGCTTTGGTGCAGGGCGGGTGCGTCGTTGATGCCGTCGCCCATATATCCTACCGTATGCCCCATTTCCTGCAACAAGCCCACAACGCGCTTTTTCTGGTCGGGCGAGAGCTTCGCCAGCAGATTGGCGGTTTTGAGCTTTTGCGAAAGCGCCGCGTCGTCCAGCACCTCCACATCCGCGCCAAGCAAATACTCGGAAACGTCAAGCCCCACCTGCCCGCAGACGGTGCGCGCCACCTTCTCATTGTCGCCTGTCAGTACCATCACGCGCACACCGTGATCGCTGAGCGCGGTGATGGCTTCTCTGGTGCTTTCCTTCGGCGGGTCTAAAAATCCGACGTAGCCGATGAGCACCATGTCCTGTTCATCCTCCACGCCGAACGCTCCGGCTTCCCGGATATCGTTCTTTTGCGCGATAGCGACAACACGCAAACCTTCCTCGTTGAGCTTGTCGGTCAGCTCCAACACCTCATTGCGTATGGCGTCGTCAAGCGGGATGACCTCACCTTGATACTCCGCAAATGAACAGCAATTCAGCATTTCCTCAACCGCGCCCTTCGTGATGAGTTGACGCTTCTTGTCCTTGTTCTGGAGCACCACCGACATGCGCCGGCGGTTGAAATCAAAGGGTATCTCATCCACCTTGTGATAGGTATCGTCCCAATAGTCGTATCCTTCCTTTTCGGCGCGCGCAATGATAGCGAGGTCGATTAAGTTTTTCAGCCCCGTCTGGAAATAGCTGTTGAGGTAGGCGTGCCGCAGGATGCGTAAATCCTCGTTGCCGTGAATGTCCAAATACCGTTCCAGGACGATTTTATCCTCGGTGATTGTTCCGGTCTTATCGGTGCAAAGCACATCCATTGCGCCGAAGCTCTGTATTGACGCCAGATTCTTGACAATCGTTTTCCGCTTGGACATAGCAACAGCGCCTTTTGCCAGCGTGCTTGCCATAATCATAGGCAACAGCTCCGGCGTGATGCCCACAGCGACGGACAGCGCGAACAGCAATGCCTCAATCCAATCCTTTTTGATAAGGCCATTGATAAGGAATATGACCGGAACCATCACGAACATAAGCCGCAGCAACAGGCGGCTCACGTCCGCGACGCCCTTTTCAAAGCTGGTCTGCGCGCGTTGTCCCGTTAAATCCTTTGCGATTGAACCGAAATAGGTGTTATTGCCTGTCCCAATGGCGACCGCGAGGGCGCTGCCGCTCACCACGTTCGTACCCATATAGCAGATGTTGGAGGCGTCGAGCGCGTTGCCGGAATCATTGAGTAGCTCCGGATATTTTTCAATCGGATCGGACTCGCCCGTCAGCGACGCCTGCCCCACAAACAGGTCTTTGGCCGACAGGACCCTCAAATCGGCGGGCATCATATCGCCGGAAGACAGCTTGACAATGTCGCCGGGTACAATATCCTTCATGGGGATATCCTTTACAACGCCGTTTCGGATTACGGTGGCGACGGAGGAAACCATTTCTTTCAGCTTTTCGGCGGCGTTGTCCGACTTGGATTCCTGAATAAACTGCATGATGCCCGATATACCAACGAGTGCCAGAATGATGATTACCGTCGCCCAGGATTTATTTTCAGTTAAGAGCACTTCGGTGAAAAACGAAACGCCCGCCACCAGCAGAAGAACGAGGCAAAAGGGATTGGCAAAGGAGAGTAGAAGCTTGACATACCAGGGCTGGTTCTTGCCGTAGTCAATTTCATTGTGGCCGTAATATTCAAGCCGGTCGTCAACCTCTACCTCGTTAATGCCGTTTTGGCCCGTATCCAACGCGCTGTAAATATCTTCTTCACTCATGCGGGCATACTTTAGCGCCGAAGCCGACAGCGCCGCAACCTTGTTGTTGATTTCTTTTTTTGCCATACGATTGCTCTCCTTATATAGGTAAATGCTTTATGAACGCTAAATAATAGCCTCCTACAGTTGCGTATGATTATACCATAGTTTGGGCGCTTTTGGAACAAATAAAGGAAGGGCCTGGTTCAATCTAAAGCTCTGGCGGGCTTCAGCCAGACTATACAAGAGGCATATTTGTGTAAAGGCTAATTTTGTATAATAGTAAATGCCCAGTAGTTCATTTTAGATCCCTGCAATAAAGCATAATGCGTACGTGGTTCGACTTTGTTATCTAAACTATAAAATCATTTATGAGCGTACTGCAAAGTTATCTGCCTGCAATTTTTCCGCTAACATTTCAATACTCCCAGTAAAATGGTTGATATTCGGTAGCCAATAGAAAGTAGAGGTATTGTCATCACATTTAAAGTATCTATCGTCTACATGACATATATAGACAATTTTATTTAGAGCAATTGCTATTCCTAACTCTACATGAGTTCCTCTGCCCTGAGGAGTTAAGACAATCACAATATCGGCACTTTTTACTCCATCAATTTCTTTTTGACCAATAGACTTCAGCGTTTCCACATCGGTTTCTTTGATTGATCCGTGCACTGTCCAATCATAAGTATGTTCCCAGCCAAAATTTTTTAATAATTTCGCAAGGCCTTTTACTTGTTCATGGTTTTCCAGTTTTGACGCTATATAAAAATTCATTTTTGTCCTCCTGTCCATTATATAAATTAGCTGCGTTTACATTATATATCACCATATATACAAAAATAAAGATATTCTACCCGGCAAGCCGGGGAAGTGGCGCGCCATTCCCGTTTTGCGCTTGTTTGGACTCCGTCCCAAACCCTGTCAGCCGCCTCGTTCGCTTTCGGCTGTTAAGCGCCTGCGGCGCTGCTATATGCACGAAGAAATGTGACCTATCGCAACATCAGCACACTTGCTATGCTTGCTACGTAAGTCTTCTATCAAAAGGTATATTCATGTTCACCGTTTCAAAGCTTAACATTACAGCAGCTAACGTTCTTGTTGTTCTTCAAAAATAAACAAGTCTTGTAAAGGCTGTCTTTATTCGCTATAATATAAAGCCTCCACTATAACACCAGACTTTCATTGTCTGCTAAAATAGAACTGAATGG
>Ga0153946_1000642_pt1 | contig 15309 bp, 14 predicted proteins | sample TSNJ030MetaG_FD_104751 | JGI IMG/M metagenome (GOLD analysis project Ga0153946, IMG submission 104751) | Attine ant fungus gardens microbial communities from New Jersey, USA - TSNJ030 MetaG | ecosystem: Host-associated > Fungi > Mycelium > Unclassified | place: USA: New Jersey, Wharton State... | reverse complement strand
TGTCTTAATTTGCCTTTCTGGGGTAAAACTGCTCCTTTTTTTCTGAAAATGGGGGCGTTCTTATTTTGAAATGTTTTTTAACTCTTTGTTATTAGCGGTTTCCAGCACAAACGAATTTATTCTGATGGTAGAGAAGATTCCGATTAGAGGGCTTACCGGAGAGGAATGGCTGGCAGTACGCAAAAAAGGAATTGGCGGTTCCGATGCCGGGGCCATTTGTGGTCTGAATCCTTATGTTAGTCCAATGAATGTCTATCTGGACAAGACGACAGAAACGATTGACTTAGAAGACAATGAAGCCATGCGCCAGGGGCGTGACCTGGAGGATTATGTTGCAAGGAGGTTTGAAGAAGCAACGGGAAAGAAGGTGCGCCGCTCCAATGTTATATATCGCAATCAGGAAAGGCCATTTATGCTTGCCAATGTGGATCGGATGATTGTGGGAGAACATGTGGGGCTTGAGTGTAAAACAGCCAGTGCTTACAGTGCGGATAAGTGGAAGGATGGTGAAGTGCCGGCACATTATCAGCTTCAATGCTACCACTATATGGCAGTAACCGGTGCCATGGCATGGTATATTGCGGTGGTTATTCTGGGACAGGAGTTTAAGTATGTGAAGATACCCAGAGATGAAACGCTTATCAATGACCTGATCAGTATCGAGGAACGCTTTTGGACGGAAAATGTTGTTCCAAGAAAGATGCCGGACCCGGATGGTTCCAAGGTTTGTGATGAAGTATTGGAACAATATTTCCATACGGCGAAGGGGGACTCGGTCATACCGTTGATTGGTTTTGATAAAAAGCTGATGAGACGGGAAGAGATCACTCACCTGATTGAAAAAATGGAGCAGGAACAGCGGCAGATCGACCAGGAAATCAAGCTGTATATGCAGGATCATGAGCGAGCGGTCAGTGACCACTACCGGGTCTCCTGGACAAATACGAATACAGCAAGGCTGGATGTCAAGCGGATTAAGGAGGAACGACCGGATTTATATCAGGAGTTTGTGCAGAGGAGCGGTTCCCGGCGCTTTAGTATCCGGGCTGCATAATGAGTCGGACTGCATGAATGGCAATCAAGAAATAGAAAGGCTATGTGAGAGGATAAGATGATGAACATGAAGCAGGAATTGAAAGAACGGGCCAATACGGATAGTCCGGTAAAACTGACCCGTAATATGACAATAGCAGATATGATTAAGGTATTGGAGCCGGAAATCAGGAAAGCGTTACCGGCGGTGTTGACACCGGAACGATTCACCCGGATGGCGCTTTCGGCATTAAATAATACTCCGAAACTGGCAGAATGTACGCCCATGTCTTTTATTGCAGCACTTATGAATGCAGCACAATTGGGTTTGGAACCAAACACACCACTGGGGCAGGCGTTCCTGATACCATATAAAAACAAGGGGGTTTTGGAATGCCAGTTTCAGTTGGGATATAAGGGGCTGATTGATCTGGCTTACCGTAGTGGACAGGTTCAGATGATTCAGGCTCAGGTGGTTCATGAGAATGATATGTTCGATTATGAACTTGGACTTAATCCCCGGCTGACGCATCGGCCAATAGCAGAAGACCGGGGAGGGATCACTTACTTCTATGCAGTGTTCCATACAATCAGCGGTGGTTATAATTTCAGTGTTATGAGCCAGTCGGAGATGGAGTTGTTTGCGGCAACATTTTCCAAAGCATATACATCCGAGTTCAGTCCGTGGAAGACCAGTTTTGAGGAGATGGGGAAGAAAACAGTGCTAAAGCAATCCCTTAAGTATGCGCCTTTGAAGGCTGATTTCCAGAGGGCGGTAAATACCGATGGAACGATAAAGACGGAGTTGGCGGTGGATATGAGTGAAATCCGTAGTGAATGTCTGGTAGACAGTGTTGAATCAGATGAGGCGGCGTGATGAGACGGGAAAGGGAAGTGGTGATGAATGACACCGGAAGATCTGATTGAAATGCTTATGGGAGAACGAATTTCCAGTGTTCTGGCAGAGAATGAGGAATGGCACAAGGAAGAAGCGGTGATGAGAGAGAACCTGTTAGTGGCCTTGGACGAGGAAACCCGGCTGGCGTTCGAAGCGTTTGCAGAAAGTCTGGCATTTGAGGAAGTAAGGGATTTCCAATGCATTTATCGGGCGGCATTCCTGGATGGTTTACGCCTGGGGCATTGGGCGTTTGGATAGTTAATGGACATGCCCTGTATGGCTTTGCTGTATGGGGCGTTATTATAAAAAAGATAACGGAGGAAACATAATGGACTTTTTAGAATTTGTAGCAAGGGTAGAGGCAGAAGTGCAAGATCGTTTGGGTAAGGAATATTCTATTGAGGTACATAAGGTATATAAAAACAATGGAATTAAGAATACGGGGCTAATAATCTGCCCTAAAGAGGAGACTTTATGTCCGGTCATCTATTTGGAACCTTTCTATGAAATGTATGTGGATAACGCTGGTGGAGAACGCAGCTTTGATAATGCTGTTACGGAAATTATTGATTGTTACCTGAGTGGAAACTGCCACATGGATGAAATTAACCCAGGAGCAATTGCTGATTTTGAACAGATGAAAGAAAAGGTTATGTTTAAGCTCATCAATGGTGAAGAAAATAAAGAGTTACTGCAGAATATTCCGCATATGCCATATCTTGACCTGGCGGTGGTCTTTTACTTGCTTCTGAGTATTGACGAGAGGAATCAGGTAACGACATTGATTCACAATGAGCATATGGAAGCATGGCGGACGGATGTAGAAGAATTATACCATCTGGCAAGTATTAACACTCCGAAAACCTTACCGGCGACATTGCGAAACATGTCAGAGGTAATGACAGAAATCCTTGATTTACCAGAGGGCCTGGAATTGGATGACCCGGACGAGAGGGTATCTTTACATGTGTTAGCCAATCAAAAGGGGCTTAATGGTGCAATTACTGCTCTTTATCCAGGTGTGTTGCAGCAATTTGCAGAAAAGAAGCAAACAGACCTCATATTGTTACCGTCTTCAACACATGAAATGCTGATTGTACCGGATAGCGAGGATATGGATTACGAGCACCTTCAACTCATGGTCAAAAGTATTAATGAATCAGAGGTTCCACGGGTAGATCGTTTATCAGACAATATTTACATGTTTGACGGTAAGAGTGGTCAGATAAGTATGATTCCCTCGACAAAAGATGCCGATTGAATGTGGGTGATTATTGTAATGGGGTCTTAATGGTGTGTTTGATTATACTGTCTGGAAGTGGTTTGAATTTGTAGAACTCTTTCCAGGCAGTATTTTAAAGAAATAAATTTCTACTATTTGCACAAAAACATGTTTATGAAGGTGTAATCGTTCTGAATAGTAGCATTCATTCGTTCACTTAAACAAATAATATAACAAGAGTAGGTTGAAATGATATCTTAATTGTGATATGATAATGATATATAAAGCAATGAAAGGAGGACTTCTATGGAGGCAATAAGACCATCATCGGATTTGCGGAATAAATATCCAGAGATATCAGCATTGACACATGAAACAAGAGAACCTGTCTTTATAACTGTAAATGGACGTGAAGACACTGTTATCATGGGCCATGCACAATATGGGAAAATGAAAGCAGAGATAGAATTGCTAAAGATACTTGCTGAGGCAGAAGATGATGTTAATAATGGGAAGATTGAGCCAATACAGACAACATTTGATGATATTCGCAAAAATCTATTAGCTAGAAAGGCTTTATAATGTATAGTGTTATTAGAACAGATAAGGCAGATATTCAAATTAGAGATTCGATTTTTTATATTGCAGATGATTCTGGTAGTATGGAAATTGCATTATCGTATTTGAATAAGGTAGAACACGCAATTAGTTTATTACGGGAACAGCCTTATTATGGGGTGGAAGCTAGGCATCCGTCATTAAGGAAGTTGCAATTCAGAGTACTAATCGTAGAAAAGCATTTAATTTTTTATAAGGTGCGAGAGCGAGATAATACAGTAATCATTTATGCTGTTGTAGACTCTAGGCAGGATTATGTAAACTTGGTGATTTGATATCTTTGTTATGATGTGCAAACAGAGATAGTTCTGTTTGAAGGTAAAAAGCTAGTGGCAAAAAGGGTGAGAGGGGACTAAGAGTTGCCGCCCCCTCTTAAATATCGAGAATACAACGGATTTATTAATTTGATAGGAGACCTTGAATACGTCGATATAGCTGGTTTATTTTCATTAATATGACTTGGAATTATTATTTGCAAAATGAATTTTTGCAATGTGCCATTTTAGTGCCGTGTCGAGGTGAAAAGTATGATGTGCCTCAATGGCCTCATACAGCCATAGCGCAGGAAGTAAAATGGAATAGATTATATGAGTATCTACTTGTTGCAATATTGCAAAGGAACCATTCCATTCTTCTATTATCTGCTCTGTCTTTGCTAAGTTCAAAAGTGTAGTAGTTCTTTTCAAATCATCGCTAAAAATAACTGTATCAACAAGGTTATAGTTATAATTGCGACCAATTATTTTTAAACGTTGGCTTATAATTGTGGATAGGATATCTGTATTAGTGGATAAGTACTTTAAGTTTGAATTGATTATTACATTCATAGTGTAAACCTCATTTTCTTTATATTATCTATATTATATGAAACGAGCTGTCCGATAATGCGGACAGCTCGGCTTTTTGGTTTTAAGTTTTTATTAGACATTATGTGAGATTGTTTAATTTGACTTCTAATAGGGCAACATCGTTATCACAGAGATCAATTATATATTGTGGTACAAGTTGAAATTTTTGAGGGTTTAACTGATAAAATGATTCATTGCCAATATGATACGTTTCATTTATAAATTTTCTAAACACAGGGCTATCTTCTTTGATGTCTTCATCATATAAAATCCTGTAAATTTGCAATTTTTCGTAACCAGTGCAAACTTTGTAAAGAGATATCATTTGAAGCTTGTCTTGTACCATGGTGTAAACAGAAGGATATGAAAATTCGGGAACTTCTAAACAAATACGTTCTTCACCATCAGCAATATCCTCAGCAGGTATTGGATTTTTATCTTGATCTAATGGAGTTGGCCTTCCGTGAAAAATATTAGACAAAAGCTGCCAAATAATATTTTTTTCATCGTTCATTTCTAGTAAGCGCCTTAAATAAATTAAACGCACAATGGTACTATGAGAATTGACAATATTATTTTTTGTCACATCGATTATTGATTGAATGTCGGTTTTCTCTATAGCTGTTTCTGTTAATATATTTCCATCATTATATAGATATGTAGCAAACGGAGGTGGTGAAAAAAGATGTGAAAGGGTTCTTATCATGTCAACAAGTGGTTCAAAGTCATGAGTCAGCATTAGTACAGTTTTTCCTTGAAAAGAATTTTTTCGTCTGAAAAGCATGTCGATTATTGCAAATTTTTTATGGTTATCAAAAGATGAAATTGGATCATCAAGTATGATTAAATCTGAATTTTCTTTAAGTGAACTATACATGAATAGTACTAACGCAAAAGCATTCCTCTCTCCAAAACTCAAACATGATTTTGCATTATCTAAAGGCTGATCACATGCAATATGGCGTAAAATAAGATGATAACTATCATCTTTGTTTTCAGGGATAATATCCACTTGGTATTGATAGCCAGCTGTTTCTAAAAACTGATTAATTTTTTCTTTATGGAGGTCTATAGTTGTTTTGATATGTGCTTTTTGTTTTGCGATTTCTCCCTGAAGTAAACCGGCTTTATCTATTACCTTATCTAATGAATCATTAATGATATTTATTTTTTGTTGTGTAGTAGCAGAATTAAGTGAATCTAAAAAAGACAAATTGATTTTATTCTTTCTGAGTTCTTCTATAACTTTATCAACATTCTTAAATGAATTGAAGTTCATATATCTTGATTGAACTAATTTTTGATAGAGATCATCAATCTGATTCCTCAAGCGTGACAAAAATCCTTCATGTTCTGTTGAGAATTCAATTTTTCCATGTAATATTTCATCTAATAGTGCTGCGGTACTATCAGTGAAGTACGGCTTCAAGGTTTCCAATAAATTTGCGACTGAAAGAAAATGTTCAATTTGTTTACTTTCATATACTTCACTGACGCGTCTTATTGTATTTGGTTGCTCAGGCTTCAGATTTGTTACACAGTAAGGACATTTAACGGTACTTTCTAAGTATTGATTTCCTTGTGCTTGCCAAGATAGCCATTTTAAATTGTTTTTGCCCGTAATAAAAGATTTATAGTCTTTCAAATCATCAGGAACATTATCAAGTTTACCACCTTGTCCAAGTCCCTTATATATTTTTGAAGCTTTTGAAAGTCCGGTTTTAGTGGTTTTACAATCATCCAGGAAGGTTTTAAATTGAGTAATTAGTTCATCAAGAACTGGATTTTCTTGAAATGCTTTTTTAATATCCTTTATTAACTCCTCAATCTCTAGCATTCTTTTTTCATAATCAGCGGTTCTGATTAAAACATCAAAACTATTCTTTATTAAATCGTTTGGTTGAAATAAGTACTGCTCTACGGTGTCTTCATTAAAAATAGCAATATTATTAGGGCGATTTGTACATTGTACTTTTGGTTTGTGATTTTTATCCAGAGGGGCTTCATTATGATACATAAACGGAAGTAATGACAATAGCTCATTTTCTTCTTTGTATGAGAGTGCTTTACCAATGGTTGATTTACCAGTTCCATTAATTGCATACTTAATATTTAATTTGCCCGGATGTATTTCTATTGTTCCAGACTTTATATTTTGGCAATTAGTAATTTGCACTTGTATGGTGTTATTCATTTTTATTCCTCCAATGCGGTTTTTTATATAGTAGAATTACGTTATAATATACACAATATTACCATTTTTTATTAAATTTTGCAAATAGACTTATTTATAGGCATTTATAATTTCCTGCTACTAATATTGTGGGAAGACTTTGTATGAGTATTATTCAAAATATAAAATAGTATTACTTAGCTGAGATGTATGCTGTTAAAATAGCTGTTAATATGGTATGATATTAAATAATAAGATGTGTTTTTGATTTAACTAGAATATTTTGTCTTTATAAAAACCGGAAATTATAGATAAAGGGTGATAAATTACAGGAGGAGCTATGGCAACATTTCGTGAGTTAAAGTTTGTAAGAAGTTTAAGTAAGCGAGGGGATACAAACTCAAGGGTTGATTTGATGCAGGATGGTGATACGGATAACTTAATTGTTAGAAAAACAATATATGGTATTGATTTACCATTGTATCAGGCTATTTTTATTAGGGAAGTTAGAGCCTTATACAAGCTAAACAGATGTGACTATATTGTTAAGATTTTAGGTTATGAAAATTTAAGACTAAAAAATACTAAAGAAAAAGTTGGAGTAATATACCTTGAGAATATTACGGGGGTATCTTTAAGTGAAGCGGGTATTCAGAACCTGACATCTAAAGAAAAGTTTCAGATTATTAGTCAGATTATTGAAGCAATTACTATATCGCATTTAAACGGTATCATTCACAGAGATATAAATCCTAATAATATAATGATAACCGAAGATAAAATGGCCAAAGTAATAGATTATGGTATTTGTAAAATTAAAGATATGATTAATGCGGCAACAGTTTGTACCTTGGGAACAAATGCATATTCTGCTCCTGAAGTACATCAACACAGTGAGAACTCGTCAGAACGTAGCGATTTATATTCTCTGGGCGCAGTGATTTATTTCTTGTTTACAGGAAAACAACCACCATTAGCAAATGTTTTTCAGGAAACTATTGATAAGACATCTGGTATAGATATTGAATTAAAACCTATTATTAAAAAACTAGTATCTGAGAAAGTCGATGATAGATACGAAGATATTTATGAAGTAAGAAACATGTTTTCAAATATTTTTACCAGATTTTTGGATATACAAAAAACTATCGTTTTTTCAATGGGATTTGAAAATTATAATAAGTTAAAATATCAGAAATTATTACCTAGTAGTATAGGAATAAGAGAAGCTTCTGATGAGTACCTGCCGAATAACTTTTCTGAGTTATTTGCGTTTGGGGAGAAAGATAATGAAGGCCAAATGATTTATACTTTTTTAGGATATAATTACACGATGGATTGTGTATATGATGAAATACTGAATATTTTTTGTGTAAAGGATTTTCAGAAGATTGTTCCATATGCAAGGGAGTCTTTAAAGAAAAGATATACTCCAGTAGGAGCAAAGGTATTATTTATTGATAGAAAGTATGCACATCATCAACCCAAAAACAATAGCCTTGAAATAAAAAATATTATTTTAGACTACTATAATGAATTTATGTCAAAAAATAATGTAAATAGTGAATATAAAAATAAGTATGGTGTTTGGAGGGAGCTACTAACGATAATTAAGGAGAATATTAAGAAAAATATAGTCAGATTACCTTATGATTCTTTTAAGGCTAATAATGATATACTTCGTTTTGTGTTAAAAAAAGGCACATTTATTGAAGAAAGTAGATTAACGAAGGAACAAACATTTGTATATGAGCGGAGTCTTAGGGGGAAAAAAGATAAAGTAAAGCCACTAACAATAGGAACATACGAAAATGATACTTTTGAAAAAGAGAATGTTATACTAGAAGTCAGGAAGCAAGGTGGTGTAAACTTGCCAGCAAGGGGAGATATTTGCCTAGATTATACCAAAGACATGATAAATGTGGATAGACAGTTAGAGGCATTAGATATAATTGAAAAGGAAGATTATCATTGCCCTTTTAACTTGAAAAGAATTATTTCTGGAGTAGATAAACCAACAGTAAAGCAAATTACAAAGGAGTTTAGTTTATTCAATAAAAAATTAGATTTTCCACAAACAACGGCAGTTCAAAAAGCTTTAAATGCAGAATCTATAGCAATAATACAAGGCCCTCCTGGTACCGGAAAAACAAATGTCATAATAGAGATAATAAGGCAGATTTTAAAAGAAAATGACAGGAATCCAGAGCTCGAACCTAAAAAAATATTACTGGTATCACAATCACATCCTGCGGTAGATAAGATGATTGAAGATTTGATAAAAGATTGTAAAGAGAGGCCAGATCTAATAAGAATCGGCCGTGATGAAAACTTGAATGAAGAAGTAAGAGAAAATTATGCTCTTCCTTATGTAAAAGAGCGGTGGATTAATGAGGTAAAAGAAGATTGTCAAAAATATATGGACTCTCTTATGTTGGAACTTGGAATTAGCTCAGAAGAGTTTAATAAATATTGTCAAGAAAAAGAAAAAGCTAAAATTTCAAATGAAAAAACTGAAAGTGTAGACAAGCAATATATAAATAATTTTGAGAAAAGAACTGCAGGATTTAAATCAGAACGTATTAGAAAGATACTTGAGATACAAAAAGAATGGAGCGAGCAGATAAATAAATCAGAAGAGACTGAATTGTACATAATAAAAGGTACAACAATTATTGCTGGAACTTGTACAGGATTTATTTCTAATAAAATAATTAGAGGGGTAGATTTTGATTATGTTATTGTGGATGAAGCAGCTAAGGCAACTTTTCCAGAATTAGCAGTATCGCTAAATAAGGCACAAAAGATAATTTTGGTGGGAGACCACCAGCAGTTGCCACCAGTTTTAGATACGGATATAATACGGGCTAATAGTGATAAATTGCAAGAAGAGAAATTAGTAAATACTATTTTCGAAGAATTATATGAAATGTTTCCATTAGAGAATAAGCATAGACTAACGATTCAATATAGAATGCATCCTGCGATTGGTACTTTGATTAGCCATGTTTTTTATGAAGATGAGATACAAAATGGCATTGAAGAAGTGGAAAGGAAATTAGATATTAAAGGCTATGAAAATATTGCAATAGAGTGGATAGATACATCAAAACGGTCAGATAAAGATCGGTTTGAAACGGAGTATAATAGTAGAGGAAAAAAGTCTTATCAAAATAGTTTGGAGTTGAAAATTATAAAAGAAAAATTGATGGAGTTAGACAGTAAATTAAATGCTAGGACAAAAGTTGGTGTGATTACAGCCTATAGCCCACAAAAATATATTTTAAGTGCTATGGCAAAGCAACTTTCATTAAAAAATATTATTGTTGAAGTTGATACTGTTGACGCATTTCAGGGAAGCCAAAAAGATATTATTATATATTCAACGGTAAGAAGCAATGATAATCCGCATCACATTGGTTTTTTGAAATCGGAAGCACGTTTAAATGTGGCACTCTCTCGTGCCAGATGTTTGCTGGTTATAGTTGGAGACTTAGAATTTCTTGATAATGATAAGATACGTCCTGCTAAGTTTTACGAGATAGCACAGTATATCAAGGGTCATAATTATTGTAGAATAGTAGAATATTAAGAGGTATAAAATGGATAAAATTGTACAATCATTAGTACATGCAGTACCAAAGTTTTTAAATGATTCGTGTCTTATGAAAACCTCAGAGGTTTTTATTCCATTTAAAGAAATTGGTATTGAGTGCTTAACAAGAGAAGTTACAGAGATAAATTTATTTTTTGAGAGTATATTAAAACTTGTTGATATTAATGTTTGTGATATTGATGAAATATCTAAAATCCTGGGAGTGAATTATAATACAATAAAAGAAGTAGTAGTAGATATGATTGATCAAAAATATGTTATTACTTCCGAGAATAAGATAATAATGACTCCTAAGGGGCGGCGTGCATTGGAAACTAGAAGCCTCGTTACAATTCAAAAAAGAAACTTAAATCAGATATTAGTAAATATGATTACTGGGGAAATAATAAGTGGTGATGTAGGTGTAGTAGTGAGAGTGAGCAAATCAGATATTTGTTTAAATGAAGAAAAAGTAGTAGACAAAGAGTTTTTAGAAAACCATCATAATGAAATAAATGAAATTTTTCAGAAGTTTCAAATAGAAGACAGTGTATTCGGTAATCAAAGTATAACTAGAGAATTATACAAAATATTGAATCTGGCTTATGAGCGGTTAATATATATAAAGAATGAATTATATATATATAAGAATCCTCGTACTGACGAATATCAATTTGCGTTTAAAAAGGATGTTAATGAACAATATTTAAACAGTTTTTTTAAACAAGTGAAAGATATTATACCACCAAGTTTGGAAAATTTCTTCGAAAGGGATTATTCCTTTGCCTCATTACATAAGAATAGTATCTCAATTGATGAAACTTTATTTGCAAAAACAATGGTTTTAGAAAAAGCATTAAATGAATGTGGCGATGTGATAAATGATAGTGTTTTAGGCCAATTTCAGAATAAGAGGTATATGCTTACAGATTACGAGTATAAGTATTATTTTGATCATTCTAATGATATTCAGTTCGAATTGATTTTCATTGTGAGTGGAAGATTAAAAATATTATTTGATCATTCTATTTGGAATGAAATAAAAAACTTATCTAGGAGTAAAACAATATATATTGTTTATGATGAAAATGAATATAGAATTGAGAAAGAATTAAATCAAATAAAATCTGGAAGCATTAAGAAGCAAAATATTATATTAATAAAAAGCAAAGGTATAATACAAAATAGGATTTGTTTTTATCCTACGATGTCAATTGAATTATTTGAAGAAGTGTATGAAATGTTTAAACGACCGATTACTTTAAAGCAAGGAATAATTACCTATGAAAAAAATGAAATACAGAAAATAACAGAAAACATCAAAGAGGCCTATGATATTTCTTTTGACATTAATGAAGAGTAGCATAGTAAATTTTAGAATGTTTACTTGTCCTCCGTTTTCGCAACCACCATCGGCATGCTAGACCCCTCTTTCCTACGTGGTTTTTTAGGCGTTAACTTATTCAAATCCGGTTGTTGCTTCTTTTATTTTATTAAAACATCAGAATTTTTTGCACTTTAGGATGCATCATGCCATTGTTAATATTAGGGATATTTGATATAATATTTATAGAGCAAATTCACATGAGTAATGTTAGGAGGCGATGAATATGGCATTACCGGCAAGACAAGAATATGAGAACGAACGAAGGAACAATCAAAATGATGTGAGAAATATGGTATTACAGGCGGTTGAGCAAGTAAAGCAAGGCAAGACAAAAGATTTTAATGAAGTGTGTGACAGATTGGAGAAGAAATATACCCGTGCATAAGTATAAACTACAAATCACAGAATATGCAGAACAGGATTTGGAAGAAATTGGTGATTACATTGCCAATCAACTAAAGAATTATTGAATATTCTTGTGCGGTGAAACCGCACGTCCGGAGTGGTGGAAACCGCCTGTCCGGAACGTGGGAACCACCTATGCGAGTGTTACTCGCGTAGTGCCTTATCTAAACCATATACCTCTCGCATTGATACATCTCTTTCAGGATCAATGCTGGTGATATTTATAACATAACTGTCATGGGCAATACGATCAATAATAGCATCTGCCAGAGGACTGGCAGCACCACCAAGCTGATCGTACCATTCAGAACGTTCATACTGAGAACAGAAGATTGTGGTAGATTTCTTGCGTCTTCGATGAAGGAGTTCGAAGATATCTCGCTGTTCGGTTTCAGATGGCTTCAGCAGGAGCCATTCGTCAAGAATCAATACCAACGGATTGGCGTATTTAGCCATAACCTTTTTGTAGCTACCATCTGTTCGTGCCATCTCCAGATCAATTAACATATCCGGCAGACGGATATATTTGGTATTGTAATACTGCTTGCAGGCCTCCATGCCAAAGGCACAAGCCATGTAAGTCTTCCCGCAGCCTGTTGCACCGGTAATAAAAAGATTCCGGTGTTCAGATATATATTCGCAAGTTGCGAGTCTCTGTACGAGCTCCCTGTTCAGCTTGCGACCGGAAGTATAGTTAATATCCATGATACTTGCTTCCTGCTGATCGAATCCGGCATTCCTGATCAGTCTTTTCAGACGATTGTTTTTGCGACTGCTGTATTCGATGTCTACCAGCATACCAAATCGATCCTCAAAAGGAACATCCTTTAGCTTAGGCTCGTCCAGCTGGTTACGAAATGCATCTGCCATAGTAGTGAGACGCATTTCAATTAATTTATCAATTGTACTCTGATTGGTCATATGTATTTACCTCCGATAGTAATCGGCACCTCTTGTGATGCCATGTGGCTTATGTGTGGATTCTACATCAGGTGGTTCCGATGTGTTCTGGTCAGAACCTGTTACAAGAATGTTTTTGATACTCTTGTAACTTGGAGATGCTGTATAGGTCAAAGCCTTTTTACAGGCTGCTTCCAGTCTGATATCTGAGTATTTCTCAGCCAGTTTCAGAAGCCCCATGCAGCTCCGATAGGTCTGTTGTTCCACGATTTTGGAGGTAAGGATTGCATTCACCACAGTGTATGTATTTATGCCAATCCGCTCAGCCCACTTGCGGAAACGATCGCCATTCCACTCCAGATATTTCTGATGGTCTTTTGGCATGTGTTCCACAATGGTACTGTACTGCCCGGGACGTCCGGAAAGACGATGATGGGAAGCAATACGGTTATGGCTGCAGAAAATTTCAATTGTGTGTTCTGTTACCCGCACATCAACTTTTTTCTTGATGTATTCATATGGGACTGAGTATAGCATTCCGTCCAAAGATATGTGATAATTGAACTGGACGGTGGATTGTTTCCAGTCTGCCAGTTCAAAGCGGGTAGCAGGTAAAGGTGCCAGAAATGGTTTTTCTTCCCCAAGAAATAAGCTTGACCGGCTGCCATCTTTCTTTTGAAAGAGCTTTTGGTTGAACAGTTCAAGTTTGCTTCTTATCGCCCGATTCAATTCGGCGAGGGAAAAGAACTGTTCATCCCGAAGCGCTGCTGTAATCCAGGTAGAGATATTTCCTACTGTTCCTTCAGCATTGGGCTTGTCTTTGGGCGTTCTGACACGAGCTGGGATAATTGCTGTCCCATAGTGTTCAGCCATTTCCTGGTATGTTTCATTGATTTGCTGGTCACGCCAGCCGCCATTATGGATAATGGCAGTCTTGCAGTTATCCGGCACAAGTATTCTGGCAACACCGCCGAAAAATTCATACATGTGTACATGAGCGTTAATCCATGATTTCTGTTTCATGTCTAAGAATGCTTCGACGTATGCATACTGACTATAAGTCATTACCCCGACAAAGATATAGGCTTTTAAGATTTCTCCCGTATCAGGATCAATGATAGTTGCCGGATCTCCGGCCCAGTCAACCTCGACCTGTTCGCCGGGTTTTCTGCTGATATGCATCGTTGCACGATGTTTCTGTTCATCCTGCTGGATGTGATAGCAGAACTGGGAATACATGAGCGGTTCTTCGCCGTTTGCGCGGCAGTCTTCCATGTATTCGGTCCATAAGAGTTTTTTGCTTACGCCATTGCGGAGCAACTCTTTGCGGATGTAAGCATAGTCAGGTGTCCTTTTATTGGATGTGACTTGCTTAGTTGCAGAGGGAAATAACTTTTCTGCAAGTACAGCATCGGTCTCGTTAGCATCAAGCGGCCAGGATATATTTAATTCCTTTGCTTTCTTGAGAATACGATTGACCGTCTTCTTAGAAACACTGCAGCTGTCGGCAATGTTTTGTTGGCTGAGACCTAAGCCAGATAGTCTTAGAATCTCTCGATATTTGGTCATACTGATGACCTCCTTTGAATGTATTTACACTTTATGGTGTATACGTACATTCTAAAGGATATATGGTAATGGTTTCCACCGCCGGAACGGTGGTTTCCTTAAAAACGGATTGGCGGTTTCCTAACTCCGGACAGCAGGGACACGGGAGCCGGAATATTCAATTATGATTCGGCAGTAAATATGGTACGTGGATTGCGTGGCGAGATAAATACACTCTCGATTGCCCCAGAACGGCATGAACTCGATGAGGATGATATGTTGGCGGGTATTGGGGTAAGAAAGCATTATTATAAAAACTACAAAATCTATTATATGGTGTATGAGCCAAATGATGCTGTAATTATACTTAGAATCCTTCATATGCTGGTAGATAGCAAGGCAAAGATATATCGTCTGTTTGGTGTTTGATAAAAGAAAAGCAGAAAAGCTATAGATGACGAACCGCAGTCTCCTCCTTTTCTTTTGACGATAATATGACGATAACTAAAAGAATGCTTTAAAAACTCACGATTTTATGCGGTTTTCCGACAGGTTCAAATGTTCAAGTCCTGTTACCCGCATGTATGGAAGATGGCCGGAAGCTAGGGTTTATATAGCTTTCCGGCTATTTTTATTTTTTGTTTCAGCAATTTTCCGGTAGTATTTTTGCGAAAGGCTTTTGT
>Ga0153946_1000640_pt1 | contig 15337 bp, 16 predicted proteins | sample TSNJ030MetaG_FD_104751 | JGI IMG/M metagenome (GOLD analysis project Ga0153946, IMG submission 104751) | Attine ant fungus gardens microbial communities from New Jersey, USA - TSNJ030 MetaG | ecosystem: Host-associated > Fungi > Mycelium > Unclassified | place: USA: New Jersey, Wharton State... | reverse complement strand
GGCACTTGGATAAAGTAAAAACCCATAAAAACCCTTACCAAAAAAAAAAAAAAAAAACACACCACCCCATCCAGCGCTCGACCCACCTGCGCAGAGAGGAAGTAAAAAAAAAAGCTACATAGGTGCGAGAGAGAGATGATGACGAAAAACAAACAAACAAACGACAGTGAAATGAACGGATAGCAGACGACACACAACAACAAAAACAATGGTCACACAAAGCAAGGATATGAAAGAGGCATCAGAGAAAATACACCACCATGCCACCAAATCCCCCCCAACATTATTTCAAACCCAATCTCCCTAGGAGGGAAAAACCACTCCTTAGAAAAGAGAAGAGAAGAAATTTCTTTTTTCGCTAATCCTTCCCCAAATGCGACGAAGCTCGCAAAAGTGATTTCCATCCCCAACATTCATCAATCAACGCGGAACAATCATAACCCATCAATCCCAAGGATTGACCTCTGATACCTACTCCCAAAAACCTCAACTCGTGACGACACCAAAGAAATCAAAAAAACAATTCCGTTTCAACCTCGAATTTCCCTCTCATCATACAGGGAAAACTTCCTTTCATGGTTGAGCAGCTCACGCATGTCCTCCCATTTGTACAGGTGGTGGCGGTCCATTTTCATACGGATGTGGAGGGACACCGGCAGGTGGTGGTGCCATCATCATTGAATAGGGAACGGCATGTTGGACTAGAACAATCAAGACGAGGCAGTCAGCGAGGGAAAGTACTACATACGTTGTGGGCTTTGATGGTGATAGTATGCATGTGCATGTGCTGGAATAGGTGTAGGCGGCATAGAAGGTCGAGGAGCAGCAGTACCATTAGGGGGAGGAGGGTACGGTCCTGGCGGTGGCGGTGGCATATAGGCTGTCTCGAAGCGGACATGTTCAATATGCTTCCACATCAAACTCATAAGAACTCACGTGGCATCTGACCCATGGGAGGCGTATATATGGCTAGACACACAAAAAGTATATTAGAATTAACGGAGTAATAGTCATTTACATACCATTTGGAGGAGGCATACCGGGAGGATAAGGCATGGGTTGCATGAAGGGAGCCGGTATATATGTCCCATGCGGACCAGGAGCCATCATGGGCTAACATAAAGATGTCAGCATTTCGGACATAACGGACAATCGAACCAAAAGAAGTCAAAGTCAGGGCACAGAACAACGCATGTATTCAAAAAAGCGCAATGCCCCAAAAATAAAAAGTTGAAAGCCGCAAAGAAAACCAACCTGACCGGGATAAGCATATTGGGGATAAGGGTACACATAACCAGCGCGTGCGGCGGCGGCGGCAGCGGCGGCAGCAGCAGCAGCCTGTGCATTGGGATCTTCTTCGTACGGCGGAGGAGGCATGTGCTGTTGGACAGGCGGACCGCCTGCATTTCCGCTTGCATTTCCGGAATTTGCCCCACCAGTGGCATGTGATGGGTGACCAGATGGTGAGTTAACGGGGAAAATCTGCGCATACCGTTTACCATGATATGGCCACTGGGATCCTACGATAAAAGAAAGTCTCGTCAACAACACAGCAACAGAATGCACTGCAAAACGAACCAATTTGGGAAGCTTCTACGGATTTACCATTCTTGAATGGATTGAAATCGTCTTTGATATGCGTAACGCTGCTCCTCTTCGGAGGCCGGGCGCCAAAGAAGGGATTAACACCTGCATCTGTCTTGGATTTCGGAGACGCGACATTCGTGGGCGTCGAGACGACCGCTGGGGTACCCTTATTTGCAAAAGTCCTTAATAAACGTTCCTCCCAGGCATACGAGCACAATCTATACAGCTCACCTTGTGCGTCGGCATGAACGAAGAAGCATTCACATTTAATTTATTTGCACTCGCAGCAATTATTGGTGATACAGGTGTAGCAGTACTTGCTGTAGCGGTCGTAGTCGTCACTGGTGTTGTCGCACCATTCACACCAGCAGAAGACAAAACTGGAGCCGAAGTCTGCTTCGCTTTGCCACCTTTGAATGGCGGAATGGGCTGAATGTACATTGGAATCTTCTTTACAGCTGTTTCAGATTTCGACGCTGTGGGACCTGCTGGTTTCTGACCAACACCTGATGCACGCTGGCCAGCGGAGGACGAAGACGGTTTCTGAGAAATTGGTGGCTTTTGTATACCTGCCCCAGAGGTCAGTGTACCACCGCTAGGTTGTTTCATGGCACCCTTGAGGACATTGCTGATGCCCACACCTCTCGACGCAGTGACGGCATTAGAAGCACCAATGGTGCGAGCCGAGGATGATTGAGAGTCTTTCTTAGCTTTCTCTTTGATAGCACGTTGCTTCTCTTCGTCTTTCGCGAGGATGGAGACAAGGTCGTCTGGAATCGGTTCCTTGAGCTAAATAACTCGAGGTTTGGGTGAAACTGCGCATATCAGCATTAGAGTTGCGTACCTTGAAGGTTTCACTGAATCTCACAAATTCATCCACACACTTTTTCAGCTCGTTTTTAGCGAGCTTTTGGCGTTTCTCGTGAAGGCGTTGTCTCTCTTCAACAATGAAAACACGAAAAGCGGGTGTAGGATCCTGCTTGTAATCAGAATCAAGAGTCATCGTTGATGTGCAATAATAGTGGCATACCCGGGAAGCAGCGGTGACGCCAGAAGGTGATCGATCCTTATCTGATGGAGACTGAGCCTGAACAACTGCAGCACCATCAGGTCCATTGACCGAAAGTTTGGGTATTTCCTGCTTTGTAGCAGCAGTAGCCGAGCTGACGGAAGGGTTTGTTGGAGGGGAAAGTGCACCACTTGTGCCCTTCCGTGCTCCGGGGGGTATATATGCATTTTGGCCTCGGACGACAGCGCCATATCTAGCCAAACATTATGGCAAAAATACATCGTAGGAGCATCCAGTAGACACTCACTTGTCTTCTTCATTGGGACCAATGTCATCTATACCACGTTCCTCACGAACATGTGGATTATTGGTTGTAGCCTACCAAATAGTGCGACATCGCATAGTCAGGGACATGGTAAGGGCCACATAGCGAGATGCGCACACTTAAAATTTCAGTAGCGATACGCTGGGCCTCAATCTCACGCTCTTTGAAACCTGCTGCATTGCGATCAAGCTTTGTGGTGTAATCATCTTCGTTGAAGCTACCGGTGACCCCGAACAGGTTTTCATTGACAGCAAACTGGTCCCAAGCAGTGTCGCCTGAAGAAGTACCAAAGGCATCGTCAACGCCCGCAATGGGAGGAGCGTTGGTATCGGGCTGCCAGACTTGAAGCTCGCGCTCACGACCTGGATTAAGCCTTTTCTGGCTGATATCGGTATCTGTTCTGAAGGCTAAAATGCAGATGAATGACAGCAAAGAACGATCGGATGCTGGGACTCACTATCGCCATTCGCGGGCTTTGCATCAGCAGGCCCCGAGGTGTAGCTATCGATGTTTGTTGCAGCGATGAAAAAAGAGTCTTTGAGAGGAGCGCCGGGGGTTGTGAGATTCTTTGCGTCTTTGAGGGTGACACCGGTGGTATCGCCCTCGCTTGAGGTGGAACCGACGACACCTTCATAGCGAACGCCGGTTTTAGTAAGAAGAGTAACAGTGATGCCCTGGGAATGATAAGTGACTGATGAGGGAGGGTGGCAAGGGACACACGGTAAGGCCAACTAGGGATCGGAGTACACTGTCGTGCTCTGATGGGCGTGTACCGTTGGTCTGTGGATGGGACGGGGGGTGCTGAATGTTCTGGACAGAGGCATGGGGGCGAGGAGAAGAGCTTGCCGGGGCATAAGTCGGGGACGCACGGGGCCCAGACCAGGCAGAACGACTGGAGAGAGTCAGGGAGACAGGGGGAAGACGGGGAGGACATACCGAGTGGTGTCGGGGCCAGACTTCCTGGGAGGCTTTTGAGGGCGAGAGGAGGCCATGGGGGACGGTGAAGAAGGGGGCCCGTTAGTCGTTCTCGACGACGACGGGCAGTACACAACCAAACACAAGTGGGACCCCGGACACTGAGTTACACAGCTTTAAGAATGAGTTGTTTTTGTTCATGGAGGACGGAGACTCTCTGTTTGGGTCGCCTCCTCCCTCGCCTTCCGCAAGAGGTAGGTCACCGTCTCCTGCCTTGGCCTTGCCAAGCGCCGCATCTTCTGGGCTGCTCTTCCGGGGCTTCGGCCCGTCAGCACAAAATGTGGGGACCATTGCACTTCCTGGCTCCCATACAATTTCTGAACCATCTGTCGATACAATAGCAACAAATAACACTCCCAGCCCTTTGCCAGTCCAACAAAAAAAGAAGCAGCCACAAAAGCCAAAGCCAAGCACACCGCGCCCCCCGCCTCCCCCCATTCCTTTTCCTGATCCTTCACAGCCGCCTCCTTCTCATTTTCTTCGCAACCAGGAAGCCCTTCTTGGCCATGCTGGTCTCATCGCCGGCGTAAAACCGTCAAAGCTCACAATCGTCCCCGCGGTGGATCGTGGCGCTGGTCCCTCAAATCCCATTGTTCTCGACGACCGCGAGACAGACATTCCTAGCAGACCCATTGGCCGTTCCAACGTGAACTACCTCAAAAATATCCATCCTTCTCAGCTGCCAACCCCAACCACCCAAGAGGTCGTGGACATGTTGATCAAGTTGAAGGACATTTTCCCTGTACTGCAGAGCATTCTAAAATTATTGGCCAGCGGAGGGGCCACTCAAGGAGGAAACCCCACTCCCACCACTAGCGTGCGAGGATGGACTTCCCAGCCAGGTCAACGTCGAATAACAGTGCAGCCACTGGTCAAAAGGCGGAAATTGAATCGTGTCCCTGCTGGTGCCGCCGACTGGGACGTACCATACCCATTCCTGGATGGTGAGGGTCCCGAAGCCTATAGGCAAAATTGGACCAAGGATCGGAGCAGGCAACTCATTGCACAATTAATCGGATTGGTGAGAGCTGCTCTAGAGAAGGCGACAGCCAAAAAGTATCTAGATGAGTTGGCACGGCGGCGGCGATTAGAGAGGAATCGACATCGATCTTGTACGGTTTTGACGGATCGACAGCTGGGAGGCAAGGGCGCAAATCATTATCGCGATCCCTGTGGGGATGTCCTCGTCTCCTCGACTTCGATTGAGACATTACCAACAGGAACTCGAGACTCATCTGTCGCCCCGGCGTCAACGCCGACACCAGCATCGAGCAATACCACGTTCAATGACCTCCTTTCCACTCTGCTATCCGTGCCTGACCCAACGCAGTGCGCTGGTCCTTCCCAGACTCTAGCTCCCTCCCAACTAATTGGTACCAATCAATCGACTAATAACTTGCTTGCAGCCTCCCATGTCTCTTCCTCAACCAATGATCAATCTCTAGTAGACAGCTGGATGAACATTCTCCAAACATTTTCACTATCAGCGGATGCATCCATTGCGAATGATATACTTCAACCTGATGGTAATCTGCTCGATTTTTTGTCTGGGATGGGCCCACCTGCCGATCTCTCTGGCGATACTACTACTCCCAACCCCGAGGGCCAGCAACCGCTTGATTTTTCCAACCTGGACTTTAACCAAATGGGTAATCTCGATTTAGCCCTCGACCTCATTGCCAACGGTTCTACGAATGCGACCACTGGACAGGTAGGGGCCTTGGCTGATGCCAGCTTTGATCTTTCGATACCCTGTGATAACCCAGAACGTGGTGACGCTCCTTTGTCGGACACTCCGATGAACTTGGATACATTGATCCGCGAGTCACAAAATATCCTGACCAATACCGAGCAACTCCCTCTGGATATTAATGCCCTTCTGGACCCACGTTTGCTGGCCATGTCTTTTCCGTGCACTTCTGGTATTCCGTCCACCGGCGATGCAGATAGTCAAATGCCCTCTAACTCTCTTTCTTCACCTCCAAGCACTCTGGGGCCAGTGACCCCGACCTTGGCTGATTGCGACGTGACCTTACCAGGAGTGTTTATTGAAGGTCAATCTCATATTCAAGGTACGCGACCCTTGGTCTTAGTATCAATGACTGATGTGAATTACGGAAAAGATCTCGGAGGGGGACCTCCCACATCTGAATTCGGGGTAGAAATCATGCCAGCTGACAGTTTGACCACCATATCGCGCAACGAAGAGCCCAAGAAATCTAAATCTCAAGCAATGCCGCTCAATGCTCCTTCATCTTCCACGCCAGTTCCACAACCACCCCCTGGGATTTTCTCTGTCGTGCGTCTTAAGGATTGGCAGAAACCTAGGCGTACATTGAAGAAGGCTGATGTTTTGAAGAAAGCCGGAGAAAGGCGGGAGGAGTTGAGGGCGAGGTTGGAGCAGATTAAGGTTAAGCTGTGGGGGATGACGATCGAACATGGTGTGCTGCTCCAGTTGTTGAGAATTGTTGGGGAAGAGAGGGTGATGCCGTCGTCTCCGTCTGGTTCTTGACCTTGTTGAACCCAGTGCTCCGTTGTCGTCGTTGTCGTTGCTTCACGTGTATCGTGTATTGAGACATGAGTTCGGGTTTACTTGAACTGCATATATAGTACACACTTTACATATAGTATGCTACTGAGAGCTATAACGTTGCTGTAAACGTCGTTATTCCCGATGCGAGAAACTTTCAATATGAAAAACCATACGACCCGTGAACGTTCTAGCTCGTGGAGACACATCGTTAAAACTCTCATACTCCTACACAAACCTAATACCTCATCAACAAATAACGATACAATCCAACAGTAAATTAATCAGTTGAACATCCTACTACTACTACAAGCTAGCAAAAACGGGTTATAGATATCGCCATCAGCATGAAACTCCTCTCGACGTGGCATAAATTTGTGATCGGAGCGATTAAGGAGGCTTTTCCATCTTGTCCACTGCATATAAAAACGCACACTACCCATCGCGGAGCAAGAACGTCACGCAGGGAGTGTAGGAAAACAATGCTCGGTGGACGCAACGGTGAGGGAAAAAAACCGGAGGCGGGAAGAAATTTTGCTATTGACTGTTTTCGGTGATTGCCGATACAATCATCCCACACTAGGGCTTCGTACGGTGCGGTACGCGTGTCGAGAGCAATAAATAACTTGAGAAGAGTCGGCGGTTAATTAACATGTATTCTTTCATTCAACGATGGTTCGCTCCTCTCAAGTATGGTTCCTCTCCACTAGATCGCATGAGACTCGGACCCTCCGATGGCGATCGTGCAGACCTCAATCCTCTCATGGTACGACTAGTTTACCCGAAAGATTTTCTCTCTTCCTCTCGCTCTCTCTCGCTTGCCAACGGTTTTACTGCTTTTAGATCCAATTTTTTACATGGGATGCCCTCCAGGACGATATTTCGTGGTGGAAACATTTCGAAAATGAAGTCCCACGTCTCGTTCAGCTAGGTTTCACTCAGGCTTGGCTTCCGCCCATGAACAAAGCTGCTCAAAAGGTCAGTAGTTTTTTTTTTTATCAATCAGCCAGTCTACTACGGCTGGAGCTCTAAGCCATATTTTTTATATATCCAATTACAGGGAGGTCGAGGATACGATGCATATGATCTGGTACGTTCTTGATCGTTGATCGAAAATAGTCGTACATCTACTCATAAAAAGCATGTCAGTGGGACCTTGGAGAATTCGACCAAAAGGAGTCTATAAGTACCCGATGGGGTTCGAGGCAAGAGTTGACCCAAGCTTGTCAACTCGCAAAACAGCATGGACTCGATATTCTCGTTGATGCTGTGCTAAATGTGAGCTTCTAATCGCCTCTGGTATAAAAAAGAAAAAGAAAAAGAAAAATGTTTGTAACGACGAAATTTCAGCACAAACATGGAGCAGATGAACTTGAACAAGTTCACGCCATACCTTCAGACCCTGAAAATCGCCTCAAGGACGTGGGCAAGGCCCGTGAAATTGAGGTGCATCCATAAAGAACTCTTCCAATTCCATCCATGCCTTTACTTTTTTTTTTTCTCTAGGCCTGGACTGTCTTCAATTACGCGAAAAGAAACGACAAGGTACCATCGTCCTCATTCTCATAGAAAAAGGTCTGGTTTGATCACAGTCACCAGTACAGCAATTTCAAATGGAATCAATCTCACTTCACAGGTCATATCTTCATATCATCCTAATCTTGCGCTTACGAAGAAAACAAAATTCACCATGAACAGGAACAGACTACGATCAAAAGACAGACTCAAATGCCATATATCGATTTGTGGGTCCAGGTCATAAAGGGTGGTCTCGCAACGTGGACCGGGAGCTTGGCAACTACGATTATCTCATGGGCAGCGATGTTGGTATAATCAAAACCATGCGTCGTGAGCCCGCTCACGTCCACTAGATAGACCATCGCCATCCACACGTCAGGGATGACCTCTTTCGTTGGGGTGCCTGGATTCTCAACGTATGTTTGATCTCATGATTGACGTGCTGAGAATATTCACCAGCGCCATCAACACAGACAACGGGAGCCTCTGGTTTCCGACTCGATGCTATTAAACACATCGATCGCAAGTTCTTGATCGATTTCGTGAGCTTCGTGGTCGTCATGGCCAACACTAAACTTTTTTTCTGAAAATGACCTATCAGATCCGGTCAACTAAAAAGGATACCGGCCAACCACGGTTGTTCTGTGTTTGTTCGTTGTTTTTTTTTTCTCTTTCCGGTAATCCAAAACATTCCTCAACAATGTCCATATAGCGGAGTATTGGTCCGGAGAGTATGTAACAGACCTGCAAGAAAAACCCAAATGAAAACTCAACCTTTTCTTCAACTTCAATCAGTATCTCCAAACTGTTGTCATACACCCGGATGTTCAAAGGAGAAGTAAGGTACCTCCCACAAGACATTTCTGATTCACTTCATCTTTTTTTTTTGCCTAGACCGCATTTTTCGATGTCCCGCTACACATGAATTTCTGCCAAGCCAGCAAACAACGTAGCCGATACGATCTACGTACTATATTCAATGGTACTCTCGTTCAATCAAAACCCCGAGAAGCAGTCACGTTCGTTGACAATCACGAGTAAAATCGAGGCACTCATCGGACTATCTCTCATTCTGACAACTCATCTTTATTTTTATTTTTAGTACGGTGCAGCTTTCGCTTTTCTGAACCTCATCGTTCAAATCAGATCTAACCTTCCACCCAAAAGGTCGAGGGCCAAAGTCTAGAAAGTTGGGTACGTGCTCTCTCGTACCACCTCGTTCGAAACTCCACATGGAACAACCAAATCAGGTCGAGCCGGCATTCAAAGTCCAAGCCTATGCCATCATATTACTCCGAGGTTTTGGCCACCCGTAAGGAACTTGACACAACTTGGTACGCATGCTTCCAACTTACAAGCCCAGTTGTGTATTCTATGGGGATCTATTTCCCAATAAGGAGCATTTTACCGAGAGCGTGGCCAGGGACATCACTTTGTTGATCGGGGCTCGGCAAAAGTTCGCGTATGGTTCCTTGAAGGAGTATCTTTTTGATAAGAATTGCATTGGGTTTGTTCGCAAAGGTGATACGAAACATCCAGGCTGCGTGGTCATCCTTAGCAACAGAGAGGAAGGGTGAGTTTCTAACAATTGATGGTATGTCGATTTTATGCTAATACTTGACGTTAGAGAATCTCCTATATTTGTACATCACCTTCGTATGAATGTTGGGAAAGTAAGTCTTTATGTTTCATCGAACACTCTCTAGTTTATCTCACTCCCTAGGCGAATGCTGGATCAACTTTCCAGAGTTTCATGACACAACATGGACAAGTGGAGATCGATAACCAAGGTTGGGGGACCTTTACTTGTCTTGCAAATCATGTGCAAATTTGGGTTAGAGAGAAGGGTCGATCCTACTAATGTCATCATATCATCAATTTCATTCAAATGAGGCTTTGTCCATCATGGTACTGGTACGGTTGCAGTCGTACCCTACAAATACAATCGCCTACTAACTATGATGCAACTTAATGAATTATTCGACAAGTGAAATGTACAATGCAAGAAGAAGTGGAGAAAAATAATAATCAATAATCAGGTGGGAGAATAGCAGAACTCCCATCATCAGAAAAATAATGTTGGCAATTTTGATGTTCATAATGTTTGAAATCATAGTGTTTGGGATAAGCCTCCATAGATCTGGTTTTTCGTGCAAGTTCAATGTCTTGATTCTGATGCATACCTCGACTCGTCGCTGCCACTTCTCTTCCCATTGCCAGTAGATCGTGATGTTGTTCATTTTCATCAAACATGGCTGCCGTTTCCTCTAGTGTGAGACCTGTAAGTTTCAACATTGAGTCCAATCTTTCACATCAAGTCCATCGAACCATAACATACCTTTAGTCTCCACCACGTAGATGAGAACGAAAATCAATTCAATAACAAGCCAAGCACAGTAGACGATGTAGTACCACCATCCGATCGCAGCAATGGCCCAGGGGTTGATGAATTGGTTGAATGCCGACGTTAGCATAATCGCCAGATTCTGTAGTTTCAATGGTTAAACCAGTTGATATCACCCATGAATATGCTAGAACTGTACCATAACAGCAAATCCTTTGGCTCGGACCTTGTATGGTAAAATTTCAAGGGTATACCCGACAAGCAGTGGGGTGTAGGCAATGTCGTAGAAAAAATAGAAAATAAAAATGAGTGGAATAGTAGCTACATATATCAGGGATCGCTCAGATACGCTCTTGAATCAGAACACGAAGGGCTTACCCCGCACTGCAGCAGTATTTTGCATAGCGCTATAAAGGGCAACACAGATTGTCCACGCTGAGAAAGCTGATGATAGTCAGGCCTTTATATCAGAAACGGCAACTTGATACATACTAAAGAGCATCCCAGTGTTGGAGACAACGAAAAGCGTTCGTCGTCCAATCCAATCGACAGACATGGCTGCCGACACTGCGACCAGAAAATTGAAGATCTGAATTGTATGTCAGTGTAACGAACACGGCAGCATTATGTACACTAACCTGTAGGCCACCATTGATAGCTGCTTTCGTTCCAGTCTTGGTGACTCCCACACCTTCAAGCACGAGATTAATGTAGTATGAAACTAGACCATTACCACTGGAGAAGAATGAATTGGTAAACTCATATTAGATTGATCGCGGAAACTGACCTCCATTGAGAGAACATGGCAATTGCAATGATGATTCGCATCCGCCTCCTGTTTCCTTTGCTCGAGAATAATGAAAAGTAAGAGGTGCCGTTATTCATCTCCTCTTCCATCCGAAGCGCGTGGCGGATCTGGGCGAGCTCTAGCCTGACAAGCGGATCCTGCGCGTCTTCCCCATTGGCGTGATATTTGGAGAGAATATTTGAAGCTTTCCCTTCCTGGGGGTATATCAGCCGAATCAACGTTAGTGTACCGCGTCGCTTACCATGCCTTTTGAGACCAAATAGCGAGGACTCTCTGGGATGAACCAAACGAGTACTACCTGTAGCAGGGGAGGAAATGCTTGTATAAGGCTGGGTGCTCGCCAAGACCAATTATTCCCTCCTTCGTGAAGGTACGCGCCAAAACAGACCTAATATAGTGATCAGACTACCAAATATCTCCCTGTCAGAGGCAACATACCCATGCGGAAATAATACTCCCAATATACCAACTTGAGTTGTAGATTGAAGCCATCTTGCCTCTGTGGGTGGGATACGAAAGTTCAACCAAAAGAAGAGGTGCCGCGTTGATACACATGGTAAGCCCAATCCCAACTATCTGGGTATTAGATGACTTGGAATGTTTTTCAAGTACAATGACCTACTGGTAACGCGAGCAGTAATGAACATAGTCACTGAGTAAGCGGCTGTTTGCACGCCAACGCCAACAAGCATGATACATGAGCCAACGAAAAGCGTTGCTCGGCGGCCAAAATGATCGGATACCAGAGGTGCAAAAGGAAGGCCCTGTAAAAAACTAAATTTTTTTTCATCGCCTCAAGCCAAAAATGCTGACAATTATGCATCCTATGTTCTGAGCAAATCCAATTAGACCTGCAAATGTGGTCAATATCAGAGGAAAAGCTGATGAAACCTGAAGGAGATACCTAATTTTGTACCCTCAGGGTAGCCGAAATAAGACCGCCAGTCGGGCAGAATTTGCAACCCTGGTTATCCTTTGAGTAAATTTCAGGGACTGTAATCATAGAAACCCATACCGTTCACCAAAGACGAATCCAACCCATTTGTCACAGATATCAGCAGAGGAAGAATCAGCATAATGTTGAGGATCAGAATCCCTGGTGAAGCAATTCAAATAAGGGATGAGTTCGATTTTGTGAGCTTATCACGTAGCTTCACCTCTATTCGTCCACCAAGGTCCATTGAAAATGAAACCACCGACGGTCCACTCTGGCTGCTTTCCTGGAACCATAACTCGGATCTGTCTAGACCACTATGACTGACAGATAAGGGAAGCGAGCAAACGTAGCGGGAGGGACCGGAGGCTTGGGGTTGCAAGATGGGGATCGTGGGGGAGGGGAAAATAGATTGTTTCTTGAAACCACGAAAACTAGCTTTATGTAGCCAGTTTGACTCTGGTGTCCAAGCAAGAATATCGATGCTAGGCATGGAGCGGAAAGAATGAATGTATTCCAAAAATGACTTAAAGCGTCATGATCCTGCCATTTTCCCCACATAGCTCAGGAACCGGGAATGCGGGGCAAGGGGAATTTCGGCTAAATGAACGCAACTCATTGGCCGATTGCGATGCTCGGGGATTTTCAAAGATATCGGGAAAAAATTTGGAAAGGTCCCGGTGGAATGACTATTCAAAAATAGGCAATTGGCAGAATGCTGTTGCTGTATAAGGACTATCTACCATGATGGACCACCAGCACATGGGTACTAACTGGAATGAAGGTGTGGAGCTAGCGCATAGTCTGGTGCCAAATACGTGTAAACCATAAACTGCGGGTCACTTGACACTGCAACCGGTTCCGGGCGGCTCTCTCAAGTCCCGTATTCTGAGCTCTCACACGACGGTCATGAATTATTCTCTAACAACCATCGATTCAACCAAATTGAACATTCTAAGTGATCAGCAGAGATGGTCGTGATGCCCAAGTTAACCGGTGGCACATGGCATCAAACCCTCATCAATCGGACTGTCCTAAATCATATGTTCATTTCAAACACCTCAACGTCAGTCTAGACTCCAGGCTGTTACTGTGCGCGTTCATCCTCCTGACCCTTGTAGTCTCCATCCTACATACTGCATCTTTTCTCCAAGTCTTAGAGAGATCCCGCAGACGTCTCGGAGGGGATAACAGTCGTGCACTGAGCATGTGATGAAACTCTACTTTTTCAATTGATCGTAAGCAAGTCCGCCATAGTGAAGAGATATCGTATTCATGGTGCATTGAACGTCGACTCTATCCGTCTTGTGTCATTTATTCTCATTGTGACCTCCAGGCGGAGCCTTGAATCCGGGTTATACACGATCATTATCGTTGTGACCAATAAACCAGTAGATGTGGGAAAACACTATTTGTTCGGCAATCAACAAATAATGCCTCAGTTTGTGCCTGAGCATTATATCGAGCACATGGACTTGTCTTATCAAAATTGTATACATGATAAGGATTTAATAATGCTTTCTAGATACCGACCTCGTTAAGTGGGGAAGATTCTTATGAACATCTAAAGTAGCATTCAGTGCATTAGTTACAGCTAAAATATAACTAAAGTTAATGAATGACTCAAAAAATGACTTGGTAGAACAATCATCTTAATCGTAACGTCAATATCTAGGAAGGGTGGGGGAGAGGGTAGCTATAATCTATCTTTGGCGTGGCTAAAAACCTTGTCTATAGGGAGACCTAACATGGGATGATGGGGAAATTTGAGTCAACACTGACAAAAAATTTGACAAAGCATTTCTCACAGTAAGAGAGAAGGGGTGGCTGGATAAAAATACAAACGATACCGATTGTGTGCAAACAAGGGCATGAGGACAAATCAGAAATCAAAATGAAAACAAACTAGAAATTAGAACCAAAGGTGCAGCATATAATTGAAATGAATGGGAATCCTTTCTAGAGCATGTTCTTTGCTTATCCATCCAACCTTTACATGCTATAGTAAGGTCTATTGGAAAACCCAGCTAGACCATGTCCTTCTTCTGTACTTTCCTTTGCCCTTGATCTGAGTCAAGGGTAGTCATTGACCTACCCTAGAGTAACCTTTGGTGGGCCCTAGGGATGATCCATAGGACATGCCATAGCCATGAAATAAATGACTTGTTACAATGATGGAGATGTGGTTAAAGTGGTGACTGTAGATGTAGTAATGGAGGTGTAGTCTGTGATATATTTGGGGAGGTTATAGTGCTCCCAGGTCTTTGATACTTCTATTGAGATATCTCTCCTTAATTTGGCAAAAATGCAGATGAGTCCACTCCGTGCCACCCAGCTTGTGCTGTCAAACTTATGACTATCTGAAAAAAATCGGTGATGCGCTTCTCCTCAATGTAGTCATGCTCTAAATGTAGATGTGAAAAGATTTTGAGTTGATGTTTTTTTATTCAACAGCTTGTTACACGGTGCTCGATCGCAGTCCGTTTGAGGTGTTATGTTTGGTGTAAGTTTAGAGTGTGGGGCCAATTAAAATAATAGATATCTCAGGAGTTGCCAATCAAGGTAAACAACTGATATAATTGCTTAAAATGATAAACGTCTACATTACGACCGGGTATGAGTGAATAGGAGTCACCGATCAAGGTAGACAGCTGAAGAAGGATATATAAAACTTACATATCTACGAACGACCGGTTCACCGATTGAGGATGGACCAAAAATTTACAGGACAATGTAACGTAGGCCTGCATTTCGAGTAGAATTAAGAGGGGGGGAAATGCACCACACTGATCCGATGGTGCAAGTGCGGGAGTCTACTCCAACACTTCCAAAACAACTTCGACTGCACAAGTGGTGATTTAGATGGCGCATCCTGTCAGAGACAAAAACTTCCCCGACTGGCAGATTGAGGGTAGGAGATCAGGCATACCGAATCACTAGTCAAATGAACGAGGTCGTTTCCTGATGAATTGTGAGGGATAGTGTTACTGCAGCTTAAGCTAGTACACAGATAGGTATATCGACTGAAGGGAAATCTCTCTTTTTAGGATTCCATCCAACTTGAAGAAGAGGTGTGGCAAGACGGCAGCTAAATTCAGATAATAGGCACCATACCGAATATGACTGAGATGTGAGACTTTCAACATGAAAAACAATTCAGCAGCTCTGGAAATAAATTCCACATCTGAATTGTTTTTCATGTTGAAAGTCTCACATCTCAGTCATATTCGGTATGGTGCATATATTCTCTCGATTTAGCTGCCATGTTGCCGCACCTCACGACGACTCTATTAACCATGCTAAACGG
>Ga0153946_1000638_pt1 | contig 15348 bp, 13 predicted proteins | sample TSNJ030MetaG_FD_104751 | JGI IMG/M metagenome (GOLD analysis project Ga0153946, IMG submission 104751) | Attine ant fungus gardens microbial communities from New Jersey, USA - TSNJ030 MetaG | ecosystem: Host-associated > Fungi > Mycelium > Unclassified | place: USA: New Jersey, Wharton State... | reverse complement strand
TCTTTAACCTTAAATTTAATAGCATATTGTTTTTTCGGACTTAAAGAATATATGAGTGGATATCATCCCCATTACCTACATCGTAGATTTTTATCTATTGCATTAATATACCCTTTTTTAAAACCCCCTGTACTTGCATACAGGGGATTCTAACATTAACTTTATTAGGTGCTCTTTGAGTAAACGTACTCTATTCCATCGTATAAGGCATCAGCGCTATTTGACGAAAAATGATTTTATCACTTTTCGTCTGACTCCGTAACCCTATATTTTATAAGGATTTTTCCTATTTTTCAATCTTATTCATTTCATCTAATTTCGTCATGATATTTTTCGTTGGCGTCAATTTTGGCGTCAAAAGGTATAAGGGTATCAAAAATTGGCGTCAAACTCCGCTTTCTAAATATATGGGACAAGGATTTTACACCTCGTCCCACATTATACCATCTTTCTACTCCGCACACAAGCCAAACTCCTCTTTTATCATTTCAGTCGTAATATGCAGATAATCTGCTTCTGAAACTCTGGATGTCAGGCTATGCCCCATCATAGCATGTACAATTTCATTCCTAACATTTTTATTCGCAAAACAACGTGTCCGAAATGTATGTCGTGTCCAATGCGAGGACATTACTGGCAGAAGATATGGCTCTCTTCCTTCTTTCTGGGCAAGTATCTCTTCCTCCTTATTGTAGGAGCGACATATACGCTTTATGATTGCAGTTGTGAGATCTGGATACATGGCCTTCCCATCTTTATTTAAAAATACGAAATCGGTATATCCGTCCACTGTTTCAGTACACTCTCTATTTATTACGTCCAACATCTCCTTTTGACGTATAAATGCTTCTTTTACCTCTGGAAGCATAGGAATATCCCTAACGGAGAAATTGGTCTTAGGGGTACCTATGCTCTTAACCCTCCCCTTCACCGCTGTAGCTTTCCTATAACTCAAAGTCTTATTAATATGTATCACACCAGCATCCAGGTCGATATCCTGCCATGTGAGGGCAGTAACTTCTCCGACACGGGCTCCTGTCCCAAACATAATCGTCAACATGCTCTCGTGGCACTTAAAATACCTGTGGTTGCTTACGTATTCTAAAAATGTCCTTTCCTCTTTCTCCGAAATGGCATTACGCTTTTTCGTGCTATCTTTCCTATTCTTAAGGTTGGTTATTACCTTGTTAGCCGGGTTTTTATCAATCAAATCATTATCTCTGGCCTCTTCCAAGCAACAGTATAAAATACTTCCCAAGTATTTTATGGTATTGATTGACAACGGCTTATCTCTATCAAGCAAACCTTGAAGGAAGTCCTGTACATGAATCTTTTTAATTTTAGAAAGCGGCATGTTACCTATTTTACTTTTTTCAACATACCATTTGAAATATGTACAGTAGTTTACATATGTTTGGTTTTTTACATTATCCTTTTTACAGCTTTCCATCCACCGCATAAACCAATTATTAAGTGTGATTTTCTCTGGCTCCAAAACACCTTTTTGTATTTCTCCCTTCCGAATATCTACCTCTTTTATCAACTCTTTAAGTTTCTTCCCATACATAATATATCGGGTACCATCAATAGTGAATCTTGCACACCATCTACCTTCCTTTTCACGCCATGAGTAGCCCGATGGAGCGCTTTTCTTTTTACCATTCTCATTTGCTTTATTTGCCATCTATTCTTTTCTCCTTATTTTTTCATCTACTGTAACTGAAATTTAATTATCTGACTGCTGACGATTTTAATAAAATTTTTATATTTTGTATGTCGATTATCACCGAAACACGAATCAGCTTTATTTATTATGAAGAAATTTCCATTATATATTTTTTTATGATTTCAACGTTATATCTTACAAGCCTTCCATACCGAATCACTGCTCCGCAATCCTCTGCAATTTCTACCGCTGTCGCTCTGCCACAAGAAAGTCGAGCTTGCAATTCCTCAATGGTAATCATAATTCTATCTTTTTCCTCTACCCTGTATTCTATTCTTTTATTCATCACTTTGCTCCCCCTTCCATTTTATGATAAATGTAATCCGTTTCATCTGTTATATCTGCTTCAATCATTGCACCTTCTGGCAGGGGAAAGTTACACCAGATAATTTCTTCTGCCTTGCTCTTTTTTTCGTTCCGCTTATGCTGGCAAGCCTTATATGTCGTTGCTAACCGATAAACTCTGAAACCATGCGGTAGCAAGTATCTATCATACAAGTCTATCCCCTCTTTATTTCGATAACCGGATAATATCAACTTCCCTTCCAAATGTGGAAGTTTCCTCAACATTTGAATCTGTTCCACTGTATCCATATTTTGTGCGTATGTATTATTGCTTCCCAACAATGAAGGTACATAGGGGGGATCTAGGTAGCAGAGCGTATTTTTATCTACGCATTTTAGCAGTTCCAGTGCATCTTCATTTTTAATAATTACATTTCGCAATCGTTTGGATACCTCTGGTAATTGCTTAGAAATTGTTGCTTGATACTGTTCTGTGGTCTCGCCCTTACTAAAGCTAGTCCGTAATGCTGAAAATGACATTGTGATTTCGATAAAAGTATTCACCGCTCTGTCAGTCTCGTCTTTATAAATACTGTACTTGTTTTTCTCTCTGGCATCTAAAAATACCTTCTCTGCATATTCCAGTTTTCTCACACGACCATAAAATTCCATGAATGTATCTGGGTTCTGTATGGTTCTGTAAATATTAATCACTGACTCGTCCTTATCATTAATTATTTCTATCGGTGATACCGGCTTTGTTAATGTAACGGATAAACCACCAGCGAAAGGTTCCATCCAAGTTGTGTGTTCAGGAATCACTGATATTATTTTCTTGGCCAAACGGGCTTTTCCACCATACCAGCCGAATCCTCGATAAATTGTTAATTTCTGTAAATCATCAGGATTTACAAATGGGATTGTAGTCATATTATTTGCCCTCCCAGTATTCCGGTCTCAATCTTGAAACATCAAAACCCAACTGCTCTGCCCTGTCCAATTTTATGGAAACACATCGGCATTGAGCTTTTTGGCCATTTTTCGCTAAAACTCCAGGAACAGTAACTTTGCGATCGTAAGGACGAAGCGAATTTGTACATATAAGCTTCGTATTTTTTAACCATCGTTTAAAAGGTAGTGATTTCATATCACCAAACTGTTTAAAAAGCTCGTCCAAATGCGTTGTACTAATGTTACAGTAGTTTTTATCAGTACCTATCGTAAATGCGATATCATCTGCATCTTTTAATTTAATCTCATGACACTCGTCAAATATGATCTGCAATATTCCCTCTAAACTTTCTTCACTGCAATCACAATATTCCAATCTCTTTTCCATGTATTCTAAACATGTGTTGTGAATGATCTTAATAATCTTGTCGTCCAGGTCAAAGGTCATCGAGCAGTTTTCCAACTCTCTTTTTAACCGCTTATCGCTATGACGTAATTCAGAATATGGGATGGTAATTAACCCACTGCAACTGCCCTTTTCCATAAAAGACATTAACACACTGTATCTCAAATGATGCTTGCCCTCTGTAGATAATTGCATTAGTAGCCCATCCCTAATCCAATAGTCCCCATTTTCTGTAACTAGATGTTCCTTTTTCGTTTGCTCTTTACTCATAAATCATTCTCCTAAAAAATTTTATTTACCTTTAAGGAGCTGTTGCAAATCATTAGACGCTACAGCACAACTTACTAGGTATACCTATAACTCTTCCAATGCTGGTTTGCATTACAGATGAGCAATTTGGAACACGCTAAGAGTCACTGACAACGTTGTCAAAAATTTTTCTACTGCTATTCTGCATTTTTTATATAGTGATGCATAAAATAAAGAAGCGGTGGAAAAAACATCGTCTTTTTCCATCACTTCCTACAAATTAATTGCAAAATTTTCTGTAATTTTTACCAATGGCAGTATGTTTCTGCTAAACTGGTATTTTGGTATTTTCTACTTGATTTTTAGTTACTTCAATCCAGCTAAACCTATTACCGCCCTGCATATCCAATGCTACGACAGCATACGTGATCATTATTAACACTTCTAATTAATTTCCGCTGTCGATTTTTAATGCACCTGTTGCTTAGTTTAAATCTATCTTCGGCCATGATATCCTCCGGTAACTTCTTTTCATCACGCATAAAACCATTAAACTACTGCAATTTCATTACAAAGAGTCTTGGCACTGGTATTACTGGTATGATTTTCATTGAGTATATCCTACGCTACGACAGACATGTGAGCATTATCAACACTTCTAACTTGATTTCCAATGTCTGTATCCGTTATCTATTACCATTAGATAATTCAATCTCATTTTATTTTCCCTTTTCCTCTCGCACTTTTTTATATTTTCAGTCTACTAAGCCCTTTAATATTTTTATATTTTCCATATCTGTATCACTTAATACTTTTTTATGCTCCAAACCATATACATAATTTATTACATTACTTCCTAATGACTCTTTTAATTGATTCACGTACTTTTTTGTATATGGAGTTATCTCCTTAACAAATTTAGTCACCTCTTCCTTAGTTACTAGAATATCATCTGAACTACATTCATCACAGTTAAACTCAATTATTATATTATCCATGACTTTATATAATTCTAACTTATGTATCCTTCTATTATACTCGGTCAATGACGCTTCAGTATAAGTGGTTAATTCATTGAAGTATCTATTTCCGAATATTTTTTTCATTTTATCCCTGTCGCCATATATTTGTTTTTTTACGCTCCCTACTACTAGCTGTATACCATAATCCCTGCTTAATATATGTCTTATCCCCTCATAGGCTATACCATAATTGCACAAATATATTTTAGTGGGCAATTTAGAAAAATCAGATTCCATTAAAATACTGATGGTATCTTTAATAATTTGATACCGTTCTTCATCCAACCCCTCAATCACATCTTCAACCGATACGTCTAATCTCTTACAGTCTCTATACAATTTACTTATTATATACTGCCAATCCCTTAACGACTCTATTCTTTGTTCTCTAGACATATTACCCTCCTTAATGGTTTACCACTCTTCATATCCTCCATTATCATGAATCCTCTCTATTATCCTACAATCAATTTTCTCTAAACGCCCTCTTCCAGTTGGCTGTTTGATTGATTACTATATCGTTTTTTTAATTCTCAACTACTCTTTCTTAAAATTTTTAATCCAAAATATTTTAATAAAAACACAGAAAAATTCTCGAAATTACATACCTATTTTTACATTTTCTCTATCTTCCCACCATTTTATTTTTTAAAAACCCCCGTTTTTACCCCTATTTTCACTCTGAAAACATTAGTGGACTACCAAATACACGAAATCGTATCATTTTTTTATTTAACTGATATTATTCTTATTTACCTCATTCTATTTTACCAAAATATTTAAAATTATCTTCTTCTTTTTTTACTGATTTTTAAAGCTAACCAGCACTGACAAAATCACCATTTAACACCCCAGTATATTTAATGCTACTCATTTTAAAATATTATTTTAAATCGTCACGCAACATCTTTGGTAACCACGATTTTTCGTATCTGTAGGCACCCCCATTACCCAGCCTTTTTATGTATCTGAATATTCCTTAAATTATGAAAACATAACATCACTAAATTCAACAATCTCAACATCAAGGTACACCTTATCCGGTTTATGCATACAGGTTCATAACACTAGCTTTTAGCAAGCCACTATAAATCATATATATTCCCAAATTTTTAGCATCTTCCAAAACACTATAAAATATTCCTTGCCGTTATCCCTCTTCTTCCAAAATCAAATTGCTAATACCATGTCTCCTTAAAGCATGGGGATATTCTCACATTTTTTCAAAAAATAAAAATCATATTCCATGCCTGAATTGTTGGTATAAAAACTGCCACAATCAAGTATCAGAATTTATTACTCTAGTTTCCAATATGCAAACCAAAATCAATGATATACCCAGATTCTTTTATTCTTCCTAAATACGATTTTATTTCAGCCAATGTATACCATCTTCTTCCCGAATCAAACTTTTCATATTCTAGTCGTCTTCATGCATGGTGATTTTCTTTATATTAAAGAAATTAGCAAATACTCCATTTATCAATTCCATTGCAAACGTACATTGCACGGAGATTAGGTTAATTGATTTTTAATCCTTGTTTCTACTAAGTCAGGCAAAATCATTGGAATTCTTAATTCCTTCCAATCCTCCAAAACATCGTTTTATTTCACTCTATGCCATTGACTTTATTCCAAAACATAATTATTCATGCCCAGTCTGCTTAAAGCCTGAACATTTTATATATATTTTGAGAATCGTCAAATATTATATTCCGGACTTCATAACAGCCGTATGTTTTTCCAATTTTGAGTAACTGGATTTTTTTCTCTAGTTTCCGATATGTTAACCAAAACTATTGATATCCTTAATTCTTTCCAATCTTCCAGAGCCTTGTTTTATTTCATTCAATACTATTAATTTTCTTTCCAAGCAGAAGTATGAAGCCTTGTATTCCCTATGTGTACATTTTTGAATTTTCTAAAAATCCATCTCTTTCAACATCTGAATCATCCCTACAATCCCCAAAACCCTCTTACCTTAACTTTCCCCCACTAAACCCATTTAAACCTCTGGGAATCCATTCTGGTTGTTCTGAACAACATCCCCATCCAACCTATTCCCCTTACCATTTTCCCATCCATTCGACACAAATCAGCCTTAAATTTTCAATCCTCAAAATACCCATCTAAAATCAAACCAAATTTTTACACCCTTCATTTTTCCCGCACTGTACACCTATTTTTTTGCTCTAAGCCACCGGATTTGTGTTTTAGCCAAACAACTACTTTCTTCACCCGATACCTTACTCATTTCCATCAACTTAATCTTGATAAGGTATTTTTTATGCATCAGAGTAACAGGTTTTCCTATACAGCCAGACCGGCAGAGTCCATTATTTAAATCCTTACTGCTCCTTATTTTTACAAAAACTACCCATAAACTGGCAGTCCTTTTGTATTCCCATAAAGTTGAAAAGGTCAGGAACGCTCCTGACCTTTTACAAGTTTTAATTCAAATCTGTAACATTTGCATTCGGTATGTAGAATACCTTAGTTTTCAGCAGGCTATCTACATTCGGCATCATAATTGGAGTTCCGTTAAAATTGCCCATAAACCCATCAGCACTACTTGGATTAGCTGTACTCTTCTTACTTGTTCTGAATTGACTTGTACGTGTCTTTTCTTCAAGAGTGGCCTTGTCAAAATTATACAAGTCACGTCTGTCTTTCAGATACCCAGTTAATTTTGTATCTAACGCAGCACTTCTAACAGAATGACCATTGTCACCAAATCCTAACTGATATGCTATATTGGTTTGTACTACATCAATTCCGACATATGCTTCGTTGTACCATGTACTGGTATTTACATCAGTTCCTAACCCAAAATCCAAGGAACTTACGTAATTGCTTACTACTCCTGTCTTTTGCTCCAATAAAGCAACTTCACTATTACTTAGTAATGCTGTAATATTTTTATCTTTATCTAACTTGCTTGACACTAAAGCTGTTCCGTTCTTAGTAACCGTTACATTACCATTTGTATCTGAACTTATGTTATATATGATCTGCTCAAACTGACTATTTAAAATATCTATATCTGCTCTGTTGGCATTCGTAGTTCCTACCTTTAAATAATACTTGTCAGCAGTACTTAAAGTGTTATCCATAAATTTACTTGCCTTACCAACACCGCTTACAAGGGTATTTTTACTATGGCTTAGCATCCCACTTTCACCTAATATGCCAGGGGCTACCCACTGTACGATCTGGTAATTATCCAACGAGTTTTTAACATCATTTGCAAATGTCTGACCATTTGCTTTAGCTTGCTCTGTTGTACTGATACCAGTACTGCTTACTAATGTTTCAGCTTTAGGAGTTGCCATTTCAAAAGTTCTGAACCCTACCCATGTTTCTGGTACACTACTGTTAACATTGCTTCCTTTAAGGTCATAAATTGCACCACCTGGCAATATACTATCTCTGTCATTTAAACTGAAATTGCTTAACGCTGCTTGGCTTCTAGCATGCATACTCCATTGTGTACTTTCTAGCAATAAACTGTCACCGGATTTACTGTAATAAACTGCAACATCAGTATTACTGATGTTCGCAACTTTACTATGATTCTCGGATGTTACCTTTACATCTGATTTGCTGGTTGTCAGTGTTTCCATTTTCATATTGATGTATGGATAGAAGTGGAAATTTGTATCCTGCTTTTGAATGTAATTTGCTGTATTCTTATTGAATAGCTTCCCAAATATACTAAACGGCTCTGCTCTTCTTTCTGGCACATTTAAACCTTCACCATGACTTCCAATGAAACCAAGTATACTAATGTTGTTATTTGTACTATAAGTACTGTTGGCTGCTGCTACACTATTTGCTGTTGAATCCTTAGAAGATTGTGTCCAACTTCCTCTGTCACCGTGACTACTACAGTAGTAATTACCATCTGGATTTCCGTATGTTTCATACACCCAATTGGTATGGAATGTCTTAAACCACTCAAGTTCCTCTGATTCCTCAAGGCTGTTATATCTAGTCTTTCCACCTTGATAACTTTCTTTTGTTATACCCATATCATTTAATACTGATTTCAAACTGCCGCTGTTTTTCTCTGGGTAAAGTGTTACTTTATCTGTTGAAGTTCTCTGTAACGTGAATTTAATGTTCGGGTGAACTTTATCTCCATCAAATCCGTCTGGCTCAGATGCAGTTCCATTTACACTTGTGTCACTAACTTGATTCTGATAAATTAGTAACTTATCATATGTTGTATCATTTTTTACAGTGTAATAATAGTTTGAATTGCTGTAGTTTCTGGATGTCTTATTACCACATGTATCCCAGTAGCCAGAACTGTCTTCCCATGTATTTCCATCTTCATCACTACCACTACTACTTGTATCGACCCATTCCTCGTGATCACAATAGAAGTGAGGTACTTTGTTAAACGCTCTGGCTATACCTAATAACTCCCCAGAACTCGTCAAACTTGTCAAATCATAATTTCTTGATATTTCATTCTGATATAATACTAACCTACTCGCACCATATTCATCTTTCTTGTAATGAATGTAAATAGTTTTCGTATCATCCGTTATTTTAATAACTGTATCGGTACTTAAATTAGTCTTTGGTACTTCACTCCAGCTCTCTGGAACACTGGTTAATTCTGCTGTTGTATTTGAATTGTTTACGTGCTCGTAACCACTATCTGGAGTTGTTACGATATAAGCATTATTAGGTACTTCTACATCTGTATATACTCTTACGTTATCCGTTTCTCCGTTTGTTCCCTCATAAACCTTTACTACATCTACTCTGTTAGGAGTTTTCTGACGAAGCAATACATGTAATATGACTTCATCATCTTCTGGTAATACAGTAACTGTTGCTAATCTGTTCGTACTGCCGTTATAACTGTAGTCTCCATCATTGTAAGCATCTTTATAATTCTGGAATGCATGGTCTGTTGGATTATTGCCGTTTGGTGGATATATATCTTTTGTACTGGTAAACCAATCTACCACTTCATATCCTACTGGTATTTCATCTTGAATAAGTACGGTATGAGGATTGTCTGATCTGTGGAAATTGGCTACTGGTATGTGCGTTACTCCATTATCATTACTGTTTTCATAATATTTGTGTATTTTAAACTTCTTGCTCTTGGCTCCGTAATCATCTTCATTGTCCAGAGGGGCGGGGTCTGGTGCGGGGCCTTTTTCATCTATTAGATCGGTATCGTAAGTTTGCGTCATTGATCTAGCTACACCTACTGATGCGTAATAGCAGTGGACTCCAAAACCAATTGTTGTTGCAACCGTTCCTAACTGTGAAAATTCTGGCTTGCCATTTTCTTCCATGGTATATGTTGACTTTCCAAATGTACTTGCTAAAGTATCAAAACCATATAAATATGAACCGCTGCTTCCTACTGCACTAGTATCTCTTGTAGCAAAGTTATGAGTTTCATCTAAAGCTAAAGCCCTTATAAGACTTCCTCTCAACCAAGTTACATTACCACCACCAGTGTATCCTATTGTATTTAATGAAGATGTTGACCACTGTACTACATTTGTAACGGTACCGGCAATATAGTAAGATACCTGTGCACCACTTAAATTGCATGGTTTAAACCAAACTAATGGCTCTACCAGAAGAGTATAATTATTACTCGCTAGGATATTCATTGGAGATTTTGTTCCGTCAGAGTATTCTCCATTTACTACTTCACTAGAACCATCCAATTTGAATATATTTTCATTCTTTGTTCTGGCATTTAAAATATCGTATAACGTTCCAACTTGAGTTCCTTCTGTTGCTGCATAAACTGGCATCGCTCCTAATGGGGTTTTGTCTATCCAGTTAAACAGTTTTTCTATTACACTGTCTGCACTCGCATATTTGATGTTTTTTGCTTCTACTGATGTATATTGTGTAGAGTATATTGCAGTTATTTTTGCAATACTTAACAGATAATTTGTATATTGAGCTAAGCTTATTTTTCCCTGACCGTAGTAGGATAGTAATAAGTCTTTTACACTTGCCAATTTGCTGTTATACTCCGATTTAAATTGACTTAACGATGTATATGATGTAGGCCCATTTGTCACAAAAGAATTTAAAGCCGATATTGCTTCGGAGCATTTTACAGAAGCACTCCAACAGGCATTACAATATAAGCTTGAATCACTGGAACTTTCAGTAAAAGTCTTTCCACAGTTTTTACAAGTCCATGTTTTTGCAGTTACGGAAGAACCAGACGAACCACTTGAGTAAGCTGGCTGTATTACCACACTACCATCACTGTAATATATCTTTTTACTACCATCCGCTAATGTTTCAATATATTTCACTTCTTTTATATTGCTTGCAGTTGTTGTTCCACTCGTTCCGTCGCTTAAACCTTCAAGTATCCAAGACATTAATTCCTCACCATGTGGCTCTGCACTTAATTTGGGGCCGGTTAATGCTACTGATGGCATTTCGGTTACGGAATAACCCCTTCCCTCTCTGGCTGTATTGAGATATCTTATGAAATCTGTAGCATCATAAAATAAATGCTTACCAGTTTCAGCCAACTCAAGGCTATTAGATAAAATTTCCAATTTACTATTCGTAAAATAATATATACTGGCATTTCCAATATTTTCTCCTGGTGTTCCGTTATACCAGACGTCTACACTATTACTTACTCGTTTTCCGTTCTGATCTACAACTGTAAAACGATAACCTTGATTGCTAACGTTAAGACTATTATTATCTCCCTCATACCCACCACCACCAGTTGTGGAATCGCTGTTGCCTATCCCAGTTGTGGTTGCGTAGACCGCCAAATTGCTTAGTGGGGAAATTATCATTGTTATCAATGTTAACATAAAGGCAATCAGCCTCTTCATATGTTGTCTCATAAACTTCTTCCTCTCTTTTTTGGTATGATTTTCTGTTTTAAAATACTAATGCAGTAGACATTCCGCCTACTGCATTATCATTATTTCTTTGTGTATTTAAAAAGAGCTTCATGCTCCATTCTTTTAATGAATACTTATACCACTTAAATCTGCACTTCCCCCAGCACCGCCTGCATCGGAACCGTCCCCTGCTGATACGTAATCAGATGCAGGTCTGGGGCCACTTAATCCCATCGAATTTGCTATGGCTTGCTCTTCTGCTGATAAACCATTACTGGTATTACTGGTATTTGATGCATGGGTTTCAACTGCTACTGTTGTCTCTGGTACTGATGCTATGGTCTCTGCTGCTCCTGTTAAATCTGCTTCTTTTACTGATGCGTTGGCTCCTACCTCTACCATTGGAATATAACCATCATTTGCATCAACCTCTTTTAATGTGTCTGGAACTAATAAACGTAATTCTTCAATGAAATCTGTTCTTTCATTACCTCGCAGGTCTGGTAATAACATATCTACCGTATTCTCAATTTCTGATTCCGCTACTAAACCATCAGCTACATCTTTTCTTAGCTTCTCCATTACAGCTTTGGTTATCTCATTGGACTCTGGTAATGTTTCTATTACATCTTCTTGGGCATTGTATACAACTCGCCCCTCTTCTGCTAAACTTTCAATTTCCAAACTCATGCTTTCCTCAATAGATTCTGCTATTGATTGGCTTTCATTAACTGTCTCTTCAATTTCGACTGCTGATGTTTCTACTACTTCCTCGGTTTTCTTACATCCGGTTAATACTACTACACTTAACACGATTAAGGTAGTTATTATTTTGTATGCTTTCTTCATAATATGTTGCCCTCTCTTTCTGATTTGACTTTTAAACGCTAATTATAACAAGTCAGTAAACTAATTAATTCATCCAGTATTTCACTTTTCTTTATTTGTTCTTCTGATAAATCTGTTACTATAATCTCGGTACCATGAATTTCAAATAAGCGTTCAAACATATCAAAGCCGGTTTGACTCAAGATATTCTTATCTGCTATAATCACTCGTTTTACTTTGTTTCTCTCAACTAATTCGAGTAGCTTTATAAAATTTCTTCGCTTATCAAAAGTAATCCCTGTAGATACTTCCAATATAGTTTCGTCTATTTGCCAATCCATTGATTCACAAAATGCTGTTAAACACTTTTTCTGCTCTTCCAAATCCTGCTTTTCTGTTGATCTACAATAAGCTATGGTCATTCTTAAATCTGTTTGAGCTGCTAAATTGTATATGGTTTCATTATCATAATCATAATGACCACTTTGTTTTTTATAGGCCTTAATCTTTCCGGCAAGCCTCCAATTGACTACTGTCTGTCCGGTAACACCTAGTATCCTTGCTGCTTCTTCTCTTTTCATATTCACCCATCACTTCCTTTCTCTAATTACTATTTTACCGCAATTTCTTGGAATTGGCAACATAATTGTGTGAATATTCATATAAATTATATATAATACTCTGTTTTTAAAATGATTATTTTTATATTTTCTTTATTTTTCAAAAAATCCAGAATCTAAGTGTCTTTAACAATCTAAATGCCCTGTTTTAAAAACCCACATTTTCTCGTATTGTCTCCCAATAAAAAAGGCAGACCACAAGTATGCACGTTAGTCGTCTGCACTTTCTATTATTCGTTAAATTTAGCCTGATTATTTGTGTTGCAGTAAAGCTACTCATAAACACAATGTACTACTCGGACTAGCCTTAAATTTAATTTGGCGAACATTAATGAACTGTAATCTTCCCCCAGTACGCATCCTTACTATATTCAGATTCATTAAATTTTTTCTCAAGTTCCGGATTTATTTCTGGATAAATCTTAATCATTCTAGGGAATGATAACGTGCCATTACCGCCGGATAGGTAAACCCAATGTCCATCAATAGAAAAACGAATATAAGTTGGATGTGCATATGCTGTACCACTTGTGCCATCATACTTTCGCCAATTATAAGAAATCTTTTTGTCCAGTACCTTTAAGTTGGTAATGCCATAGCTGTTTAATAATTCCCAAATTTCATTAACTGTACGACCTGTTCTTGGATTATTTCTTGCCATACTTTCTCCATTTACAATATCAGGTCTCCCACTATACTCAATCCATGGAAAGTCGCTAAATAGTTGTTCACTATCCACGTTTATATAAACAGGCTTATCCGCATCTTTTATTCGGGGAGAATTCTCATAATCCAATTTAAAGTAATAATAACTATGACAAGTGGTAAGCCCTAGCGATAAATACACATCATACATTTCATTATTTTCTTCATAGTAGTGGTATTGACCATTCAATGGTGAATTATCATAATATACCCCTGAAGGATATATTGCACTTGATTCACCATATTTTGCTTTTAACTCTCCATAAGTCGAGTTAATATCTGCCAGATAAACAGAAAATACATCATAATTAATAGTTCTTCCTGATGTTACATTCTGTATCCATGCACCATCACTTCCCACCTGATAACCATCTGGGGTTGTCGTATCTTTCAGTATATAACTATTTTCATCAAAATAATAATACTTTCCCCCTATTTCCTGCCACTTTGAAGTTGAATAGCTACCATCATCATTCTGATATTTCCATCCTGTATTATCTTGCTGCCATTCCGCTGCTAAACCCACCCCGGCATGTACCAGGGCTAACGAAAACACTAAAACCACTGTTAGTAAAATACTTTTTCTCATTAGTCTCCCTTCCGTATATAAACTGTTTTCTAATCCACCACCATTTAAACTACGTACCACCCTAAATGGTTGCAGCAACAAAAGTGATTATAATAATATCCATTAGTATTGAAAGCAAGTTTAGCATTACTCCCATTTTAGCCCATTTAACCTTTTTCACGCTACGACAAAATAATATTGCCGCTAACAGTCTAAGTGAATTTACTAATAACAGCACAAAACATATAATGCCATATTTCCCTATTGACAGTATCAGAATTATCGCACATATGATTGATACAAACATTTCAACAATGCCCAATGTCTTAATGGTCTCTACCGAAATATTTTGTCCGTTTTTAGCTTGTAAAAGCATGCAAACCATAACAATCGTAAGGATAAGGGTTATTAAGCAAGTTAATATTTCTGGTGCAAAAAATACAAGTATAGAATTCATAATCTTTCACTGTCCTTTTCTAATTTATGTATAATAATTTCCGAATTGTATGCTATCTTGGAAATATTATCAAATATTTTCACTCGATACGACATAGTAACCCATATCGCAAATGCTACAAGCGGATACATTATCATTAGCAGCCCACTATATTTGCTATCATCCACCAAAGAAGCTAGTATTAAACACGCAATTAACGGAACTACAAACGCACAGATAAACACTTGTGCTTTTAACAATGCTGCAAAACCAGCATGGTAGTTATAAGAATTCGTTCCCCATGCACTATCCCCTTTTTCTGCCTTCTTGCCTTGATTGTTTTCATTAACTCCCCATGTTGTATTATTTTTACTCATATGCCTTTCCTTTCCTTGGTCAATTGATTTTTTTGTTTCTGTATATTCATAATCCCTCAATTTAAGCGTTTCTCCTAAATCAGTGAGCTCTTACTTTATACAATGTCCTAAAAGTTAGCCGGTAGAAACTTATCTTCATAAGTATTCATCTCAACCACGTCTCCCCATTCTATATCCTCATAGCTTTCAATACCATTGTAAATGTGATTTGAATTTTCCCAAATCTCACCATCAGCATAAAAAGTACAATATATTTCCTGAACAAATTTTAAGTTCGAATTGATACTATATACTAGTTCACCAATC
>Ga0153946_1000636_pt1 | contig 15352 bp, 12 predicted proteins | sample TSNJ030MetaG_FD_104751 | JGI IMG/M metagenome (GOLD analysis project Ga0153946, IMG submission 104751) | Attine ant fungus gardens microbial communities from New Jersey, USA - TSNJ030 MetaG | ecosystem: Host-associated > Fungi > Mycelium > Unclassified | place: USA: New Jersey, Wharton State... | reverse complement strand
TTTTGACAGCATGCGGACAAAAAGTTAATAATGAGGATATGAACCTTATCACTGAAGAAGAGGCTAAGAAAAAGGTGGTGGACCATGCCGGGCTGGATGAAGCGGAGGTTACGTTTACGAGATTAAAGCCAAAGACCAAGGATGACCGGCAAGTATATGAAGTGGAATTTTATCACGATGATAAAGAATATGACTACGAGCTGGATGCAGGCACCGGCGAGATTATCGGCTATGATCATGAGATAGAGAACCGCACCGGACAGAATGGGCAGGAAGATACCCAGACCACCAATACTGATATCGGCGAAGATAAAGCCCGTGAAATAATTATGGAGCAGGCGCCGGAGGCCGCTCAAAGTGATATTGTGATACGCCGGGATACGAATGATGGGGCCGTGGTCTATAAAGGAACCGTTGCATATGGGGAAAAGAATTATGAGTTTACGATAGATGCTGTAAATGGAAGCATTACTAAATGGGAAGAAGAGTAACCGGTAAGAAAAGTAAAGACAGCGTTGGCCTTGAATATGATGAGATAATATTCAAGGCTGTATTTTTGCCGGTGGGTTTGTTATAATATGAACACTTGGTGATGTATTAGTGTACTGTACACCAGTGATGATTATGCAGTGCGAAAGGAGAAGCAATATGGCAAAATACATACTTGCATTAGATCAGGGAACCACCAGTTCCAGAGCAATACTATTTGATCGCAAAGGAAACATCTGCAGTGTTGCACAGAAGGAGTTTAAACAGATATATCCTCAGCCGGGATATGTTGAACATAATCCGATGGAGATCTGGTCTTCGCAGCTGGGAGTCATGACCGAAGCGATCAGTGGGATCGGAGCAGGAATTGAAGAGGTTGCAGCAATCGGAATAACCAATCAGAGAGAGACAACTGTGGTATGGGATAAGGCAACCGGTAAACCGGTCTATAATGCGATCGTATGGCAGTGCCGGCGAACTGCCGATATGATTGAGAAGTTAAAAGAAGACGGGCTGGAAGAGAAGGTGCGTGTAAAGACCGGGCTGATACCGGATGCTTATTTTTCCGGCAGTAAGATTGCCTGGATCTTAAATCATGTGGAGGGTGCCAGGGAGCGTGCCAGGCGAGGCGAATTGCTCTTTGGAACCATTGATACGTGGCTGATCTGGAATCTGACCAAAGGAGAAACGCATGTAACCGACTATACCAATGCTTCGCGGACGATGCTGTATGACATCAGAAATTTATGCTGGGATCAGGAGCTGTTGGACTATTTCGATATTCCCATCCAGATGCTTCCGGAAGTCAGGCCTTCCAGCTGTATCTATGGAAATACCGAGGAAGAGATGGTCGGTGGAAGGATACCGATTGCCGGAATTGCCGGTGATCAGCAGGCGGCATTGTTTGGACAGTGCTGTTTTAAGCCGGGAGATGTAAAGAATACTTACGGAACCGGCTGTTTTCTGCTGATGAATACCGGAGAAAAGGCGGTGGTGTCGGAAAATGGCCTGTTGACGACCATTGCGGCAGGCATTGACGGCAAGGTTGAATACGCGCTGGAAGGAAGTGTTTTTGTAGCCGGAGCGGTGATCCAGTGGCTGCGCGATGAATTGCGGATGCTGTGGGATGCAGGGCAATCCGAAGAGTACTGTAATGCGGTCGAAGATACTGCCGGTGTGTATCTGGTGCCGGCTTTTGCCGGAATGGGCGCACCTTATTGGAATCCTTATGCCAGAGGTACGATGGTCGGACTGACCAGAGGCACGGGTAAAGAGCATTTTATACGGGCGGCGGTAGAGTCAATGGCTTATCAGACTTATGATCTGCTGGAAGCGATGCAGCAGGATGCCGGAATTCAACTGGGTCAATTAAAAGTTGACGGCGGTGCGGCGGCAAATAATTTTCTGATGCAGTTCCAGGCGGATATTCTTGATACTGAAGTGGTACGACCGGAGTGTGTCGAGACGACAGCACTGGGAGTTGCGTATCTTGCCGGGCTGGCAGTTGGCTACTGGAAGGATAAAGAAGAGATTCAGCATAATTGGAAGATGGAACGGCGCTTTATGCCGGTGATGACCGAAGAGGAACAAAAGAAACGGATCAGGGGATGGAAACGGGCGGTACGCTGTGCACTTGTATGGGCACAGAGGGATGAAGAAGATATCTGACAGAAGTCAGTCAGGGTGGTCAGAACCTTTTGGTTCGGCCACCCTGTTGTCTGGTTTAAAAGGTGAATTCACTGCTCCAGTCAAAGCCGCCTGATTCATCAAAGCTCATCGGCCAATGACTGCACCAGTCGGGAACCTGTGGGTTGAGAATCCGGTCGCTGCTCGGAGTATACGGCTTAATATCCAATACCGGGGTGCCGTCATGGGCATCGAGATAAGAGGTCCGGATAATCCCCTTCTCGTAATCAATATGCAGTACTTCGATAACGGTAAGGGCGATCGGATTGGGACGTATCGGTGAGCGGGTCGCGAAAATACCCATAACTTCCGGGGCATTCTGATACGGTTTCGGGGTTTCTAAAATACTTCGGGCTTCTTCTGTATCAAAATCACTGCACCACCAGAGAATATCGAGATGGCTGAAGCCATCCAGCGCGGTAAGAGCCGGGCGGTATTTAGTGTCAACCTCGATAAACATTCCGTTTTCATTTACACTTATTTTACCGATGGGGGTTACTTGTAAAGCAGTCATAAATATTTCCTCCAATTCATTTTTTGATACCCTCCCTTGACAATGTACCACACACCTTGTCAAGGGAGGATAAGATAAGTGTAGACCCTCACACGATGTGAGGGTCAAGCCGGAATTTTTATTTTATTTGTAAGGGAATCTGACTTTCAACCAGATAATTCTCCGGATTATCTTCATTCCAGGGACCGCGGTGAGTAATCTGCCGGCTTCCTCCGGCCATTTCATACTTATTATGTTCCTGCAGCCAGCCGGCAAAAGAGCGGAAAGCACCGGCGATATTTTCAAACGGACCGTATACCATGCTGCTGGCCATAAGCGGAACTGCTTCGGTATTACGGAAGGTGAAGCCGTCAGCATCCTGCCACAGTTGTGCGACCGGAGCACAGATTTCAACATCTACGTCCTTTTCGCGGTAATCAAGATCGTGATAAATAGAAAAAGTACTCTCGGAGACGGCGATATTATTTTTGTCTGCAAAGGCTGACATCTCTTTCCAAAGATAACCTTCGGCGTAATAATCAGGAATAACACGGCGCAGGGACAAGACCTGATAGCTGGGAATCGGTTTGATGGTGACATTATAGTGAAGGGCAATCTGTTCTTCCTGAATATCTTTTTTAGCCAATTCTATCTTTGCTAATTTACTCTGCTCGGTCTGGATGGTTTGTTCGATGTCCAGTTGTTTTGTATCCAGTTTTTCAGTGATAAAAGAGTTGCTCCAATTGGCAAGTGTTTCGGTGATTTCAGCTACTGTGAATCCCAGATCGCGTAAAAAAACAATCTTATTTAAGGTCGGAATCTGATCTGCAGCATATAACCGATAGCCGGAATCGTGATCGATTTGAGCGGGTCTGAGCAGTCCGTTTTCATCGTAATAACGAAGCATCCGGATCGAGACCTGTGTCAATTTAGAAAATTCTCCTATTTTAAACATAGTAATCCTCCTGTCAATATTATATAATGGCAGTATCAAAAAATCAAAATAATCTATAAAAATCTGATTCTAAATGGGTGAGAAAAGATGGATAAGCACGTGATTCGAAGCAGTATTTTGTTACAATTAAGAAGTGGTATCATTTATGGTGCTCTGGGAGGGGTTTTGTGGGGATTACCGGCGGAAAAATATTATTTTCTGGTTGAGCAAGGTGAATATAATTGGTTTTCTTTATGGCTTCATTACCCATTTTCCTGGCCGGTCTGTGTGGTGACCGGAATTATTATAGGAATTATTATATCTTGTTTTTTCCGTATTAGTATTATTATTGCCAATCGGGAGGTTCAGGTTCGTGGGTTTATGAATCGGCTGAGTTATCCACTTTATCAAGCGGCAATACAGTATGAGACAAAAAAGAAAGAGCATATAGTGTGGATTATGAAGCTGGTATTTGTAAAAAGGTATTTTTCTATTCGAATATCAGATAGTGAAGAGAAAACCATCCGCCTATACTATTTTTCCGAACAGAAAATGGCGGCTTTGGCAACAGTGTTAAATGCAAAAAGGACAGCCAATATACCAATAACTGAACGTGCTGCCCAAAAGGAAGAGTCACTGGCCGGGGGAACAGGGAGTACAATTCAGATTTCAAGAGAGAGATTACTTTATGCAGAAAAAAGAAGAATAAAATTAACGTTTTTTCTTTTTCTGGGGCTGGCAGCTGCTTTATCATTGATAATAATTTGGGGATGGGCAAAGAGTGGAGAGCAAAGTTTTAAGGTGTTTTTTTGTCTGGGCATATTGATATTTATGCTAATGATGCTCTCAATTGAAATCATAAGATTTATCAAATACCAAAATCACATGCCTGCGATCATTACTTATATGACAAATCACCTTCTTGTGGACTCAGAATACTATGCTTTTTCAGAGGTAGTAAGTATTTCTTTAACCGATCCTTTGATGCAGAGCAGTTCTGTCTTTCCGGTTCAAAGATATATGATTATTACAACGTTAAATGGGCAAAGAAAGTATTGGCTGGGAACTGAAAATGGAATTGGTTCAGGTGAATATAAGAAAATATGTACACTATTGGAAGAGGCGTTTATTTATACACCAGAAAAGATACGCTTCAATTCAAAACGTTCTATTATGACAAAATAAACGCTCATGTGAGGTAATATATGGATGGTAAATTTATTAAAGCAGCTTACATAGATTGGGAGCAGATAGATGCCGAAAGCTATTTACGAAACATTCCGGCGTTGCAGTTTGGTACGAACTTATCTTTTGATAATAATGTAACATTTTTCGTTGGCGAAAATGGTTCCGGGAAATCCACGTTGCTTGAGGGTATTGCTGTTGCCTATGGATTTAATCCGGAAGGCGGCTCCAGAAACTACCGCTTTTCTACTTATGATTCTCATTCCGAACTGCATCATGCCCTTCAGCTGACACGAGGTGCGGCAAAACCCCGCGGAAGTTATTTTCTCCGTGCTGAAAGTTTCTATAATGTTGCCAGTAAAGCAGAAGAGTATCGGGATAATGATCCAAAAGAAATCTATTATGAAAGATATGGCGGGAAATCATTACATCAGCAGTCACACGGTGAGAGTTTCATGGCGTTGATTCAGAATAACTTTGTTGATCGGGGAATTTATATTCTAGATGAGCCGGAGGCAGCGCTGTCTCCTCAGCGGCAGTTGACTTTATTGCTTGGGATACACCGGCTTGCTGCTAATGGTGCACAATTTATTATCGCCAGTCATTCACCGATTCTGCTGGGCTTGCCTGGTGCTGCGATTTTGTCTTTTGATGATGGTGGGATTCATCCCTGTGAGTACAATCAGACTGATAGTTATCAAGTAACTGAGATGTTTATAAATAATCGGGAGTATTTTCTGAAACGTCTGCTGAATGAGTAATATGAAGTTTTACAAAAATTTACAATAATTATAATGGTATGTTAGAATAATTATTAACTTCAAAATGAGTCAGTTAATAGAGTGGGGGAAAATGAATAGAAAAATAATAGCAATGCTCTTTTTATTGGTATTTCTTGCCTGTAATATAGGAACTGCCTTTGCGGATGATATAAATCTTGATAATGGGAATCTAAACGAGGAAGATAGTATACAGATAACAGGGAATTTTGTTGATGATATAAACGTCGATCATGGAAAGCAAGGCAGGGAAGACAGCACACAGGTAATAGAAAAGATTGATAAAGAGAGCTCTGGCAGCCAAGAAGAGACCGATAAGACTGGAAACAGCAATAAGAATGAAGAACCAATTCAAGAGAGAGATGATGGCGAAGATGAATACGGAGAAATATTTGATTTTGATACTCCTATTACTAGGGATATGACATTAACATTAATTATTGAACGAACTATAGTAGAACCTCCTATATACGGTAACTACTATATATATTTCCATACAAACGGAGGAAGTGAGGTCATAAATTACTTGTCAATTAGGTCAGGCAATCCTATTTCTTCACCATTGCCAAAGACATCAAAGCAGGATATAAATTTCTCGGTTGGTATGATGAGTACGGAAAAGAGTGGAAAACAGGTATGATACCTGAGGGAACAATTGATTTATACGCCAAGTGGGAGAAATAATTAAAGGCAGGGGACTCCTCAAAACAACGCCGGCCCCAAAAACAGGAGATAATAACAACGCACCTTTGTATATGGGGATGATAATATTGGCAGAAATAGGAATATATATGAGTTTAAAAAGAATAAAGAAAGAGAAAGTCTAAGATACAATATGTTTTGATAGCGGGAAATAGAAAATATTATAAAAGTAAATCAAAAGAATTCTATGCGCAGGGTTCTTTTGGTAATTCCTTAGTATCAAACTTGGTCCTCTGACCAACTATATAAATATTGTCAATTTTGATAATAATTGACAATATTTGTAATAATATGTTAAAATTATTATCAATTAATAAATAGTATGGTTAATAGAAAGGGATAAAGAGGATAAAATGAATAGCGCAAACAACAAAAGAGTATTAAGAGGGATACTGGGAGCAGCTTTCGTATTATTTGTTATGTTTAGCAGCACTATTGCCTATGCCGCCGCTCCCAAGATATACATATGGCATAACGACTCAGACGCCAGTGCATTATATAAAAACATCTATGTTGGAGAGAGCGGAGAATTAGGACTAAAGGCGGAAAATACAACTATAAACACAGCCGTGTGGAGCAGCAGTAACAGCAGTATAACGAGCGTAAGCGGAAATGAAAACGGAGTAACACTTAATGTACTGAAAGAGGGCGTGGTAACTATATCAGTTAGTGCTTCCACTACAGATGGTACACTTACCGACTCTGTAACATTAAGTGCTATTACAAAGATAAGACCAACAGTAAGTAGCTATACAAATGCTTCAGCTTCAATGCTTAGGGCTGGAACTTCGTCTGCATTATCAAGGGGCACTGTAGACACAGGATTCCAGTTTCAAATTTATGGAGCGTGCGGGAATTACTACTATGGGAGAGTTCCTGATGATTATAATTTTAATGATACAATGGGCAGATATGTATATATTCTTAAATCAAGGCTTAACATACCGGCGACTGACTTAAATATAAGTATTGAGCATGACAAGGTGAACGTCGGAGAAAGTAATAAGCTTTCCTATAAACTTCTTCCTGCTTTAGGTAACATGAATGAAAGCGTACTGTGGCAGAGCAGTAATACAAGCATTGCGACAGTGGATTCCTCCGGAAACATTACCACTTTAAAAGCGGGAAAAGTTACATTTACAGGGACGATACAGGGAACAAGTATATCAAAGAGTATAACAATAGATATTGTTCCGTCAAGTCCGAAACTTAGTTCTGAGGTTGTCGGATTTAAGGATATTAAACTAAAGTGGGGCAAGGCAGCCGGAGCAAACGGATATGAGATAGAAAGATATGATACGACATCAAAAAAATACAAGGTTATCAAGGATATTACTTCCGCGAATACGTTAAGCTTTAAAAACACGGGACTGAAAGACGGGACAAAGTATCAGTACAGAGTAAGAGCATATGCTAACGGAGACGGTGGTAAAAGAGTATACGGTAATTATAGTAATGTCTATAAGGTAACGACTAATAAGCTGAAGCTTAATGTAAAGACAGATACCAAGGCCAAGATGAAGTGGACGAAAACTTCAGGAGTCTCCGGGTATGAAATTTCAAGAAGAGCATCCAAACAGAAGACGGTGAAAGGAAGTGCGAAAGGAACGGCTTCTTCCTACAGCAATACAGGGCTTAAGAAAAGCACGACTTATTATTATAAGATAAGACCTTACAAGCTTGTAAATGGGAAGAAAGAATATTACTCATATAGCAGTGAGGTTAAAGTTGCTACCTACAATACAACAACAGGATATTTTTACGATCAGGTAAAATGGAAGAAGGTTTGGCCTGGGGTAAAGATAACGAGTGGTAAGGCGAGTAACTCGACAATGGATAAGTATGAAATATATGACTCGAGAAATAATAAACAGTTCAAATCGTCGGTCAAATATAATTATTCAACGAAAAACAAAACTCTATATATTCATGTATATGTTAAATTTTCTGGAGCTGGAGCTAATCAAAAATTTGAGTATTATCAATATAAAAATGGGAAATACCAAAAAACTAAAACAGGCGAGAAGACATATAAGACACTTGCGAAAGAGGGATTTAAGAACTACTGGACGAAGACAGTAGAAGGAAGCAGCTATGATTTTAAAAATGGTGTCAAATTTAAGACACAGGTGGTACTGCATGAAAGCGGAGAAAGCGGGCAAAAATTTATTCCTATTAAGATTGGAGTAAACAGCAGTGAGGGGCAGGTTAATGGTGAATACTGGCATTTTGTGACTAGTACAGGTTGGGGAACAACAAAGGATAAAACCGATAAAGGCAGATATAAGATAAAGTATAATTATAGTGGTACAACTAGATATATACATCTTGCAACTCAAAAACAAACAACAAAAAATTCGAGAAAGGAAAATCAAAAGAGCGGATATTGGCCTGAGGATACTATGGAGGATTACCGCAGTGTGGCAGGGCATGAGCTTGGACATTGCTTTGGTATTGATGATGGATATTCTATAAAATCAGGAAAAGTAAAGCGCGTTATTCCTACTAAAGAGATTGGAATTGTTGACAAGAGTGAAGATGATGGGGTAAAAAATATAATGGTAGGAACCAGAAAAATCAAGGCAACAAATAATGATATAGAAATGGCTTTACAAGCGCAGGGAGATGTAATTAATGCAAAACCATATTCTTTTCATTCATATAAAACGTATTCTGATGGAGACTGGCAATATAAAAAATCATCTGTAATCAGATTGAAAAAGTAGTAGGAGGAGTAAAATGAATAGAAAAATAATAGTAATTCTTTTTTTGCTGGTATTTCTTGCCTGTAGTATAGGAACTGTATTTGCGGATGATATAAATCTTGATAATGGAAATCTAAATGAGGAAGACAGCACACAAATAACAGAAAAGATTGATGGAGAGAGCTCCGACAACCAAGAGAGGATCGACAAGACAAAAGACAGCACACAGATAATAGAAAAGATTGATGAAGCGAACTCCAACAGTCAAGAAGAGACGGACAAGACAGAAGACAGCAATAAGAATGAAGAACCAATTCAAAAGAGTGATGATGACGAAGATGAATACTTCAACGTGACCTTTGTTTATGAAGAAACAGTTGTTAAAAAAGTAAAAAGTGGAGAAAAAGTCATACCTCCTAAAATTCAAGTGGGTCCAAATGATAATGTATATTGGATAGATGAAGACGGAGAAATATTTGATTTTGATATTCCAATAACCCGAAATATTACACTAACATTAGAACTGACGGTTAATAAAGTAGATCCTCCTATATGCTATATATATTTCCATACAAACGGAGGAAGTGGGGTCATAAATTACTTGTCACTTAGGTTAGGAAATGCTATTTCTTCGCCATTACCAAAGACAACAAAAGCAGGACATAAATTTCTCGGTTGGTATGATGAGGACGGCAAAGAGTGGAAAACAGGTATGATACCTGAGGGAACAATGGATTTATATGCCAAGTGGGAGAAAAAACCAACGACAGTGGAATCCCCAAAAACAACGACAGCCCCAAAAACCGGAGATAATAACAATACACTTATGTATATAGGTATGATGATATTGTCAGGGACAGGAATATTTATGGGTCTAAAGAGAATAAAGAAAGAGAAAGTTTAAGATACAATATATTCTAATAGCTGGAAGTACAATATAATTATAAAAATAAATCAAAAGAACTCTATTCGTAGAGTTCTTTTGGTAATTTCTAGCTACCAAATATAAAAGCTCCATAGTCGGTCCTCTAGCTATCCTACTAAAAAAGAGTAACTGGATAAATAATAAATTATCCAGTATAATGATCCTATAGACAGTATGAAAAAGCAGCTTTAGGAGGTCGATAATGGGTAATAGAGTAAGGATCGGAGAAAGAGATATTGAAGCCCTTGTATTTGATATGGATGGACTATTATTTGATTCTGAGAAAATCGTTCAGCGTTCATGGACGCAGGTCAGTAATGAGATGGGATTGCCGGACGTAGGCAGCCATATTTACAATACCCTCGGTTTTAATGTGAAGCGGAGACAAGAATATTTTTACAACACTTTTGGAGAAGACTTCCCCTATGATGATTTTGCACAACGAGCCCGGGCAGGATTTCAGAAAATTGCTAAAATGGAAGGAATACCTCTGAAAACAGGAGTAAGAGAGCTGCTGGAATTTGCGAAAGGGCAGCAACTCAAGCTGGCTGTAGCAACATCTACGCGAAAATCAGAGGCCACGGTTATGTTGGATAACGAAGGGATCAGCTGCTATTTTGATGGTATGGTTTTCGGCGATGTAGTGAAAAATGCCAAGCCGGATCCGGAGATTTATCTGACCGCGTGCGAGATAATCGGAGCGAACCCTAAAGCCAGTATCGCCTTGGAGGATTCACCGGCAGGAATACAATCGGCTTATGCAGCAGGAATGCTGCCGATTATAATTCCGGATCTGGTGCAGCCGAAAGAGGAGATACGAAGCTTATGCTTTCGGCAGCTCCAGACGCTTGATGATGTACAGAAATTGCTGCAAAGTTAAGAAGGAGGAAAAAGAGTGAAAAAAAAGAGATGGAGTGCAATCTTACTGAGTATCATCTTGATGGGAAGTAATTTGATGACGATGCCAATACAGGCTGCAGAAGAAACAGGAATCGAGATAAACGCTATTAATTTCCCGGATAGTGTTTTTCGGGAAGTGCTGAAAGGTAATGCGTATGATACAAATGCAGATGGAAAGTTGAGCGGTGCGGAGATAGCGAAGATCACAGCATTATCATTAAATAAGATAGGAATCACCTCGCTGCAGGGAATTGAATATCTTACGAGTTTGGAGGAACTAAGCTGCAGAACAAATGATATAAGGAGTCTGGATATTAGCAAGAATACTGCTCTGAAAAGGTTAGATTGTAATGGCTGTCTGCTGGAGAGCTTGGATGTCAGCAAGAATACTGCTTTAACCTATATTGATTGCAACGGCAATAATTTAACCGGTTTAGATGTAAGTAAGAATGTACCGCTTGAGTTTTTATATTGCAGTGGAAATAAAATCAAAAATCTGGACGTCAGTAATAATACCATGTTGCAGCAGTTGTATTGCGACAGCAATATATTGATGTCTAGTTTGAAATTAGGTGCCAATAGTCTTCTGGAGCAGCTATATTGCAGCGATAATGCACTAACCAGCTTAGATACCAGCGGATGTACGGCATTGCAGGCGATAATCTGCAATGTGAATGAGCTGAGCGGCCTGAATGTCAGTAAGAACGCTTCTCTGAAAACGTTAGATTGCAGCAGCAATTTGCTGAACAGCCTGGATGTCAGCAAGAATACTGCTTTAACCTATTTAGATTGCCAAGGTAATAGTTTAACCAGCTTAGACTTAAGTAATAACGTATTGCTTGAGCTTTTATATTGCAGCAGTAATCAATTATCCAACTTAGATGTATCTTCTAACTTAGATTTGATAGAGATATATGATTCGGATAATCTTAGTACATATATACTTCTGGGAGCAAAGGAATGCCTTGTTGAATTCGATGCTAATAACGGTACTACCGATGTAATTGATAAGACTGTTGTAAAATGTAAAAGCTATGGAGAGTTACCTACACCAACACGAGCCGGCTATAGGTTTACGGGCTGGTATACGGCGAAAACTGATGGGGTTGAGATTACAGCGGAAACGATTGTTAAGATTACTGGAAATCAAACCTTGTATGCTGGCTGGAGTGCGAATGACTATACTGTTACATTTAATGCTAATAACGGAAGTGTCAGCACTAAGAGTAAGAGCGTGACCCATGCATCGATATATGGAACACTGCCGACGCCAACGCGAACAGGCTATACATTCTCAGGCTGGTATACGGCGAAGTCGGGAGGCAGTAAAGTGACCGCCTCTTCAACTGTAAATATCACTGCTAATACAACCCTCTATGCCAGATGGACTGCTAAAAAATATACGGTAAAATTCAATGCCAACAGCGGAAGTGTGAGTACGAAAAATAAAACGGTAACTTATGCCTCAACATATGGAACACTGCCGAGCCCAACCCGGAGCAAGTACACCTTCTCCGGTTGGTACACAGCGAAGAACGGCGGAACCAAGGTCACAAAGAGTTCGAAAGTATCAATCACAAAAGAGCAGACCTTGTATGCACGGTGGATGAAGGTGACAGTTGGCAAAGGTACGGTTTCCAAACTTAAAAACAGCAGCAGTAAAAAGGTGGCTGTGACCGTTAAGAAATTAAGCGGTGTAAAGGGCTATGAGGTACAGTATTCGACGAATAAGAGTTTCAAGAGTGCCAGGAAGACTACGAGTACCGGTACAAGTATTACGCTCAAGAGCTTAAGCAAGGGCAAGACCTATTATGTAAGAGTCAGAGGCTACAAGTTGGATTCCAAAGGAAATAAAGTATATGGTTATTACAGTACGGCAAAGACAGTTATGATAACGAAATAAAGGGATAATATGATGCCCCGCATGTTGATTTAGCATGCGGGGCATTTGCCGTAATATCATTATCATAATAAGCTGCCGTTCAGAATTACCTTCTGCAGCTCAAGCTCCTTATCCAGCAGAATCAAATCGGCCACTTTACCACTCGCAATACTGCCGTATTTATCATCAATTTTCAGTGCTCTTGCCGGATTGATCGTGGCACAGGCAACAGCATCTTCCAGCGGGATACCCATATCTTTTACAGCCACTCGCAGACAATCTGCGAGATTAGTAACCGAACCGGCCAATGCGCCGTCCGATGAAAGCACAGCACGGTTCCCCTGCACATCTACATCCAATCCGCCTAAGGTATAATGGCCATCCTCTAACCCGGTTGCCCGCATACTGTCACTGATCAGGATCAGACGGTCAGGACCGAACATCTCAAAGGCAGCGCGGATCATCGAGGGATGGATATGAACGCCGTCACAGATCATTTCCGCCATCACGTGCTGACTGTCAAAAGCGGCGCCGACAACACCGGGACTTCGGTGTGAAAATGCGGGCATCGCATTATACAAATGAACCACATGGCGGGCACCGTGATCGAATGCTGCTTTGGCATCGTCATATCCGGCGTTGGTATGAGCCAGTGACACTGACACCTCTTTCCTTACCTCGTCAACAAAAGCAAGTGCACCTTCCTTTTCCGGAGCAATCCCGATGAATTTTACCAGTCCATCGGCTGCTTTCTGAAATCGGTAAAAGATTTCGGTGCTGCATGGAATAATATTAGTGGGATCTTGAGCACCTTTCTTTTCGGCAGAGATGAAAGGGCCTTCCATATTAATTCCGACCAGATGAGCACCGGATGCATTGTCGTATGCGGCAGCAGCAGCAAGGATATCCTCCAGCTGACCGACCGGAAGGGTCATTGTCGCAGGAGCAATCGAAGTGACACCGACCGACGCCTCGTATTCGGCGATACCCCGAATTGCTTCTGGTGTGCCGTCGCAAAAGTCATGCCCCATGCAGCCGTGAAAATGCAGATCAATCAGTCCCGGGACAGCATAGGCTCCGCCGCCGTCAATGACTTCATCATCCGGATCGAAATGCTCTGAAAACACCCCGTTTTTGATACTTAAGCTACCAAAATGAAATTTTTTATCTTCATCAAAAATGCTGATATTTTTAATGATCATGTGATCACCGTCCTTTGTTAGCGGTCAAGCAGTGATAAAGCCTCCTTATCGCCGACCAGAATTACATCCGGGTGAAGCTGAAGCAGGGAAGCCGGCACCTGTGGAGTAATAGAGCCGAAGAAAGCTTTTTTAACGATTTCAGCCTTATCTTTCCCATTTACCACAATTAATATTTTCTTTGCTTTCATAATCGTTCCACAGCCCATCGTATATGCCTGGCGCGGTACTTCGTCGGCAGACTTAAAGAAGCGCTTGTTGGCTTCGATAGTACTTTCCTGCAGATCTACACAATGGGTGGCCTTTGCAAAATGATCTGCCGGTTCGTTGAAGCCGATATGGCCGTTATGTCCGAGTCCCAGAAGCTGCAGATCAACTCCGCCGAGACTTTCGATCAAAGCTTCATAATCGGAACATTCCTTTGCGGTGTCCGGTTCCATTCCGTTTGGGATATGAGTATGTTCCGAAGTGATGTTCACATGGTGGAACAGATTATCATTCATAAAGTAATAGTAGCTTTGGTCATTATCGCGCGGTAATCCTTTGTACTCATCTAAATTTACAGAAGATATTTGCGAAAAATCCAGATCTCCGTCCTGATACCATTGAATCAGCTGCTGATATGCACCGATTGGCGTTGAACCGGTTGCGAGTCCCAGGATGCTGTCCGGTTTTGCGATGATCTGAGCAGCGATAACGGCGGCAGCTTTACGGCTGGCTGCCGAATAATCGTTTAATTCATAAATCCTCATAAGTAAATCCTCCTATCATATTGTAAAATCATCGTAACAAATAGAATTTGAAAAAGCAATTGAAGATTCTGTCATCTTTTAGCTTATTTTGCCAACCAGCGCCCGGAAGCTCCGCAAGGCAGGATCAGACCGCTTTCTTGTACCGGCAGACCGATTTCATCAGCAGATACACTGCCGTTATATGACCTCATTTCGGTTGCCAGCATGTAGGTCAGTACGGCTGGCGCCAGACCGGTTGTATAAGAGTTGATCAGGAAAAACAGCGGGTTGTCCGATAATATCCTGGCGCATCGCTGAATAAAGGTATGGATGGAATCTTCAATCTTCCAGATCTCCCCTTTGGGACCGCGTCCGTATGACGGGGGATCCATAATAATCGCATCGTAATGATTGCCACGGCGGATCTCCCGTTCGACAAATTTGACGCAGTCATCGACCAGCCAGCGGATCGGGGCATCCTTTAAGCCGGAGGATGCGGCATTTTCCTTCGCCCAGGTAACCATCCCCTTGGAAGCATCCACGTGGGTAACATTAGCGCCGGCTTTCGCCGCCGCGAGGGTAGCACCGCCGGTATAGGCGAAGAGATTTAAGACTTTGACCGGTCGTCCGGCGTTACGGATGAGTTCGGAAAACCAGTCCCAGTTTACCGCTTGTTCCGGGAATAAGCCGGTATGCTTAAAATTAAATGGCTTTAAATTAAAAGTCAGTTCCTTGTAATGAA
>Ga0153946_1000633_pt1 | contig 15361 bp, 17 predicted proteins | sample TSNJ030MetaG_FD_104751 | JGI IMG/M metagenome (GOLD analysis project Ga0153946, IMG submission 104751) | Attine ant fungus gardens microbial communities from New Jersey, USA - TSNJ030 MetaG | ecosystem: Host-associated > Fungi > Mycelium > Unclassified | place: USA: New Jersey, Wharton State... | reverse complement strand
TATTGATACCGTAAGTAAAGATGTTAAAGATATCCATATAACAACTGATAAAATCACAAAACGCTTTGATTCTATTAACAGTGTCGAATTAAAAGAAATAGAAGAAGAACAAAAAGAAATAGTTGTTAGTTAAAAAAAGGACAATCAATTTACACTGATTGTCTTTTTTTATCGGAAATAAATAAAGATAAAGATTGCAAGCAATAAACAATAAATTGAAAACTTCCAAAGTTTTCCTTTTTTTACCCATTCACTTAGCCACCTATAAGAGAATAAAGTAACAATTAAAGAAACAATCATTCCTAGAGCATAGGGTAATACTAATTCACTGATATTAGGTAACTGAATTAAATCAACAACCCCAAGAAGCATGCTTGCAAGACTAACTGGAAAATATAGCATAAAAGTATATTTTAAACTTGTTTCCCGATTTAATCCGCATAATAAACAACCAACTAAAACTGAGCCACTACGACTAATTCCTGGACATAATGCAATTAATTGAATAAAACCAATAATAATAGCATCTTTATAGGTAATATCATAATCTTTCTTACTACCATTCATTTTTCGTACTATAAATAAAGATGTAGCTGTAAGCAAGAAAGCAAAAGCTAAAAAGTACGGCTTTGATAAAGCACCTTCTAAAGTATCTTTAAATAGTAAACCTCCAATTCCAACCGGTATACTACCAATTATAATTAGCATACAATATTTAAAGTCTTTTTTATGTTTAACCATCTCTTTTTCATTTTCAGGTGTTTTCTTTCCAAATAGATAAGTAAAGAAACCTTTTAATAATTTCCATACATCTTTTCTAAAGATAAATAGAATTGCTAAAAAAGAACCAAAGTTTAAAACAATTTCTAAATTTAAATCATTAAACATATTGGTATTAAAGATATTTTTAAACAAAAATAAATGTCCACTTGAACTGACTGGGATAGGTTCTGTTAGTCCTTGAATTATCCCCATAATAATATATTGAATCCATTCCATAACATAATCACCTATTAAATTATATAATAAATTTCTGAATTAAGAAATAAAATGTTATAGGTAGGGAAAAAATGATAAAGATAATTTTACTATTACTTGGCATAAGTATGTCAAGTGCTGGACTATGTTGTATCTATTTATATTTAAACTTACTAACAATGGGGTATAGTTTTTTTGAATTTGTTAATTTTATAATTAGAAGAGTAGAATGTCTTCAATTTCTGTTTGGAATTGGACTAATCCTATTTGCAACGAAAGGGTGGCTAAAGAGTGAGTTTTTATTACGACATAGAACTAAATTTTAATGAAGAGAGGATATGGGAGTTTTATGAATGGGAAAAAAATGATGTACTAACTCACATCAAAAAAATCCCTTTATTTAAAGTAGATTCTAATATTTTATATGATTTTTTAGAATACCAAATTATTTTAGATAAAGAATTTTTGAGTAGTATTAAGAAAAAAACAATTACTAATAAAGAAACAATTGATTATGCTTTTATTATTAGTGATGGCAAAAATGCTCTAGCCTTAGAAAGTAATGATTTAGGAAATCTTGTATGCTATAGCAAATTAACCTTAGAAGATGAAAATAATTTAAATGAAATTATCTTTACGATTAAAAAAACCGAAATTAATTATCAAAAAGAAGAAAAGAAAATAATTGATCATACTTTAAGACAAATCAATTATGAAAAAAAGATTATTTCCTGTGAATTAAATACACTAAACGACAAAAAAGATAAAACAAAAATGCAATACTTATACTATGAATATTTTGGGGAAATTGATAGTGATTTCAAAAAAATGTATCAAAAACTAAATCAATTATTAGAACAAGAATATGATGAAAATTTACATCACATTTACGAATTAATCAAATTATCATATTCAAATGTATAGGAGATACCATGAAAAAAACAATCCTTATTATCCTGACTTTATTTTTTATTGGGTGCAGTAATGCTAAAACTGCTCTAGAAATAACTGATGAATATTTTAAAAAATATCAAAGTCTAAATAATTCAATTTTAAATAATTTAAATGATATGGTAAATCTTCTTGAATTAACAGAAAATCAGAAAAAAGAATATGAAACAATTTTAAAAAAACAATATCAAAATTTAGAATATCAAATCATGGAAGAATATTATAAAAATGACCTTGCAATAGTAACAGTAAAAATTCAAGTATATGATTATTATCAAGCAACAATAGAGTTCAATGAATATTATCAAAATAATTTAGAAGAATTTTATATAAATGGTGAAAAAGATGTTATTAAATATAATGATAATAGATTAAAAGCGTTAGCAAATCAAACGAATAGAATTAGTCATCTGATAGAAATAGAATTAGAATATAAAGAAAACAATTGGCATATCAAACAACCAACAAAAGAAAATTTAGAAAAACTTCATGGAATTTATGATTATAATCGATAAATTAGTCTAACTGACTAATTTTTTTAGGCTTTCAATTTTTCTTTTATATAAGGAGAAAAAAGAATCATACCATAATTCTAATTTATTAATCTCCTCAATTCTCTCAAATAAATGAATAATTGCTTTTTCATCATTAAATGATAACATTAAAGATATTGTTTTTAATAGATTAAAATATTCATCAACATCATTAATATTAGTAAAAGATATCTTTTTTATTTCAATACCATAAGAAAAAAAAGGAAAAAAATGAATTTTCAAACAATCTAAATTTTCATAAAAATTTTCAATTACCATCTTCTTAAACTCTTGATAATAAACTTCTTCTCGATTACATCTTGGTAAGTGTTCATGGCACCTAAAAATCTTATTATATTTACTACATAATAATTTCTCAAAAATAAATATTTTAATACTATGAATACCAAAAAAATGATTATAGATAAAAGAGAAAAATTCATCTATCACATATAAGAATTGATCTTGTTCTGTAATATTAGGATGCTCTGCCATAATTTTATCTGTAATAATGACTTCCTCACTAAGATCTAAAATTAATGAATCCAAAATACCTTGTTTTAATACTTTAATTAACTCTGCTTTATTAGTTATATAGTTATTATTATTTACTGCGTCGATTAACTTTGTTCTTATAATTTCTTTCATAATTATAAAAAACTCCCTATCTCGCTATCACCCGAAATTTACAACGATATATCGTTATATTACCGCAAAAAAAAAAAAAATGCAATCCTAGGCTTTAAAAAACATGTCTTCATCAAAGAAATCTTTCATGCTACAGTTAAGACCCAAACTAATTTTATAGACCGTTTCTAGGGTTGGATTAGGCCTTTCTGAGCAAAGAAGAGAACTCAAAGTACTGTATTTTACATTAGATCGTTTTGATAGCTCATAAATACTTAAATTCTTTTGTTTTGATTTTTGTCTAATTTTTTCAACTATAATTTCACCTATCATATCATCACCATAAAATTAATTTATCAATTAAAAGTCGTACAAAATAGTAAAGCCAAAGAAAAAGAGCTCAAGTTGTCTCTTTATTTATTTTATCTAAAGCTTTTTTCTTTTTCTTAAATATGGCTTCTTTTGAATAATTATATTTGATCGATAATTTTACCAAAGATAATTTATTCACATAGAAATCAATCAATAGTTTTATTTCAAAAGAATTAAGATTATATCTCTTACAAATAGCTTTTAATTCATCTTCATCCATGCCTCGGACAATCTCAACTTTTTTAACTTCTTTCTTTTTGACAAGTAAACTAGTTCCATAGGATAAACCAACGCCTAAAATAATTGGAATCCAGAAAGAAACATTTACTGAGCTCGTAATTCTACTTAAAATAAAATAAGTTAAATTTGAAACTATAAAACAAGTAGAAGCCTTCTTCATATGAAAAGCTTCACCAAAAGTTGACTTTGTAATAAGAAATGAAGTAAGAATAAAAAATGTTGTAATTAGTGTTGTATTTAATGTTGATATAAATATAACACAAAAGAGAGTAAAAACATTCCAAATAATACATAATATTAAATAAATCCAATCTGTTAATTCCTTAATTAATTCTTCTTCATCTAAATTATCTGATTTCTTCTTTTTCTTATTTGCGTTTGATAATTTTTTTTGCGATTCTTGTGCTGTATTTTTGAATGAAATTCGTTGGAGCAAAAATGATCCAACTACTTCTGATACCTTGCATTCTAATTTCCCTTTCCTTTCTTTGATAAGATAACTTATCACTAATAGAATTATATAATCAAAGTTTAGTAAAAAGTCGTAAAATATTGAATAAGCTTCATTAAATGTTACATTTCTAATAAAAGAGGCCATTGCTTGATAGAGCATATTGATTAAAAAAATAAATATAAATCTCTTAAACATAATTTTACGATCAATAATAATGACACAAATAATTAAAACGATAAAACTAAAGATAAAATAAAATGGTTCAAAATAGGGTAATTGTAAAAATAAAATATCCGATATCTGAAATGCCATATTTATAAATGAACTAATAACTGAAACAATGATATAAATTTTTGTTTTTTTATTATCACACATAATTTTTAAGAGGAGAAATGTTGAGATAGATAATAAAAGGCTATTAAAAAGTATATTTAAATTAGATTGATTAAAATAATTATTTAATTCAATTAATCTATTATTATCAATAATGAAACCGAATTTATCAAAGCCAACAAGACGCAGAACAAAACTTGTTAAAAACAAGATAATAAAAACTTTCAGTAAACTAATTAGAAACAATGTTTTATCTTTTTCTTTCAAAATCAACATCCCTTCTTAACAAAAAAAGTATTCTTCTATTCTTTATAAATTATAACATCATCTTTTCATAGTTTCAATTCACTTTAGCTTATTATCTATATAATTTTAATCAAATGGACTGAATTATTCTTTTTTTTCATATAATTTTTTAGGTGAACGAGTATGAAAAAAATGATAGCAGTATTTTTATTATTATTGATACCAATGAAAGTAAACGCCATAAGTGCAGAAAGTGCTGTAGCCATTGATATCGATTCAGGAAGAGTTTTATATGAAAAAAATGCCGACAAAGAAAAGCTTATTGCCAGTACTACTAAAATCATGAGTGCAATCATTGCATTAGAAAATGCAAGCCTTGATGATAAAATAACCGTCGGCGAAGAAGTTCTAAAAGCCTATGGAAGTGCTATTTATATTGAAATGGGAGAAGAAATTACACTAAAAGATTTACTTTATGGTTTGATTCTTCGAAGTGGTAATGATGCTGCAATTGAAATTGCTCATCTTGTTACGGGAGGCATGGATTCCTTTGTTTATTTAATGAATCAAAAAGCATATGAACTAGGAATGAGTAGTACAATCTTTTATAATAATCACGGATTAGAAGAAGAAAATGGTAATGGAAACATTTCAACAGCCAAAGATATGGCTAAGCTAATGCGTTATGCATGCAATAATGAAATCTTTTTAAGTATTGCTAGTACAGAGAACTATACAGCTAAAACAAGCGGAAAAACTTATACTTGGAATAATAAGAATAAATTGTTAACAATGTATGAATATACGATTGCTGGAAAAACAGGCTATACTGAAAAAGCCTTAAGAACTTTAGTCACGGCAGCAAAAAAAGATGAAAAACGAATTACAGTTGTTACTTTAAATGATGGAAATGATTTTAATGATCATAAAAGCCTATATGAAACCTTATTTGAAAAATATGAATTAGTTACTCTAATTGAAAAAAACAACTTAAAAATAGAAAGTAATAACAATGGTAGTTTTTATTTAGAAAATGATTATAAAATTCTTTTAACTGAACCAGAAAGAAATGCAATTAAAGTAACCTATGAACTTGCAACGCGCGAGTACCAAGATAATGAACAAGTAGGAATAGCTAAGATTAATTTAAATGGAGAAGAAATAGCTACTGCTAAAGTTTATTATTCTGCAAGCGAAATAGAGACAAAAAAAGAGGGCTGGTTTTCTAAATTAATCGGATGGTTATTCGGATGGTAAGTTATATTTGGGGTATATTTATCGTAATTGGAGTTTTATATTCGATTTTTACAGGGAATGTTGGAGCTTTAAATAATCAAGTATTAAATGGTGCAAGTGAAGGAATCAACATGGTATTAAAACTGTTGCCAATGCTAGTTTTATGGACAGGTATCTTACAGATTGCCGAAGATAGTAATTTATTATCTAAATTTTCCAATTTAGTAAAACCAGTTTTAAGAAAATTATTTCCAAGCTTACATAAAGACCATAAGGCTCTTGATTATATTGCCTCTAATATTGCAGCAAATGCGCTAGGTCTTGGTAATGCTGCTACTCCCTTTGGGTTAAAAGCTATGAGTGCCATGCAAGAAGATAATCCAAATAAAGATATAGCAACACCAGCCATGATTACCTTTCTTGTATTAAATACAGCAGGAGTAACGATTATTCCAACCACGGTAATTGCTTTAAGGTTAATGCATGGAAGTGCCAATCCTAGTGAAATAATCATTACATCAATTCTTGCTACCATTTGTTCTAGTGCGGCCGGATTAACTTTAGACTACTATCTTAGAAAGAAGGCGAATCGATGAATCAATGGATTATTCCCATCTTTGTTTTAGTCATTATTCTTTATGGTTTTCAAAAAAAAGTTGATTTATATAATTCTTTCTTAGAAGGTGCCAAAGAAGGATTAATAACAACCTTTAAAGTCGCCCCTTCTGTCGTTGGAATGGTTTTTGCAATCAATTTATTCTTAAACAGTAATTTCTTAGAAGATACGCTTTCCTTTTTACTTCCCTTTTTAAATAAAATTCATGTTCCTATGGAAATTCTACCAATGGCCTTTGTTCGTCCGATAAGTGGAACTGCTTCCTTAGCCATTTTAAATAATTTATTTACTCTTTATGGTCCTGATTCTTATATTGGGAGACTTGCATCAACGATTCAAGGATGTACAGATACAACAATTTACGTTTTAGCCCTATATTTTGGCAGTATTAAAGTCAAAAAAACGGGTCATGCTCTAAAAGCTGGACTATTCGCAGATTTAGTTGGAATCGTAGCTAGTATCGTACTTGTAAGCCTCTTTTTTCACTGAAATTTGCTTTTTTGAATCTAATATGATATAGTAATGAGGCTTTCTGAAAAAAAGAGGTCGAAAGAAAAATGAAAAAATTACCGTCCATTAAGGCCATAAAATTGGCCCTAATAACAATCATATGTTTTATAAGTTTTGGAATGTATTCTAAAAAACCAGAACTATCAATGACATTTAACACTGTATTACAACAATATGCAGAACAACATGAATTACAAAAAATTACAGTAGAAATAGCTAGTATTGAAGGAATTGTCGAAGAACCAATCGTTTACAATGGTCTTACTTTAACGGAATTATCAGCTCAGCTTGATAAATCGTTAAGATCAACCTTAAGCGGTTATGGATATTCTTTTGCAAAATTATCAATAGATTATGAGATAGATCCATATGTTGCAGTTGCAATCGTTTTATTAGAAACGGGATGTAATTCAGGAACATGTAGTACTTTATGTAGCCAATGTAACAACGTTGGAGGGATGAAGGGATCACCAGGATGTGGCGGAGGTTCTTATAAAAAGTTTAATACATTGGACGAAGGAATCGAAGCGTACATCAAGAATCTATCAAATAACTACTACAAAAAAGGACTTACAACGATTGAAGCAATCGGGAAAAAATATGCAGAAAGTTCTTCATGGGCTAGTAAAGTTCATTACTATGTAAATAAAATAAAGAATGCCTAAGGAGTAGAAATACTTCTTTTTTTGATGTTATAATTTATATGGAGGTAAAGTATGAATTATGAAAAATCTTGTGGTGCTATTGTGTTTCATAAAAATAAAGTATTAGTAGTAAAACACAACGCAGGTCATATTAGTTTCCCAAAAGGTCATGTTGAAAAAAATGAAAGTGAAATAGAAACGGCAATTAGAGAAGTGAAAGAAGAGACAAATATTGATATAGAAATAATTTCCGATTTGCGATTTCCCACTTTTTATCAACCAAAGGAAAATACAATAAAAGAAGTTATCTTTTTTGTTGCAAAAGCCATAAATATTGATACCATTGCTCAAGAAACCGAAATAGAATCTATTGAATGGTTAGATATTAATAAAGTAGGACAAATGTTAACTCATGAAGATACAAAACAATTATGGAAAGAGGTTTTAATCGCAGTTAAAAATACAAATTATTTTTAGAAAAAGGTTTGAGACTGAAGCATTTCTTTTTCTATTTATCTTGATTTTAAAAGGGTTTTTTATATTTTTTGAATATTTGTAGATTTTTGTTTTATAGAATTAGATATAAAATAATTTCTTTTTTAAAAAAAATATGATATTATTGAAATGATAGTAAAGGGGAGATTCATATATGAATCCAAATCAAAACAATTCATTTGGAGAAAATAATGATAATAATAATCAAATTCCAAATCCATTCAATTTAGGGAATTTAGAACAAAACAATCAACAAGGACAAGTTGTATCACCTGAATATAGCCAAAGTCAAACAAATCAAACAAATTCATTTCCAGAAGAAACAGGAAATACAGCAAATAGTCAAATAAATCCATTTGCTCAAAATACAATGGGAAATGAATTAAATCAAGGAAATGTTATGCCTGAGCAAGCAATGAATAGAGATCCGTTTGCACAACCAATTGAACAACCAACAATGATGAATCAAACAACAGAACAAAATAATGATCCCTTCATGCAAAATCAAACAATGAATCAAATAGATCCGTTTGCTCAAAATCAAAATGGAGTTCCAGATCCATCCATGCAAAATGAAACAATGAACCAATCTGATTCATTTGTTCCAAATCAACCTGAGACACCAGATTCTTTGGTAACTAATCAACCAATGGATTCAATGCCAACACAGCCAATGAATCAAGAAGTGGATGCAAATGTCTTTACAGCAACACCACAAAATCAAACAATTCAGGAAACCGCTGTAAACCAAGAACCATTTAGTTTAAATCAACAAATGGACAATCAATCAAATCCCTTCATGCAAAATAAATCAATGAATCAAACAGATAATATAAATGATATAAGTAATCCATTTCCACAAGCAGGAGCAGTGCCTCCAGTTGTAGATACATTGGCAGATGAAAAACCAAAGAAAAAATCAAACAAAACAGCAATCTTTTTAATTGTTGTATTACTAATTGCCGCGGTTGCCTTTGGAATTTATTATGTTTTAGTCCTATCTAAATCAAAAAGTAGTGGAGTAAAATCAACTGTTGTAGCAAAAGAATTAAATATTGAATTAGGATCAAGTTTACCAACTGATCTTGAATCTTATGCAGATATTACTGGATTTACAAAAGATCAATGTTCATTTGATACAAGTGGAATAGATGTAGAACAAACAGGTAGATATGTTGTTGAAATAAAATGTGGTACTATTACTGGAGAAGCTGTGATTGCAATAAAAGATACAAAAGCACCAATTGTTATTGCTAAAAAAGTTTATGTTCAACCAAATACCACTAACGAAATTAAATTAAGTAGCTTTATTAGCAGTTGTGTAGATAGTACAGAATGTTCTTATCAATTAGACAGTTCAGTATTGCCTTTAACAACATTAGTTCAAACAGTAGGAAATCATAAAATTACAATTATTGTTACTGATGAATATGATAATGAAACAATTGTTGAAACAGAATTAGTGGTGACTCAAGATCCTCCTTCAACCATTCTTTATTGTAAGAAAAATGTGACTGATGTAGATTCTATTAATGCAACATTACTTCTTACCTATAATTATGGAATTAATAGTAGTAACACTTTAAATATAATTGAAAAAGAATACACTTTTACCTTTGAAAATATAGAAGATTTTAATTCAGTAAAAACTAATTATGAATCAACTAAGAAAATAAATAATATCTCAGGAAGAACTTACTTTGATGAAACTAATTTAAAAATTATATTATTTGAAGATGTAACCTATGAAGCCCTAAATCAAGAATTAACCAATTTTCCAACAGCCTTTGATGAAATAAAAAATTATCATATCAAATTAGGAGATTCATGTGGATTAAAAGTACCTTAATAGGTCTTTTTTTTATGTCAAAAAAAACACTATTCAGTGCTTTCAATAATTAATTTTGCATGTACAACTAATCTTTGATTTTCCCCTGTACAAGTTGATAATGTCAATATTTTATCATTTGCAGCAATATCAACATTAAAATTCTTAACACTTCGTCCTTTTAATAAATTAACGAAGTCAAAGTATTCATTTTCGTTTGCAAAACTTGTTTTTAAATAATCTACTGTATAATCTACTTTGTAAATAGAAAAAATTTGCCAATTCATTGTCTCATACAAAGTATTAAAAGAAATAACTAAATTGTTTGGATTACTATACCAATCAGTTCGAATCGTATTATGCAATTGTCCAAACATTATTTTACTATAATACATATTATGACCAAAAATAATTGTATTTTGATCTAGTTCTTTTTCATTATTACGATAATTCATAAAAATATAACCATTTTTATCTTTTTCTCTAGATAATCCATGAGTTAAATAAAAATCATTATCACTACCTTTTACAACCGGATAGTCAATATTTGTATTATTTACTCTTAAATAACCTACCACATCAGGATTAATCACTAACAGGGCAGCAATATCTTTATTTTTAATTACATATTCTTCTTTTGTTTCTTCATCAATAATAATGTCATCTATTTCTTCAGTTTGTTTCATTTGATCTTTAATTTTATCATTCAATGCTACATCATTTTGTAGAGAAATATAATTATTAACCACAACATAAGTAGTAACACTTGCTACTAAAATGGTAATCAAAATACCACAAATCTTTAAGGTATTCAAAATAATTTGTTTAAAGATATTATTCATTAAATATTCTTTTGAATATACAATCGAACATTTAATTCTTTGGGTTGTATATTTTTTGTTAATTTTCTTTAAGTATTCAATATTTTCAACTGTATTATAATCACTATATATTTTAATACTAACATGTTTAATTTCGTTTGATATTAAAGCAGTTATAATATTTTCAATATCATTTCTACTAATTGTATTTAACTTTATTACTTTTAAATAACGGTTGATTTTACAAAAAGATAAAAAGTCTTCATAATCTTCATTACTCATTGGAGTTGTAATCATAATGATTTTTTTATAATAAATCTTTGAATAATAAGTAATATCATTTTGAGTCATAAATTCACTTGAATATAATATTTCACCACGACTATGAACCATAATATTTGATTGATCCAAATGTTCCATCATAAAATAAGAAATGCTAAAACAATGTAAATGTTGTATATAAGGATTATGAGACAATTTTTCACAAATAGAAAAAGTAATATTCTCATCACTTTTAATTAAAATTTCATGTACAAATTGATTTTTTTGTAAATAATTTAATATAAAATCCGCCATATTATTATTAATACAGACGATCTTTGATATTTTTTTCATTTCACATAATTCTTTTATAAATAAAGAAAAAATATTAGCATTTGCAATAATATAATCATCACTGAAAAGCAATTCATCATTACTAATAATATTAGTATTAATTAAATCTTCTCGAACTTTTTGATGGTTTTTATATGAAAAGTTTAAAAAATCGTTATGAATGCTAACTAAAATCTTTTTCATATGTCACCACTTCCTTATTCTCTTCATTATCATACCATATTTTACACAAATAATAACTCAAAAAACAAAAAAAATGTAGATTTCCTGTATTTTATGTTATAATAAGTTCATAATAATAATATAGAGAAGAAAGAGGATTTTATATGAAGAAAATATACGGAATAATTATATTAGCAATCAGCTTATTTTTACCGGTTGTAGTAAATGCTGCAAGCGGGGAAAATTTTATTGCCAGTGATTATGAAATGACTACAACTAGTCTAGGAGGAGCAACACAAACATTAAATAAAGATACAAACGGAAACGCTATTGCTTATTTAGGAGTATCAGTAAATTCTGGAACTGTTTATGAATTTAATGTAACCCTTTACTTAAATAATTTAACTTATTTAAATGTAATTGAAGAATCTGGATGGGTTGGTACTATCGTAAATAATGGAGATGGCACCTTAACAGCTAGATATACAAATGCAACCGGTGTAACAGCAGGTAAACATAGAATTGCGGCACTTACATTAAAAGCAGTTAATACTGCTGAGGTATGTAGCATGAATCTTCAAAACTTAACTTCTGCACCTAAATGTGAAATTGTAAATAATGTTTATTATAATAAATCTGGAGCAGTTGTAACTGAAACTGAATATTATAAAGATTGTCATCCATGTGAAATTGTTGATGGAAAATATCGCGGACCAAATGGAGAAGAGTTAACAAAAGAACAATTTGAGGTGGCTTGTCCAATCAATAACCCTCAAACAGGTAACTTCTTACCATACTTTGTAATAATTGCTGGTATTGCTTTAGCAGCAGGAGTATATACAATAACTAGAAGAAATTCAAAAATATATAATGTATAAAAAAATATAGACCAATAATGAAGGCTATTGACAAAGAAAAATTGTGAATGGTCTTTTTTTATGTTAGAATTAAGGCAATAATAAATAAAAAAACAATATAATGTTTACATCATATCGTTTAGAATTTTTTTTGAATATAGACTTTTTCAACCCGTTTATTAATATTAACTAAAAATTCATTTGTCATCATATTACAAGTTGCTGCTAAACTTTCAATATTTATTTTATCACCAATAAGAGTAACAACATCATTTACTTTAGCTTCATCAATATTTGTAATATCAACCATCATTTGATCCATACAGATTTTACCAATAACATTGGCTTTTTTGCCATGAATATAAACTGAAGATTTATTCGATAAAGAACGCTTATAACCATCCCCAAAACCAACATTTAAAATAGCGATTTTTCTTGGCGTTAATGCTTGATAAGTATTTCCATAACCAACATAATCATTTTTTTCTAAATATTTAATCGAAGTAATTAAACATTTGAATTGTAAAATTGGAATAAGCTCTAAATTTATTTTCATATAATCATTTACATCTGATTTAAATCCATATAATCCAGTTCCTAAGCGTACATAATCATATTCAAGATTAGGATAATTAATAATTCCATAAGTACTTTGTAAATGAGTTACGCCATAATTTATATTACTATTTCTTAAAGTGCTTAATAGTTTATCAAAAGTATAAATTTGGTTTTGGGTATATTCAATATTATTAACTAAATTAGAATCACTAACACTTAAATGAGAGTAAATACCAGTAATATTTAAATTATCAAGATTATAAATTTCTTTTATGATATCAATTCTATTTGCATCAACACCAATTCGGTGCATTCCTGTATCGATTTTTAAATGACAGTTGATAGCATAATTACATTGATTTAAAGCTAGAGCATAATCATAATCAACGATTGTTTGGATTAAATTATATTTCTTTAAAAGATTGGCATTGATTATTTCTGTATATCCTAGGATTAAGATAGAAATATTGTTATCTATCGTTCTAAGTTCAATCGCCTCCTCTAAGCAAGCAACGGCAAAAAAGCTGATACCTAATGATATTAATTTTCTTGCTAGAGTAGTAGCCCCATGGTTGCAGGCATCCGCTTTTAATACGGCAATTATATTTGTATTTTTAGGAACAATATTTTTAAATTGAATTAAGTTGTGTTCTAATTTATTTAAATCAATTTCTAACCAACATCTACGGATGTTATCCATTCATAGCCTCATTAATTAAAAAGTCAACAATTTCTTCAAAAGTATAGCCAATATTTTTTAACATATTTGGAAATCTACTATTTTCTGTAAATCCGGGCATCGTATTAACCTCATTAAAAACAATATTCATCTCTTTCGTAAGAAACATATCAATTCGGGCTAAACCTTTACAATTTAGAGCTTGATATATTTGAACAGCGGTTTCTTTTATTTCCGTTAAAACAACTTCATCAACATCAGTTTTTGGTCCTATTTTAACTTTATGTAAATTATATTTTTGATCAAAATCAAAGAAATCAACATTAAGTTTTACTTCATCAACCGTCCCAATTACAAGATTTTTATTTCCCATAATGGCACATCCAACTTCCACGCCTTCAACATGCTCTTCTACTAGGACTTTATTGTCATATTGTAAAGCAAAATCAATAGCTTCCTGTAGTTTTGATATCTCTTTTATTTTAGTAATGCCAATTGATGAACCACCATTAACGGGCTTTACATATAATGGAGGTGTTAGAGTCTTAATCTTTTTTTCAAATAACATATATTCATCATCTTTATGATAAAGATAACTTTTAGGAACTTTTATTCCTATTAATTGCACAATTTTATGAGCAATATCTTTATCCATACACATATCTGAGGATAACATATCACAACCAACATAAGGAATATTGGTAATTTCAAATAAGGCTTGAATCCGTCCATCTTCACCATTCGTTCCGTGAAGAATTGGAAAGGCAACATCATAGTGAATTATCGTGTGATCATTTAAATTTATTAATCCAGAGGAACTAGAGTTAGTACTAATAGAAACGGGTATTAATTTTTCTTTTAGCCATTCATTGTTTGCAATTTTATTTATACTTCCTTCATATAGAAAAAAATCACCATCTTTTGTAATACCAATTTTAATAATTTCATATTTTTTTGGATTCATATTTTTAATTATAGCTTCAGCTGATTTAAGTGACACTTCATATTCACTTGATTTACCTCCAAAAAAACATCCTACTTTAATTTTCTTCATTCATTAATTCCTCCTTGATTTCATATTTCATTTTAATTTTTTCATTGTATAATAATGTTTCCTTTTTATTTTCATCCATGCGGATAACATCAAAATAACCATAAACTTGATTATTTTCTCTTTTGTATATTGGTGTTCCATTTTTAATTTTATAAAGTGGTTGAGGAGCGTCTGATTTTATCATTCCATACATATATATATCATCAAAATCAATTAATATTTGAAAAGTAGAATCAGTATTATTCTTTACTTTTAAATCAATCCAACCTTGATTTATTGTCGCATCTGTTCCATCCACGGCAGATTTATCAGGATTAGGAAACGACTTTTCTCCATGTCCAACGCGTTCAATTATTGTTAGATCTGTATGTAAAAATAAAAAATATAACATATTGCTTAACTGACATAGACCTCCACCTTTCGCACTTGTTAACTTACCATCTACCAATACTAATCCATCTTTATAGTTACCGTATTGCTTATAGTTCTTTGCTAGTTGCCAAAAAGAAAATGTTTCATTAGGACGAATTAATATTTCATTCATTGTTTTAC
>Ga0153946_1000631_pt1 | contig 15383 bp, 11 predicted proteins | sample TSNJ030MetaG_FD_104751 | JGI IMG/M metagenome (GOLD analysis project Ga0153946, IMG submission 104751) | Attine ant fungus gardens microbial communities from New Jersey, USA - TSNJ030 MetaG | ecosystem: Host-associated > Fungi > Mycelium > Unclassified | place: USA: New Jersey, Wharton State... | reverse complement strand
TCTGGCAATCTTGAACACTTTGGCACCAAATTCTGCCGGGTATACCGGTGTACCGGTATACTGCTCCAGTCCCTGCATGAGGGCATCGACTCCCTCGAGCTTCAAGGCCGAACCAAAATAGCAGGGAAATACTTTGCGAGCTGCTGTTAATCTGCCGATATCTTCCCGGGTAATTGTCCCTTCTTCCAGAAATTGATTCAACAGCTGCTCATCGCACATAGCTATTTCTTCGTCAAATGCTTCGCCGATATTGCCAAAATCAATGCAATTTTCATTCAGATTCTGTTTAAGTCCGGTCAGCAGCTTTTCTCTATCGGTACCGCTCTGATCCATTTTATTAATGAATATAAAAGTTGGTATCTGATATTTCTCAAGCAGCTGCCACAGCGTCCGGGTATGCCCCTGTACTCCGTCGGTACCGCTGATTACCAGCACCGCATAATCCAATATCTGAAGACAGCGCTCCATCTCTGCCGAGAAATCGACATGACCCGGCGTGTCCAGCAGCGTAATTCGGGTGTCTTCCAATGTAATTTCCGCCTGCTTTGAGAAAATAGTGATTCCCCGTTCCCGTTCCAGAGCATAGGTATCCAGAAAAGCGTCTTTATGGTCTACCCTTCCCATCTTTCTGATACTACCGCTGCTATATAGCAGTGCCTCTGATAAAGTTGTCTTTCCTGCATCAACATGCGCCAGAATTCCCGTCACTATTTTCTTCATATATAAATCACTTTTCCTGTACAATATTTTCGTTTAATCCATGAACCAGCAGTCCGGCAGCTCTGAATGTTCTACCCTAACTGGTTGGGGGTATGCTTGTCCGAATAATTCCAGTTCAACTCTTTCGAGAATCTGTGGTTCAACCGGCTCATTCACTACAAAGTCAAGATTGGGACAGTTCGTAATCGGGAAAGTCTCTGCTTTCTCGAGGCGATATATCTCTTCCATTCCCTCTTTGACATATCCAAATACCGGAAATTGCCCCTTCAGTTCCGGGCACTCTCTTAACGGGAAAAAGAATTCACAGCCGGCTTCTCCCATTTCATCATAACCACCCATCGCCACGCAGCCCGGTGCCGGTTCGATCGGTTCTAGCTCCGGATTCAATTGATATTCCCAGGGAATTAAATATTTTGCCTGTTGGCGGCCAAATGCGCGGTAACTCATATCCACCCATGAGCCTGGTACAATTCTTTCGATCTTATGATTAGCAAAGAATCCCTGCTGTACAGCATAGATAAAGCTGTTCACCGTATTAGGCGCTTTCTCCGGGAGCAGTTCAATGACAATCTTACTGCCGTTTTTCATATATAGCGTTGCTACTGGATTCATCTTGTTTATTCTCCTTCGCTGTCTGTATTCTTTTTGAGCATTCACTCTGCAATCTCTATATTACTGGACTGCGGACGAATTTTCAACCGTAAACATAACAGCAGCAATTCCAGCCCGATTTTGCGCCCCCCCTTCATGTCAATCCAACAATTCAATTTTCTCCAATAAATACATCAGACACCGCTTTTCTTCAACGACAAATCTGACCGTACAGTCCATACCCTGCATGACATCCGCTGCCGTATTATCATAATACGAGCCGTCATCTGTGACCGAAATCCTGGCAATATAATATGCTCCTGCCGTGTCCGATGTCCCTTTCACATCTTTAGACAATTCCAGAACTTTACCTTCGAGCATGCCATACTCGCTGGAAGAAAAAGATGCCAGTTCACATTTCACATCCATTCCTTCTTTAACTTTTCCAATATCCCGACTGCTGACATAAGCTTCAATCTCATATTCACTTTCGGTCTGCGGAATGATAGACAATGCTTCCTCGCCTTCTGTGAGATAGTTTCCCTCGACCAAATCGGCTTTATAGTTCACCATACCAGATTGGCTGGCTGTAACCGCTGCCTTTTCAATCGAATTCTCCAGACTCCTGATAGCTGATTCAAGTTCTTGTATCTCCGTCTCATTGGCCTCTGCTTCATTATAAATATTGTTCAGTTCCGATAATCTCAGATTTTCAGTACTATTAGAAGTCGTAATCTCACCCACTTCATCCAGCTGGGTCCTGGCACTTTCCTTGTCATTTTTTACTGAAAGCTGATTAGCCCTGGCTGATTCGAGCTGCTGCCCCAGATCACTGAGCATACTCGTTTTAAGGCTTTCCAGAGCAGTTTTCTTCTCCTGTTTCACCTTATTAATATCAGCCTTCGCTGCTCCGCTGCTATTTAGCGTACCAATCTGACCATCATACTGCTTCTCCGTGGAAGAATACTGAGACAGGTATGATTCAATAATATAATAATAACTATTATTTGAGTTTAAATAATTCGTACTGTCATTGACACAGTCCTGCGCTCGTTCAATATTGGAGATCATGGTATTATAATAGTCAATCATATTATTGCTGCTCTTAATACTTTGATTAATCTGCTTCTTATTATTATCCGCACTAAGCGTAACATCTTTGCTGTTTACCTCCAGCAGATCCCACCGCGCCTTATACACCGAATAATATTGATTGTCTTCGATCTTTTCAAATTCGTCCTCCTCATCATCCAGAGCCTTCATATACGCTTCCAGAACTACCTGCTTATCTTCCGCATCCGACCGCTTTTTCTGGTTCTCTTCCAATTCCTCTTCCTGCTCCCGGGTATTGACGACATACAATACATCTCCCTCCTTGACAGCTTGTCCGTCCTGAACACTCAGAGTCTTAATTTCACCGCCGTACTCGTTCGTTATAATTGATATATTCTCTGATACCTGTACCCTTCCGATCGTTTTAACGGTAATATCTATTTTAAAAAAGTATGCCCATATCAAAGCTGCAATCAGAATCCCTAAAATGAGGTATATGGTAATCGGCAAGAGCTTGTTGGGCTTAGATTCATAGACTTCGGTACTATCTGAAATTTCATCCATATCAATAATGACTGCTTTCATAATAAATCCTCCTCATCCAGTGACTGTCTTCTGACAAACTCCGCGTATTTTCCATCCAATTTGATCAGCTCTTCATGCCTTCCGCTTTCTATAATCTTCCCCTTATCCATGACGATAATCTGGTCACAATTCTTAATGGTGCTCAAACGGTGTGCAATAATAATGGTGGTCTTATCCTTACAGTACTTGCGGATCGTCTGATTAATCGCCTGCTCGGTTACCACATCCAGGTTACTGGTTGCCTCGTCAAAGATTAAGATATCCGGTTTCTTCAGCAGCGCTCTGGCAATGGCAATTCTCTGTCTCTGGCCACCCGAGAGATTCTCTCCGTTCTCTTCCAGATAGGTATCATAGCGCAGCGGCAATTCGTTGATAAATGAGCTGGCTTTCACCATCCGGGATGCCTCAATAATATCTTTGAAGGACACCCCGTCAAGCCCCAGTGACATATTCTCCCGGATCGTGCCGCTGAACAAAAACGTCTCCTGCGGAACGTAGGCAATCTTCTCCCGCAGCTGCTCGATCTGAATATCGTCGATATTATTCCTGTTAATGAGAATCTCACCATTTTCGATACTATAAAAATGCAGCAGAAGCTTTGCCAAAGTCGTTTTCCCGGAACCGCTTTCACCAACCAGTGCAATTGTCTGCCCCTGCCTGATCTCCAGATTAATATTCTCAAGCACCAGCCGCCGGGTTCCATACCGGAAATCAATATCTTTAAAGGTGATATCTCCGGTCAGATCATCCGGAACCATCTTCCGGTTCTCTGCTTCAGTCTTCTCAACACCCAGACTCAGTATTTCCTCCAGGCGTTCAGCAGCTACCACTGCAGTCTGAATCATTGGCTGTAAGTTGATCAGGTTCTTCACCGGGTCAAGAAAATACGCCAGCAGTGAATTGAACACAACCAACTGTCCCAGGGTTATGTTTCCGGCGATGACATTCAGTGCTCCAACCCACAGGATTACGATTCCTCCGATGCTTTCAACAGACCCCTTCAAAGCCCCCTGTATATTTTCCATGCGGCCTAAGTCGAAGACACTTCGTAATAATTTTACAAATTTCTTTTCGGTCGACAAATTTGCTTCCCGCTCGGCATTAAAGGCCTTCACCGTCTGGATTCCATTCAGTGATTCAACCAAGTAGGATGTCAGCTGAGCATTTGCTTCCATTTCCTTTTTATTTAATCTTTGGTATCCTTTCTGGAAACCGAATACGATAATAATATATCCAATGATCATGACGATGGTGACCATAAACATCGATGGATTTTGCTTATATAAGATGATCCCGCCGACAATTACCATTACCGTATCAATCATAATCGTCAGCGACGCACCTGACACCGCGTCCCTCACCTTGCCGGCATCCTGGAATCTGGAGATGATTTCTCCGACCTTTCTGGTATTGAAGAAATTCAGCGGCAGTTCCACGACGTGATTATAGTATCCCAGCAACAACGATATATCTAACTTCTGACTTAAATAAAGCAATAAATGGGAGCGAAATGCATCCAATAATATTTTAAATACATTTAGCAAAATGACACCTATCGATAGTGTTGTTAACGTCCTGGTCAATTCACCGGGTACAATGTCATCCATCAGCACTTTAAAGTAAAAGGCCCCCAGAATCCCCAGCAGCGTATACAGTAATGATGCCGCAAAGATATGCAGCAACAGCTTCTTATGCGGATACAGCAAAGAGAAAAAGCGTCTCAGCCCGCTCCGCTGAACCTGGTCCTCACTTCTAACACGAAAAGACGGCGTCAATAAAATCAGTACGCCTGTCCATTCATATTTTGCCCCGGGTACCTGTCCGAGAAACTCCGGAAACGTCAGATGGACAATACCTTCTGCCGGGTCAGCAATAATAATCTTATCCCTGGTTATTTTATGGATTACCACATAATGCAATAATCGCCCGTCAACTGTTACATTAGCGATACATGGCAGCGGAAATTCCGACAGCAGCGCTTCCGGCTTTCCTTTTACACCTTTCGCGCCGAATCCCAGACTTTCGGCTGCCTTGATCAGACCATATACATTCGTCCCCTGTTTATCCGTTCCGGCGATCTCCCTAATTCGGGAGATCGGTGCTTTAAAGCCATACTGCTTTGCAATCGTCGCCAAACACGCCGCTCCGCAGTCGGTTGTATCATGCTGCTTTATACAGTAGTACTTCATTTAAAAAGTTCCTTCCTTTGTACCGGTTAACCCGCTTTTTACTTTAACATTAAAATAATATCAGATATCATTTTTAGATATCTGATATTATTTTTACTGCTAAAGGCCTTATAGCAAATCATTCATTTGCATTATTATGCTTGTTTAGCAACCTACGCTCCAGCTGCCATTGCCGCTTCCGCCGCAGCTTGAGCCACCACTGTTACCGCATCCTGTGCTCGGCTTGCTGCCGCATCCTGTACTAGGTTTGCTTGGTTTGCATATGTTCTTAAAAGCAGATAATATGCAAGAGATCACGCCTACGATAATGCAGCCGCCGTTTGTGTCCATTAATTCGGCTTCATTCATAGCTTCAAATTTCATATTGTCCATTATGTAGCCCTCCTTTCCCTCGTTCTTTGCTTTCAATTATCTACATAAAACCCGTCCACTTGTGCACTCTATGGTCGAAGGCTTTACCAGAACAGGCATTAAATGCCTATTCACCCAAAATAATACATTTCAAAAGTTAATCTGTCAATATATTCTCACAAATCTAACAATTCTACCTTTTATTCGCTCAAAAAGGTAGAATTGTTAGATTTTTTTATTTAAATATTCTAAATTTCTCTGACAGCCCCTTATCAAATACTTCCTCAAATGCATCCAGTACTTTCTCACATACTTCTGTTTCAAACTCTGTTCTCCTTACGAGACCTTCGAGCATATCGGCACGATTATTTTTCACCCCCCTGAATTTCCCAAGCAATGCTTCACCAGATTGCTCTTCAATTGCTTTTATAAGTCTCTCGCATACAACTGCCTCAACACCTGATTTCTCTGCAACTTTTACTACTACATCTGTTTTATTCATATTATTCTCTCCTTTTCCTTATTTTGATCCTTTATTTTTCTTTATCGACCGACGGTCGGTCTGGCTATTATTATAATATATCAAATATTGGTCTCTGTCAATGGGAAATATTATTTTTTTGTATCAACGATAAAAATGCATACAAAAAGACGGGAAACTTTCGTTTTCCGCCTTTTTGCGCCCGGTAGGGTTTTGGGCTTGGGTTTTGGCTTTTCTCATGAATTCTATTTTATTTACTCTTATGAGTAATAAATAGCGTTTACATAATTGATTCTTGCATCGGTTAATAATGCGATACTAGCTTCAATGTACGCGTAGGTTTCCGGTCTGTCTGCTTTTAATGCGGCCGATCTGGTGTAGTAATCTCTTAAAGACTCTGCAAAATACTCTTCGCTGCTCTGAGTTACATACGTTTTGTTGCTTCCAGTAAATTTATCTGCTTCTTTTTTGTAGATCGCTTTGAATTCACTTGTCTGGTCTCTGTTACCGCTTACAAATGCTACAAAATGTCCTAATTCGTGTAATAAATGTTCTTTGTTTGCACTCTTTAATGTGATACTCTGCTTGCTTCCGCTGAAGTATCCCTGGTAGCTTACACTGGCGTCGATCACTAACTTGTAGTTCATCGTCTTGAATGCTTTGATGATCTGAGGATCGATGGTTCCGCTCAGAGAATCAATGTTCATGCTGGCTGCTTCTGTTGTTGTAGATCCGGATGTGGTTGTCGTAGTTGCTGCAACATCGGTCTTGGTTGTTTTAACGGTTGTTTTTACAGTTGTTGTAACAGTCTTTTTCTTTGCTTTTACTTTAGTGTTTACAGTTGTTTTTACAGTTGTTTCCTGAGTTACTTCTTTTTTGCTTTCGGTATATTTTTTAGTGCTTTTCTTAGTTGTTGTGCTGGTTGTGTTTTTGCTTTTCTGATTCTTTTTATATTTTGTTACTTTAGTTGATTTCTTGGTAGATGTCTTAGACGAAGTAGTTGTTGCTGCCTCTGCCTTAATTGTTGTTGCTTCTGTTGCTGCTGCGAATATGAATAATGCAGCTAATGTAAAGAATGTTATTTTGATTATTTTTTTCATGATTTTTGCCTCCCTTATTTTACTGGGATGACACAATCCATTTGGCCAGGTGTTCTGATGCAGAAAACCGCCCCGGATTTTCATCCGCGGCGGTTGCCTTTTTCTCAGAGGTTTCTGAGCGCATGATGTTTGATCATGCGGCAACCGGCTGTCGTAGTCATTCGACCTTAGACCCTGTGGCTTTGTGCCCCTGCTTTTCAACAGGTTTACCCAATATTTAATTTTCATTGTTAATTGATTGTTGTTCCATACTTCTTTTCCGCTTGGATATCAATTAACTATGATAAATGAGAAACAAAAAACCGTCCATATTAGCTATAGACGGTTGCTCTTTACATAGTATTCGATATATCCATACACATAAATGCGGCAACCGGCTGTCATAGTCATACGACCTTAGACCCTTAGCTTTGCGTCCCACTCTTTCGAGAGGTTTGCCTTTTCTGAATATTTTATTATTTGTTACTATCATCATATTCAATATTTCCTCATTTGTCAACCTTTTTTTACATTATTTTTCTAAAATATTAAATATATACTAAATAGAGTATGCCGACAGGAAATATAGTTACAACAATGGACTGGCCTCTCCCTGACAGAACAGATTCAGCCGGTGGAGTGCTCTGGTACAGGCGATGTACAGGAGTTTTTTATCATCCTCACTATAATAATTTTCAGCATCGGCATCACATATTAAAACAGCCTCAAACTCAAGCCCTTTCGACATATATACCGGGACAGCAAATACACCCTGCAGATCTGCAGAAGTCTCGTTTTTTACCAATTGTATCTCCATTTTACCTTTCAGGCTCTTGAATAAGGCACGGGCATTTTTTTCGGTTTTACAGATCAGTCCGATTGATTGGTAGCCCATTTCCCGGCAAAGTTTCACCTCGGCAATGACTTTATCATTAAAAGACGATTGTTCGTTTATTGCATATACCTGCGGCTGGTCTCCTTTTCGATTGAAACTCTTTATTTCCGAACTATGCCCGAGAAATCTTGTGCTATAATTTAAAATCTCATTGGTACATCGGAAACTTTTGTCCATCGTCACAAGGGAAGAATTTTTCTTCTTAAGAATATTTCGGATCTGCTCATACAATGACAGGTCTTCACTCTTTTCAAGCGTCTGATTAATATCTCCGACTACTGTAAATCTGGTCCGAGGAAATAGCAGGTTAAATATCTCAAAATGAAGCGGATAATAATCCTGGGCCTCATCTATTACAACCTGCTTTATATTTTTGTATTTATTAGATCCGTTTATTTTTAGATTCAAATATGCGAGAACAATTGCATCATCATAATGCAGCAAAGAACCATCTAAGTTCTCCTGTGTATAGGTTAAAATATCATCGATACAGTCCGGCAGTTTGATGTCCCTGCTCAGCTCATAGAAATACTCTTTATCGTGAAACAGCTGCCGGTATACGGCTTCAATATCAACCTTCAGAAATTCAAGCACTTCCCTGATCTGTATTCTTTCTGATTTTTTGAGGCGTCCCCGCTGAGACTCCTTTATTATTTCCAGAATGTACTGTTCCATCAGTTTTAGCCGCTGTCCCAAAGGCGTTTCGTTCAGCCCGGACAGCGTTTTTTTCTTCAGCTCCTCTTTCTTCATTACACGGAAACCCTTATAATAAACATCTTTAAAATGAATCCATCGGTGCGGCAGATCCTCTATAAATTTATTTAGCACCGTTAAAAACAGCTTAGATGTTTTGAATTCGATACTGCATTTCATGATATCCTTGTATCGCGAACTAGAGATCAGATTTTCTAAAAACCGATTTCGCGGCTGAATGCGTTTCCCTTTCACCAATAGCTTAAGAATATCTTCAAATACTACCGAAGTAACATGTTCCTCGCCCAGTTCCGGCAATACATTCGAGATATACTGCTCAAACAAAGCATTTGGCGATATGATCAGGATATCCTCTGATGTTAGTTTCGCCGTCAGACCCTGATACATCAGATAGGCCGCGCGATGGAGCGCAATCGAAGTTTTCCCGCTGCCGGCCACCCCCTGCACCATCATAAGGTCATTTTCCATATCACGGATGACCATATCCTGTTCCTTTTGAATGGTCTCAACGATCGCCTTCATCTTTGATGAGGTGTTCTGCGATAATAATTTACGCAAAAATTTATCAATGATCTGAACATCGGCATCAAAATAGTATTCCAGTTTACCATCATTGATTTCATACTGCCGTTTCAGGTTTACTTCACCGCTGATCCGCCCGGCTGGCGCATCATAAAACGCCGGCCCCAGCACAAACCGATAGAATACGCCGGCAATCGGCGACCGCCAGTCATAAACATAGAAATCATTGGTCTGATCTTCCTTCAGAGATGAGCGCCCGATATAGATCTCTTCAAAGCTGTTTTCGCCGTCAAATTTAAAATCAATCCGCGCAAAATACGGGGATTTGATCAGCTTCTGAAGCATTGCTATTTTATTTTCCACCGCCTCGTAATCGGCAATTTTATCGGTAACCCGGTTCCCATACTGACTTAATTCAACCAAGGCTTCGAATCCTTCACTGCCCCAGAGATTCGAGATTGAGTGCGAGGCGTTTTCCCGCATATCCTGTTTGGCCAGGATGATAGCTGATTTATTCTCTTCGTTTTCCTGCCGGGCTTGACACAGCTGCTTTTTGGCTAAAGAGATGGTCTTTTCCAATCTTTCTTTTTCATATATTAATTCAGGCTGATTGTTTTCCATTATTGGTTCTCCTCCTGTATTTATTCAACCTCCAATGCAACTTTAACACAATTCGTGTGTTTTTAATAATAGAAATTTCTATTTATCTATTGATTCATCTGCAACTGGTACTGGTTTTCCAGTTTATCACCTTACGCTTTTCACCAGAGACAAAATACCTGCATATAATAATAGTGCCATAGATGGCTATAAAATCAATATTAATAGAAGGGAGGGATAAATTATGGCTACTTTATTACAAGGTGAAACGACAATTTCTGGTCAATATAATTCAGTGCCTTTTGCTTTTGCCCTACGGGTTGGTTCGGAAGATGTTTCAGCGGTACAGATTCTTGATGTATCAGTTACAAAAGCTGCTACACCAGCAGTATGGATTGGCGGGGAACTAACCTATACAGTTACTGTGACCAATAACGACACAGCTTTGCCACTGACTAATCTGGTGTTAACAGATATACTAGATCCCGTACTCACTGCATTTGTAGCGGGAAGCGTTGCAATCAATGGTACTGATGTCCCAACCGCAGATGTCTCCTATGCCGAAGCATCTGGTTTACTGACGGTACAAGTACCCAATATCGCTGAAAGTCAATCTGCGATTATCACTTTTCGCGTTACGCAAAAATAGTATCAACTGGCATTTTTGAAGTAATAGGCCCAAAATTATCCCGTTAATCCTCTTGTATAATCAAGCGCAAGAGGATTATGCCCTTTAGGACTGCAATTCCTACTATTAAAGTCTTTATTCTTATTTTTCATCGATATAAACAAATTCGAAATATTTCAAACTCATGATTAATATTCATTACAAAATCAGGATGCTACTATAACTAAATTAGTATGTAGCACCCCTCGTTTTCCCTACCGCTATTTTATTGCCACCATTTTGATTTCTATCAACGCATCTTTCGTCTTTCTTTTCTTTTATGCTAAAATAAATTCTGACAAAAATGCCCATTTTTTAAAGAACTTGTTATTGACATTTTATTTATAGTCCTATTGGGCAATATTTTACTAATATAAAATACAAGATAAACAATTAGCGCTGATATTATTATATATATAATATATTGAGAAATGGAAAGATAACCATTAATACAAAACAATACAATCAATGAATCTAACCCAAATGACAACAACATACTTTTTAAATAGCTCATATAAATATTTTCAGAAATCCACTCAATACTTGCACCCATGGAACGCAGGATAGCATATTCCTTTTCTTTTTCAATCACCAAAGAATATAATTGCGTATATACAATGATAATACAGAAAATGATAATAACAACCATTAATGATACGGCTAATGATCTGCTGTAAATCGTAAAGGATTCTGCAGCTTCTATACTACTTGCTTTAGAGTATAGCACTCCACCTTGAACCTCGCTTTTAATTTGATGAACACAATTATCAATCTTCAGTTTTGTATCAGTATCCAAATCTGATGCATATTCTATTTTTATGCTTTGATATCCTATGAAGAATGGTTCTTTCTCAGCAAGATCTTTGCTTACTACAATTGTAATCCCGCCTCTCTCCTGCGTAAAGTCATTATTTGATAGACGATAGGCTTTTTGAATAATCGCTTCCACCGTCATGTTACAAGACTCAAAATCCACCTCTTGATCATAAAGGCTGACGCCGCCTAAAGTAATCGTATCACCTTCTTCAAGCCCTATATTTTCACCACTGTCACTTTCAGGCAAGAATAGCAGCACTGTAGAATTGTTTAATAGCCTTTCTATATCGACGTCCAGATCATAGATTGTTATTATCTGATTCAGCATTGCTTCATCGGCAATGATATAATCAACATTAGGCACCGGGAACATTTCATCGGCTTCGGTCGGCCAATTTTTCTTCACAGCTGATTCCTCAACATCCGTATCTTCTGAAACATACAGCTTACACCATTGATCAAAATATGCTGAAATATTTCCCTTCTCCAAAAGTAAAGTATTACTATTAACAAAAGGCACAAGATCAATAAAAATGTCCTCTTTAAATTCTTCCAATTTATTTACTGCATCTTTAGATATATAACTATCCGGATTATACTCAATTTCATAACCGTTAATCCTCTCCCTTTCAGTAACATATTTTGAGTATAATTCATAATCAGGTTGCCATGCATAATCATCATAAAATAATCCGTAGCTGTATAATGACAGAAAACAGGCACAAAAAAGTCCAAAAAACAAAAATATAACCCCCGGTTTAGGAGACGACATCCCTGTTTTTATATTATAGTTCATTTTATATCGTTTACTTACTTTCAGCCGGTTTAGATTATCTTTTAATAACCCTTGATATGTGCTGACATTTTGGACTTTATAGAAAATATGCAAATAAATAATCAGCAATAACAAACAAAGTATTAGATACCATATCCCAATAGATAAAAAGTTTAAATCTAACATTGTATCCGATATTACTGGAAATAAATGAGTAATTAAGTATTTACATATCATACTGCTTCCTAATAAACTAACACATCCACTTACAATCAAAATAATGATTAACTGAATTGCAATAACATGGAGCACCTTATTCTTTTGCAATCCGCATGTGATAAAAACGCCTATTTTCTCAGCATAATCTTTATAAAAAATACGTAAAAGCATGATACAGCAAAATAATGTCGCAAAAATGATAATACCCGCAAAACACAAGCATAGCAGTCTTATCTCCTGACAATACGCAAGTCCTCTGTTAAAAAAACTGTCGTTATTATAACTATTATCAAGAGAGATACCCATAGATTCAATTTCTTGAATCATTTTAATTCTTTCTGTATCATAACTACTGCTAAAATCCATATCGTTATTAAAGTTTAATAATACGGTTTTAACTTCTTCAGCATCTCCCCTGATAAAATTACTTTTTTCACAGCAAAGTATATTAGGATAGTTATTAACACCTTTTTGTAATTGATAGTTGACATCTAATTGATTAGAATAATTATTAATAATCCCTACTACTTTTACTCTTTTTGATTTTCCTTCAATCACTAAATCAATTTCTGTTCCCAAAGCAGAAAATCCATACATATCTGCCACAAATTGTTCGACAGCAATTTCATCATCTTTAGCTGGCATCTTACCTGTCTGAAGGTTTATGTTAACCATATCAATAAATGCCTCCTCTCCATATCCTATCGTAAAAATCAAGCCGTCTAGTACAGCATTTGCATATAATTCATAAAAACCTGATCGAATATTTTTATTAGCCTTTATTTTGTTAACATCTTCTTCTGTAATTTCATTAATACCACTGATAAAAGAACCGTAGATTTGCTTTGCAAGATTCATTTTTTGCTTATATATTGAATTTGAAGAAGTTATAGCAAAATTAGTTAGAATGGTAGATAACGAAATTAAGCCAATAATCGCAACAACAAAAGACTTTCTATTTTTTAATAACATATATGCTAACTTTAACAATGTTTTCTCCATTCTAACCTTGTTGCTGTGAAACTGTTCCATCTAAAATATGTATTTGAGAATCTGGCTTTTCAAACAAATGCTTGTCATGAGTTACCATTACTATAGTCGTCTTAAAATATTCATTTACCGATTTAAGCAATGATACGATTCGTTCGCTGTTTTTTCTATCCAAATTACCAGTTGGCTCATCTGCAAATAAAATACCTGGCTGCAATATCATTGCACGGGCAATTGCAGCTCTTTGCTGTTCACCGCCGGAAAGTTCTGAAGGATATTGTGAGGTCTTACCTTTTAATCTTAAAATTTTGATTAAGTGATTATAGTAGTCACTCTTTAAATTTACATGATTAATAATCGCTGGTACTTTAATATTATCTTCTAATGTTAGTTCAGGAAGCAAATGAAAAGACTGAAATACAAAGCCAAAGTTTATACCTCTTATATGAGCTTGTCTTTTTTCACTCAAACTATATAAATCAGTATCCTCAAAATACACTGTTCCACCCGTTGGGCACTCTATTCCAGCCATCATACTAAGTAACGTTGTTTTTCCACTTCCACTTTCACCTGTTATGATATTGCAAGTGCCCTTTTGAATTTGAAGATTTGCAGGTTTTATAACAGTAACTATCTTTTCTCCATTTATAAAACATTTTTCTATTTTTTTACAAATTAAAATACTATTTGTTAACATTATTTACATCCTTTTTACTATTGATTTACTGTACCGCTTCCTTTTAAATAATAAGAAACAGGAGTTTTTTACTAAAGCTATACATATTACTTTTCTTGTAAGTCCATTCTTATTCTTCATACCATATTTCCTTTTTATTGTAAATATTTTTTATGAGTATTTTTATTATTTATTTTCCATATTTATTTTCAAAAAGATACTTTCTATTTTCTCTAATCCTTTATCTGCCGCTAATGCGGAACTAACCTATACTGTTACTGTGACCAATAACGACACAACTTTTCCACTGACTAATCCGGTGCGATCAGATATACTAGAGCCCGCACTCACTGTATTTGTAGCGGGAAGCGTCGCGATCAATGTCAATGATACTGATGCTCAAACTCATGATTAATATTTATTACAAAATCAGGATGCTACTATAACTAAATTAGTATGTAGCACCCCTCGTTTTCCCTACCGCTATTTAATTGCCACCATTTCGCTTTCTATCAACGCATCTTTCAGAAGTTTAATTCCGCAAATTGCAGTGAAATGCGTTCCAGAGCTTCCTGCAGCTGTGATTTAGGAAGCGTAATGCACATGCGCTGAAAACACTGTCCATATTCCGGATCATGTACAATTCCATCCTGCAGCATTACATTTGCATCCACATAGATTTTCTTGTGAACCTCTTCATCACTGAGACCATACGCTCTAAAATCCAACCACAGCATATATGTTCCTTCCGGATGCCACACCTTCACTTTAGGCATGTGAATTTTGATAAAGTCAATTGCAAATTCAATGTTAGCATCAAGATACTCGTTTAACTCATTAAGCCATTCTTCACTTTCATCATAGGCGGCAATCAACGCACCCACCGCAAATGGCGTTGGCATCCGAAAACCAAATTGGAACATAAACACTGCCCGTAAATTATCATCCGGAATAATAACATTCGAACAAAGCAGGCCTGCAACATTAAAAGACTTATTAATTCCGGTTACCAAAATAATATTACTGTAATCATCTGTTGCTTTGATAATGGGTATATGTTTCTGTCCTTTCCGCAGAATATCCGAATGTATCTCATCCGCAATCAGCAATACATGATGTTTTCGGCAGATTGCTGCCATTTTCGCCAACTCTTCTTTTTTCCAGACACGCCCAATAGGATTTGCCGGTGAACACAAAATAAATGCCCGATTTACCGGTGCTGCACATTTGGCTTCAAAGTCCTCCCAGTCAACTGTATAATATCCATTATCATTTATGAGATTGCAGGCAGCAATCGCGCGATGAGTTTCCTCCTCGATCATACCATTAAAATGTCCATATACAGGACGCATAATAATTACGCCATCGCCAACATTTGTAAAGGTTTCAATAGCACAATTGATGGCCGAAACACTTCCATTAGAATAAGCAATCCATTCTTCTTTTAGTTCTGTGTCATA
>Ga0153946_1000628_pt1 | contig 15404 bp, 15 predicted proteins | sample TSNJ030MetaG_FD_104751 | JGI IMG/M metagenome (GOLD analysis project Ga0153946, IMG submission 104751) | Attine ant fungus gardens microbial communities from New Jersey, USA - TSNJ030 MetaG | ecosystem: Host-associated > Fungi > Mycelium > Unclassified | place: USA: New Jersey, Wharton State... | reverse complement strand
CAGATACCGGCGGCAAAATCAGGAATCATCACGGCGGTTGTACTCGGTGTTGGTCGTGCCATCGGTGAAGCAATGGCGATCAGCCTTGTAGCGGGCAGCGCGGTAAACTTTCCGCTGCCGTTTAATTCGGTGCGGTTTTTAACGACTGCTATTGTCAGTGAGATGGGGTATGCTGCGGATACACACCGTGAAGTTCTGTTTACCATTGGACTGGTGCTCTTTGCATTCATCATGATTATCAATATAGTCCTGACGAAAATACTGAAGAAGGGAAACGAAAAGGATGACTGAAAATCATTGCAGTATCATGGACAAGAATAAGAGAATATCAGATAAATTGGTATATATGCTTATTTACATATCTGCTGCCATTTCAGTTCTATTACTGGTAGGAATTATTTGTTATGTTTTCATAAAAGGCATTGGTACGGTAAACTGGGAATTTCTCACTTCTGTGACCAGTGTTCGGAAAGGTACGACAGGTATAGCCGGAAATATTGTCAATACACTTTATGTCATAATAATCACGCTTCTTATCACAACGCCGGTCGGTATCGGTTCGGCAATATACCTTAACGAATATGCAAAACCCGGGAGCCTGGTTCGACTCATTGAATTTACAACGGAAACGCTGGCGGGAATCCCATCCATTCTTTACGGTTTGTTTGGCATGGTATTCTTTGGAACAACACTGGGGCTTGGTTATTCTATTCTCACAGGTTCCCTGACCCTTACGCTGATGATACTGCCTCTTATTACAAGAAACACACAAGAGGCGCTCAAAACGGTTCCGGTGAGTTACAGAAGCGGGGCGCTTGGTCTTGGCACAACAAAATGGTATATGATAAGGACGATTCTTCTGCCGTCCGCCATGCCGGGTATTATCACAGGCATAATTCTGGCTATCGGGCGTATTGTTGGCGAATCGGCAGCTTTATTATTTACCGCGGGAAGCGGATACTATCTGCCGGGAAGCGGACAGCTGCTCAGCAAGCTTTTGGAGTCAGGTGGCTCACTTTCGGTTCAACTGTATCTCAGCATGTCAAAAGGTGAATACGACGTTGCTTTCGGTATTGCAGTGGTACTTCTCATTATTGTTTTAATCATTAACTGTATTACGAAGCTTTTAGTAAGCAAATTTGATGTTTCAAGGAAAAAATAAGGAGGATTAAGCTTTGGAAAGTAAAATTACTGCGGCAAACCTGAATTTACATTATGGATCAAACCATGCGCTTAAAGATATCAATATCAATCTTGGAGAAAAGGAAATCACCGCACTTATAGGCCCCTCCGGATGTGGGAAATCCACTTTCCTAAAGGTCCTAAACCGTATGAACGACCTGATTGACGGTGTAAAGATTGAAGGCCAGATTTTATTGGACAATGAAAATATTTATGATCCGAGAGTGGATACCACAATTCTGAGAAAAAAAATAGGGATGGTATTCCAGCAGCCAAATCCATTTCCGATGAGCATATATGATAATATCGCTTACGGCCCCAGGGTTCACGGCATGAAAAACAAGGTAAAGCTGGATGAAATTGTGGAAAAAGCTCTGCGTAGCGCAGCCATTTGGGATGAAGTAAAAGATCGGCTGAAAAAAAGTGCCCTTGGTTTATCGGGCGGACAGCAGCAGCGGCTTTGTATAGCAAGGGCATTGGCCGTTCAGCCGGATGTTTTACTGATGGACGAACCGACCAGTGCGCTGGATCCTATTTCAACCTCAAAGATTGAGGAGCTTGCTATGGAACTTAAAAATGAATATACGATTATAATTGTCACCCACAATATGCAGCAGGCTGCCAGGATTTCTGATAAAACCGCTTTTTTTTTGTTAGGTGAATTGGTTGAGAGCGGAAAAACGGACACATTATTTTCTATGCCAAAAGATAAACGTACGGAAGACTATATTACAGGGAGGTTTGGATAATGAGAGCGCAATTTGATAAACAGTTGGAGCAGCTTTATTTGGAATTGATAGAAATGGGAGCACTATGTGAAGATGCAATTGCAGCCGTAATACATAAACTTCTGCATGATGATGAAATTTCTGTGGACGGGGTTGCCGCAATTGAAAAGGAAATTAATCAGAAGGAACGGGATATTGAATCCCTGTGCATGAAGATCATTTTGCGGCAGCAGCCTGTAGCCGGAGATTTACGTATGATTTCTTCCGCTTTGAAGATGATAATAGATATGGAACGGATTGGCGATCAGGCAGCCGATATAGCTGAAATAGCAAAGTTCGTCGTCGGCAGCACCATTGACAAAGTGCACATTAAAGACATGGCCGGAGCAGCAATAAAAATGGTGACGGAAAGCGTGGATTCTTTTGTGAAAAGCGATATGAATTTAGCACGCGATGTCATCGAACAGGATGATATTGTCGATGTTTTATTTGACACGGTTAAAAAGGAGTTAATATCAATCATAAGAGATGATGCTGATAATGGAGAACAGGCCATTGATCTATTAATGATTGCGAAATACCTTGAGAGGATCGGTGATCACGCGGTCAATATATCCGAAGAGGTAATCTATTCTATTACCGGCAAACAAAAAGAAAATTTATAAGATAGCGGGGGATGAAATGAGTCTTATATATCTGTTAGAGGATGATAAGAGTATCCGGGATTTTGTTGTTTACGCATTGAATAATTCCGCGATGGAAGCAGAGGAATTTTCGAAACCAATTGATTTCTGGAATGCACTTATGAACAGACAGCCAAGCTTATTACTGCTTGATATTATGCTTCCTGATGAAGATGGTCTTACAATCCTAAAAAAAATCAGACAGAAACCGGAAACTAAGAACCTGCCTGTAATTATGCTTACTGCAAAAGGAACTGAATATGATAAAATATTCGGTCTTGACAGTGGTGCCGATGATTATGTGTCAAAACCATTTAGTGTGATGGAGCTGCTATCCAGAATCAAGGCTTTGCTCAGACGGGCTGATAGTGGGGAGCAGAGAAAAGAATACCAAGTCGAAGGGATTTACATATGTCCGTCAAAGCATATTGTAAAGGTAAACGGTGAAAATATCACCCTTACACTAAAGGAATTTGAGCTGCTTTTTCTGCTTATAGAAAATGAAGGAACTGTATTTACCAGAGATCAGATTTTCAATAGAATTTGGGGATATGGATTTGATGGTGAAAGCAGAACTTTGGATGTTCACATCCGCACACTCCGTCAGAAATTAGGGGCATGCGGGGATATTATAGAAACGGTTCGCGGTATCGGATACAAGATCGGAGGCTAAAAATGATTAAAAGAATTTTCAATAACTTTATTCTTATTGCATTTATAACACTCATATCCTGCATCATTCTTTTTTTAGGTATTTTATATAGCTATTTTGGGAGTCAGATGACTGATCAACTTGAAAATCAGGCGGTTTATATTGCACAGGGACTGACAAATGAGGGTGTTTCCTATTTTGACGACCTGAAAAATACGGACACTCGAATTACATGGATCAATTCAGAAGGTACAGTACTTTACGATAATAAAGCAGATGCAGAAAATATGGAAAACCACGCTGACCGTGAGGAAGTTACTGAAGCGTTGGAAAAAGGTAAGGGAACCGCCTCACGCTATTCCTCAACACTTTCTGAAGAGACGATATACTATGCGCAGAAAATGGATGACGGAACAGTGATTCGTGTTTCAGACACACGCTATACCATTTGGATATTGATTTGGGGTATGATGCAGCCCATTTTTATAATACTTATAATTGTTATTGTCCTTTCAGCGGTATTTGCGTACGGAATGTCAAAAAGAATTGTAAAGCCTATAAATGAAATAGACCTTGAAAACCCTGCATATAATGAGATTTATGAGGAACTCTCTCCCTTGCTTACTAAAATCAACAATTTGAATAAAGAAATTTCCATGCGGATCTCAGATGCTGAAAAAAAACAGAATGAATTTACTATGATCACCGAAAATATGAGGGAAGGTCTAATCGTTACGAATAGTCAAATGAATATTTTGTCTTATAATACAAGTGCACTTAAATTTTTTAATGTACATAAAGGTATCCGTAATAAAAGCATATTAATTTTAAACAGAAGCGAAACATTCCGTAAGGCAGTTCATTTGGCACGAAAGGGTCAGTACAGTGATCAGATACTTGTGTTGAATGATCAATACTATCAGATTATTACCAATCCCGTATATAATAATGAGGAGGTTACCGGAATCGTAATGGTTATTTTGGATGTTACGGAAAAAGAAAAACGTGATATCTTACGCCGTGAATTTACTTCGAATGTATCCCATGAACTGAAAACCCCGTTAACGGGTATTTATGGTACCTCTGAAATCATAATGAACGGGATGGTAAACGCTGAGAATATTCCTAAATTTGCTAAAAATATTTATGATGAATCCGGACGGCTTATTACGCTTATCGATGATATAATCAAGCTCTCACAGCTAGATGAAAATTCGATACCAGAAGAAAAAGAGCTGATCGATCTGTACGAAATATCAGAAAATGTGATAGCTCTTTTAAAGAATGAGGCACGACTGAGAAATGTTTCTGTTGAGATAATTGGAAAACACGCGGAGATTATGGGGAACAGCAGAATTTTAGAAGAAATGATCTACAACCTTTGTGATAATGCAATTAAGTATAATAAAGAAAATGGAAAAGTAACGGTTTCGGTTACACAAGAAGATGAAAAATTGAAATTATCGGTATCTGATACAGGAATCGGCATTTCTCCCGACCATAAAGACCGGGTCTTTGAACGGTTTTACCGAGTCGATAAAAGCCGTTCTAAAGAAATTGGCGGAACTGGTCTTGGACTTTCTATTGTTAAACATGCGGCTGCCTACCACGATGCGGTGATTGCTTTAGAAAGCACGGTTGATATTGGAACGTCTATCACTGTTTTCTGGGAAACCAAAAGGGCTGGTAGTATTCATTAAAAAAAAGGAGTTGAAAAGTAGAATTACCATTTCAACTCCTTCTTAATATTAAACAGACTATCTAATTATACTTAACATCTGCACTTTATATCGCCTATCGGATCTTCAATCAATGTTGCAAACATAAACTCATGTCTATGCCCGTCATTAACAGTTGTCTGACCTGATGCAAAATGGACGTGTCTTCCGTCCCCGACTTGGATTGCAGGTCCGGTTCTGTCAACAACCATATGAAAATGATCTTCATAGAAATCAGTGTTTGTAGACAGCATATGAAAATGACTTCCATTCTGAATCGGTATTGCTTCACCTGTTACACCTGCAAAACGATGATTATGAGGATCCTGGTTAGCTTGAGCTATTTTAACACTTCCCTCAAATTCGTGGTCATGGGTCTGTGGGTCTCTATTATATTGATTACAATTACTTCTATTTTGGTTCATAGTATAAAGCCTCCTTTGGTAGTAACTAACCTGTCGGTAAGAACAGGATATGATATATTCTATGCAGGCGATTCGTTATTGGTGTGCACAATGGGTTTATTTGACCACTATAATTCTTGTCCTTGAAATTTGATGAAACATGTGGTAGATTATATAAGTACGACAGAACAACCTATGGGGGTAGATGGGTGACTGGTGTGCCTCCTAGTCTTCAAAACTAGTGTGGGGCGTTAAGAGCGTCCCGGGTGGGTTCGATTCCCACATGCCCTCGCCAAAAGAGAATCATGATAAGAAAAGTCATTTTAAATAATAAGGGGGTAAGCGAAGAACGCTTACCCCCTTATGCACCTGTTGGTAATCGGCAATAATTTTTGTGCGATTGAATTCTATAGTCCAAGATCAGAAAAAAATAAAGCCCATGAAAACTTTGACAGTAAACAAGACTCAAAGTTTTTTATGGGCTTTATTACATTCTTCAGCTAACGACATTGTCATTAATCAGCGTTTTCCTGAATTCACTGGGAGAAATCCCTTTTATTTTTTTAAAAGCACGGTTAAATGAAGATATGCTTGAAAATCCTGAGTCAAATGCAATATCGATAATCTGTGCCTTTGGATTCGAAATCAAAAATTCTGCCCTTTTGATACGCTCAGTAGTAAGGAAATCTATAAATGTCATATTCGTATATGTTTTGAATAAATGCGAGAAATGGAATTTGCTAAAACCCATGTGTTGAGAAATATCGTCGAGTGTGAGGGATTTAGTGCAGTTTTGTGATATATAAAGGCACGCTTCCGCCATTAGCTTAATAGACTTATATTCTGCATTTGCATCACCAGAGAATTCTTCTTTCTTAGCATTGATGCAGTATTGGCCAAACTTCACAAAAAACTCTAGAAGAAGTGAATATATACGCACTTCATTAAAAAGTGTGCCTGAGTTATAAAGCTCGGGCAATTCTTTTATTAAAAATATCATTCTGTCGGCATCAATATCTGATGAATCATATTTAATGTAATGATATTGGTAAAACATAGAAAAATTACTATTAAATTCACTCATAATAATCAGTAAGTCAAGAGAAAACTGAACGAGAATAAAAGCATTTTCAGACACATGGTCAAGCGAATGCATGTCACCGGGGTAGATTATAACCAAATCGTTAGTTTTAAGAACATATTTCGTGAAATTAATCGTTACTTCATTATTATCATAAAGGCTTACAAGTATTTCAACATAAGGATGCCAATGCATAGTATCAGAAAAGGTAATATCGATTTTCTTTGATACATTAATTTTCTTCCCATCTTTAAAATTTAACTTCTCGAAATAGTTATTCATATCCATAATCGAAAATATCCTTTTCTAGTTATTGGTGAAGTTTTGTATATGGTTAGTTTATCATTGATGATGTCAAATAGCAATATTTGATATGTTTAAGGGAAGGATATGCATACAAAACTGACATAAATTCTTGAAATACACATTATTTTTTGGTCACAATATTTGAAATAGAAAAAAGTATAACAAAATATGCACAGCTAATACACAATTTTTAAAGAGCATTTAGTGGAAAAGACTGATAATATGTAAACAGAAAGGCACATTGAAAAATAATTTGAGAGGAACAGTATTTTGCGAATATTTAAAATAGGTATACTTGGATCCGGAGTTATAAGCAGAACATATCTTGCCGATATAAAAGCATTTTACAAAAATCTTGAAGTAATCGCCTGCGCCGATATAAATGTAGAGCTTGCGCAAAAACTAGCATCGGAGTTTGGTATAAAAAAAGCATATACGCCGGAAGAATTGTTAAAAGATGATGAAGTTGAGATTGTAATAAATCTCACACCACCACAGTTTCATGTTGAGTTGGGCAAGCAGATTATAACAGCCGGCAAACATCTTTTCAGCGAAAAACCGTTTGCCCCCAGTTTAAAAGATGCAAAGGAAGTTTTGGATTTAGCAGATGCAAAGGGGATTAAAGTGGGTTGTGCGCCAGACACTTTTCTGGCATCAGGCCTTCAGAGTTTAAGATATTATCTTGATGCTGATCTTATAGGGAAGCCTTTCTTTGTTACGGCAAACATGACGACCTTCGGGGTTGAAACCTGGCATCCTAACCCTGTACCTTTTTATGTGAAGAACAGCGGCCCTTTATTTGATATGGGACCGTATTATCTCTCGGCAATTGTATCTCTATTAGGACCGATAGAGAGCATTGCTGCTCTTGATGCAAAGGGCAGCGATACCAGGCATATATATGTGGGACAAGCGGCAGGAGCTGATATTGAAGCAGATATCCCCACCCATTACTCTTCTGTATTGAGGTTAAGAAATGGCGTAGTTGTAAATTTTAACGTAAGTTTTGATATTTATAAGTCAAACCTTCCGATGTTTGAAATTTATGGAGATGGAGGCACGCTCACCTATCCGGATCCGAACTTTGGCGGCGGTACTCCCAGTGTATATAGGAAAGAACAGTACACGGATACTGTTTATCAGAAAACAGATGAAGCTATGGCACGAAAAGACAGGTTCTATGAGCTTCCGGAGCTATATCCCAGAGTGAAAGATTATTCGAGAGGTTTAGGCGTGCTTGATCTTGCCAAAGCCATAGAAACAAACTCGAATAATAGAGCAAATGGCAGTCTAATAATGCACATTACCGAAGCTATAGAGGGAATGTTGAGTTCATCTGAGAATGGCGAGTTTTACAAGATGAAAACTACCTGTGAGAGGCCGGAGCCTTTAAAACCAGGTGGATATATGGACGAAGTTTAATATTGATTGGGCAAAGCCCTGAAAGGAGACAGATAATGTCAGGAGCAATAGGAACGAATTTAGTGGCACAGGTGGGATTTATCGTTAAAGATGTTGAGGAAACAAAGAAAAAGTGGGCTGAGTTTTTAGGTGTTGACATCCCTGAGACGCAACCTATTGGTGACTATGCGGTTACAGGAACAGCGTTTAAAGGCGAACCCGCTCCAAATGCATTTTGCTGGATGGCCTTCTTTGACGTTGGTCCGGGGCTGCAGCTTGAACTGATTCAGCCTAACGAGGAGCCTTCAACATGGAGAAACTATCTTGAGGAGAAGGGCGAGGGCATTCACCACGTTGCATTTCAGGTTGATGATTCAAAGACTGCTGCTGCAAATGTTGAAGCTGTTGGTTTAAAGCTGGTTCAAAGAGGTGTTTATGGTGATGGCAGCGGCGAATATAATTATTTTGATGCTCCGGACCTAAAATGTGTAATTGAGCTTCTTGAGAGTTACAATAAGTAATATTAAACACTAACCATAAATAGAAAGGTATGATACTAAATATGAGACTCGGGACATCTTCACCATTACAACACAATAGTCCAAAGGAATGGGCTGTGAAACATAAGACCTTAGGACTTAGAGCTATAAATTTCCCGGTCTCTTACGAAAATGACGATGCGATTATTGACGAGTATGTTAAAGAAGCAAAAGAAAACAACCTTGTGATAGCAGAGGTTGGGGTTTGGCGCAATACCTTGGATTTAAATGAAGATGCACGTAAAAAGGCTATTAAGTATGCCGCGGGGCAGCTTGAACTTGCTGATAGAATAGGATCTCGTTGTTGTGTGAATATTATAGGTGCAAGAGGCTCACGCTGGGATGGTGCTTATAAAGATAATTTCACAAAGGAAACGTGGAAATTGGGTGTAAAGACGATTCAGGAGATTATAGATGAGGTAAATCCCAAGAACACGTATTTTACAATTGAGTCAATGCCATGGATGTTCCCGACCGGACCGGATGAATATCTGCAGTTGCTTGAATCTGTGGACAGAGATAGATTTGCTGTTCATATGGACATTTTTAACTGGATAACGACACCAAAAAGGTATTTCTCAAATGAGGAATTTATATGCGAATGCTTCGAGAAATTAGGTGAGTATATAAAAAGCTGTCATCTTAAGGATGTCAGGATGGAGGAAGATTATACGCTGTTTTTCAGGGAAACCAGTGCCGGGAACGGAGGGATAAATATCAAGTACCTGATCGAAAAAGGATTATCCTTTGATGAAAACATGCCGTTTATCATAGAGCATCTTGATACAGATGAAGAATATTTAAACAGTGTCAAGTACATCAAGGCTCTAATGACGCTCTAAGCGTTCATATATAGTGAGTATTAACAAGTAAAAGGAGGAGAAAAATGAAAAAAAGAAGAATTGTAGCAGCGGGCTTAATTGCCTTAATGGTTATGATGACAACTATGCTGGGAGGATGTGGCAGCAGTAAGGAGGTAGAAGATACTTCATCTGAAACGTCGGGCGAAGTAGTATGGTGGGGGTGGACGCCGGGTTCCCCAACGAATGAAGAATATATTGCAGAGTTTAACAAAGAATATCCAGATATCAAGGTTATATGGAAACAAACATCAATAGATGACTATGACGCAGCTATCAAACCGGCTTTAGCAAACGGTGAGGGTGTTGATGCGTTTGAGGCTTCAGCGGGTTCAGGGAATGGCGGAATTCAAGTCTTTGGTGGGCAGGCAATTGATTTGACCGACGCTGTAAAAGAAGCTTTAGGTGATGATTATAAAGATAAGCTCAATGAGGCATCAGTTACAACAATGACGGTTAATGGTCAGTTGAAAGGGCTGGGTGTTGGCACTGTATATTCGGGCAATCTTTGGATAAACCAAGATCTTTTCGATAAATATAATGTAAAAACTCCGACTGATTATGATGAGTGGAAAGAGGCTTGCAGGGTTTTTAAAGAAAATGGTATCGAAGGATTTGTACAGGGCGCAGGTCAAGGCGCATTTAACATGGACACTTTCCATGCAATTGCTGATAATGTAAGTCCAGGTACTTTTACAAAAGCGACACGAGGTGAAGTTGAATGGACAGATGATTCAATTGTTAAAGCTTTAGAATTATGGAAAGGTTTATTTGACGATGGAATTATGCAAGAAGGTGCTCTTGGTCTTCAACAATATCCCGATGCAAACAATCTGTTTATGTCTCAAAAAGCTGCAATGGTAATGATGGGTTCCTGGTATACATCAAATGCTTTGCCTGACACTATGAAGGCTGCTATTGAGTCTGCATCATCAACGGAAGAGCCATTCACAATGATACCAATTGATTTTCCGGATATTGCAGGAACAGGAAATACAGGATCTATGTTTGGCGATTTAGACTATTCAACAGCCGTGTCTGCAACATCAAAAAACATCAAGGCAGCAACTACATTTGCTGTTTGGCTTGGAACTTCTCAAAATGGTCAACAAATGATTGCTGATTCTCTAAATGTTGTTCCTTCGCTTAAATCAGCAACTCCGGATTGGGATAATGTAAAATTAGTAAACCCTGAAAAACAAAATGAAGAAATCAAAGAATATATTGAAAATGCAATGGATAGTGGAGACAACCCTCGCTTTGCAGGAATAAACGCAGATATGAACCAGACCATGATGGATGTATTGGCAGGTGTGGCAGGAGGAACTATCACTCCTAAAGATGGGGCAGTTCAACTCGCAGCAGTTCAAGCTGATAGTGAGTAAGGGATGATATATTGATAGGGGGGCTATTTTCTCTAGTACCCCTATCATTTAGAGTTGAGGAGATTTATAAACATGAAAAAGAATAAAGCATCGAGGTTTACAAAGATAAACGGACTCCCGTGGATTCTTCCGGCATTTGTTTTTGTTGCAGGGATTATATACTATTCAATATTTTATACATTCAATCTGTCTACTTTAGATTGGAATGGGCTTGATCCAATTCAGACAAGAGTGGGGATGAGTAATTATACTAAGGCACTTTCTGACTGGGTCTTTTGGAAAGCTATAAAAAACACAGTTGTTTATTTCATTTTCACATTTTTAATTCAAAACTTTTTAGGTTTTATATTTGCCGCAATTTTGCATACAGAGGTAAAGTTTGCTACATTGCACAAGTGTTTGATTTTTATACCGACAATCTTAGCACCTGCGACTATGGCGCCAGTGTTTAGATTACTATTCTCGCCTCAGGGAATTCTGCAGGATATATTTGATGCACTTCATCTAGGCATAACTGTTGATTGGCTGGCGAAACCAAATTCGGCACTTTTCATTCTTATGATTGTTGCGATTTGGGAATTCACAGGAATGAGTTTCATTCTATATTATGCAGCAATGAGCCAAATAGATAAAGAAATGCTTGAGGCGTCGCACTTAGATGGAGCAGGAAACTTTAGGACCTTATTGAGCATTGTATTGCCAAACTGCAAAGGCACGACAGTTTCTCTGGCAATGCTTGGAATCATTGGTGCTTTGAAAACATTTGATATTCCTTATCTGATTACAACTGGCGGGCCAAATCATGCAACAGAATTTTTAGGCACATATATTTACAGGCAGGGAATAAGGCAGTCCCATCTTGGCTATGCAGCGGCAATATCAGTAGTGCTCCTTGTACTCGCAATCTGCGGTGCAATACTTGTAAATAGGATGAATAAAGGAGACGAGAAATAAAATGTTTCAAATTAGAAGTAAAAAAAATAAAGTCGTTTTGCAAATCGTTCTGCTATTACTAACGATACCTTATGCGATTCCACTTGTTCAAATGTTTCTTGGCTCTATCGGCGGAATCGGGTTTTTAAATTATAAGGCGGTTTGGGATACCGGTGTAGTTCCAATCTATTTTAGAAATTCACTCATCATATCAGCCGGCGTAATTTTGTTGGTTTATATATTCAGTATGACAGCTGGATTTGGGTTTGCGAAATTGCACATGTTTGGAAAAGAAGTGTTCTTTTGGCTGATTCTTATTGCGTTAACTTTACCGGAAGTAATTTTGCTGTCACCATTATTTGTAACATTCCAAAAGATGCATATGTTTAACACCTTTTGGGCCGTGATTTTGCCTATCGCAGCATTGCAGCTGCCATTTACAATTCTACTTGCCAGAAATTTTGACAGCGGAATTCCCGATGAGTTAATGGAGGCAGCAAGAATTGATGGTGCGAGTGTTTTTTCGATGTTTTGGTATGTCATTCTTCCGCTTACAAAGCCAATTGCATCATCAATTATTGTATTGACACTCATCAACTCATGGAATGCATATCTCCTGCCGCTTTTGTTCTTGCAAAGCCCGGATATGCAGACGGTAACGCTGCTTCCACAATACTTCCAAGGTGAGTTTACAAATGACCAGACGAAGATATTAGCGGCTGCTGTACTCACTGCAATTCCTGAGATTATTGCTTATTTGCTCATGCAGAAGAATTTTGAAAAAGGTATGAGTGCCGGTGCTCTAAAATAATCGAAGCAAGAGTAGAATAAAAGAAATGATATTTTGAAAGGAAGACGATGAATGAAAATTATTAATCCAGTTCTTACGGGTTTTCATAGTGATCCGTCAATGATTAGAGTAGATGATACTTATTATATTGCCTCTTCTACGTTTGAGTGGTTTCCCGGCGTCCGGGTTCATGAATCTAAAGACCTCGTGCATTGGAACTTGACCACGTCTGTTCTTGACAGCGTGGAGTTGCTTGATATGAAAGGCAATCCTTGCTCTGGTGGTATTTGGGCACCTGATTTGTCCTATGCTGACGGCAAGTTTTGGCTTGTATATACCGATGTGAAAGTTGTCAATGGTGCGTTCAAAGATATGTATAACTATCTGACAATTGCAGCTGATATAAAAGGTCCCTGGTGCAAACCTGTCAAGCTGAATGGCGTTGGGTTTGATCCGTCTCTTTTTCATGATGATGACGGAAAAAAATATCTCATTCAGCAAACCTGGGATCACCGTGAGTATAACAACCCATTCAATGGGCTTACTTTAACTGAATACGATGTGGATAATAAGAGGCTGAAGCCAGAGACTGCAAAAACTGTATACAATGGTACCGATGTGAAGACAGTTGAAGGACCGCACATATATAAACTTAATGGATACTATTACATATTTGCAGCACAAGGCGGCACAGTCTGGACACACCAAGAAATTGTTGCCCGCTCAAATAATCTGATGGGACCTTATGAAACTGAGCCGAACGGACCATTTATAACCAATTTTGACACACCAGACCACTATCTGCAAAAACAAGGGCATGGTTCGCTTGTCGAAACCCCTTCCGGCGAGTGGTATTATGCCTCACTTTGCGCCAGGCCTCTTCACCATTCGACCGAGAATATTTATGACCCAAGAGGCTGGTGTACGCTTGGGCGTGAAACAAGTATTCAGAAAGTTTATTGGGATGATGAGCTTTGGCCAAGAGTGGCAGGTGGGCATGGCGGCCTTAAAGAGGTTGATGCTCCAAAGGATGCTATATTAACTGAAGCACCTGAAACCAATGCTGTTTTTGATGATTTTTCATCGGATAAGCTAGGTGGTGATTGGAATACTTTAAGGATTCCTTTTTCTGAAAAAATGGGAAAGGTTGGAGGCGGAAAACTTGAACTGATAGGGCATGGTTCACTTTCAAATAAGTTCAATCCATCGCTTATTGCCAGAAGATGGAAAGATTTTGAGTTTTCGGCTGTGACAAAAGTGAAATTTAACCCATATAGCTACCAGGCGATGGCTGGTCTTATAAATTATTATAACAGTGAGCATTGGTCATGGATTTTTATCACAAAAGACGACGAGCGAAATGATGTTATTGAAGTTGCAGAATGCGACAATAGCAAATACACTTCTGTTTTAAAAGATAACGCTGTGAGGCTCCCTGAAGGAACGGAATGGGTTTGGTTCAAGACAGTTGTTGATCATTTGGACTATTTTTATGAATATTCATTTGACGGGGAAAATTGGAACAGAGTGCCTGTTAAACTTGATGCAATGATTTTGTCTGATGATTATGTGAATTATCATTATGGTGGTTTTTTCACGGGAGCATTTGTGGGCTTGGCTGCAGTTGATTATTCCGGCTATGATTCTAAAGCTACATTTAAGTTTTTTGAGTATATAGTTTAACGTAACTAATGAAAGGTTTAGGTGGAATTCTATGAGTAAATTATTGGATAAAGAATTGTGTGTTGTCACGGGTGCGGCGAATGGAATTGGCAGAGCAATCGCAGAACGTTTCATAAGTGAAGGTGCCGATTTGATTGTGGCTGATTTTGATGTTGATACCGCAAAAAAAGTATATGAGGGAAACAGTCAGGTTGTTGATATTCTAAAAGTTGACGCGACAGATGTGAAAGATTTAGAAAAAATAGCAGAAGCTGTTAAAAAGTCAGAGCGTAAATTAAAGGCGGTGTTACCAATTGTTGGTAATGGTCCGCAAAACCCGATTCAAGAAATTACACCTGAGGAGTTTCATTTGACAATGGATCTTAATGTTTTTTCGGCTTTTTTCACGGTGCAGAAGTTAATTCCTTTTATGTCTAATAAATCTTCAATTGTTCTAATATCATCAATTGCAGGTTTTCAGGGTGGAAAAAACGCCATTGTCTATAATGCGGCAAAAGCAGCGGTTAGGTCTATGGCACGTTCGTTCACAGGAGAGCTTGCAGAAAAGGGTATTAGAGCAAATGCTATAAGCCCCGGCCCAACAGAAACACAAGGGTTTACAGATTTTGTGCATGGCGATGACGGAATGCGAAACAATATAGTCTCGCAACTACCCATAGGACACATTGGAAAACCCAGCGAGATTGCGGCGGTTGCGTTATTTTTAGCATCCGACGAATCATCTTATGTGACAGGTGCAGAAATTATTGCTGACGGCGGTTTTACCAATAGATAAACAATATAGAGATTAACAGGTAATATAAGGGAGAAAAAATGGCATTATCATCAACGAATATAGTTAAGGTTATTGTCGTAACAGACGATTTAGAAAAAACAGTTTCTGCATATAAAACTTTGCTGGGCACAGGAAAAGAACCGGCAGAGCAGAATGCAGGGCATAAAGAGGTAAGAACACCCTTTATGAAGTATAAAGGTACCGACATCACCGATACCCCAATGAAGGTAGAGAGTGTTTTCAGCGATAATTTCTGGTTTGAAATTATCCGGCCTTTAGGAAAT
>Ga0153946_1000624_pt1 | contig 15440 bp, 13 predicted proteins | sample TSNJ030MetaG_FD_104751 | JGI IMG/M metagenome (GOLD analysis project Ga0153946, IMG submission 104751) | Attine ant fungus gardens microbial communities from New Jersey, USA - TSNJ030 MetaG | ecosystem: Host-associated > Fungi > Mycelium > Unclassified | place: USA: New Jersey, Wharton State... | reverse complement strand
GGGGCTGGCCGCTCTGGGGCTGGGGCTGGGAGAAAATGATTCCCTTGCTGTCCACCGTGCCGCAGACCGGAGCATTGATGCTCTGAAAGGCGTCGAAGCCCATGGTGCGCATCTTCACCGCGCGTGTGCCGTTGATAATTTTGTTGTCAAACAGCAGGTACACGCCGGGGGTGCCGTTTACCGCCGCCGCAAAAGCCGCCTCCAGGTTTTTGCGCCCGTCGGACATCAGCTCGCTGATGGGCAGCTGCGCCCCGGTAAAGATCACCGGTTTTTGCAGTCCCCGGAGCATGTAGGAAACCATGGCGGTGGTGAAGGCCAGGGTATCTGTCCCGTGGGTTACCACAACGCCGTCGTATTCCGACAAGGCGCCGTAAATGTGCCTTGCGATATCGCCCCATTCCTCGGGCTGGATGTTGGAGGAATCCAGAAACATGATATCCCTTGCATAAGGCTCGCAGATATCCCGAACCTGAGGAATGTATTCCAGCAGACCCGCCGCCTCCAAAGACGGCCGCAGCGGTCCCCCGCAGGAGTGCTTTGCCGAGGCGATGGTACCGCCGGTCGCAAGCAATATAATCTTTTTCATTGCGCTCATCCTTTATTGTACTATTTTTAAAAAACGTATGGCAGCCGCTTTTCCGCGAGCTGCCATACGTGTCGTTAAAGCTTAAAGATTTTTACTTAAATTTCACCGCGGACTTGGAGGAGAAGTAATTCCAATTGGTTTTGTCCATCTCCCTGATTGCGTTGGCTGCGCAGTCCACCAGAACCTTACACATTTTTTCGCCCTTTTCCTTGCTGGCTTTGGTTGGGTCCCCGGTGGCGCCGCTGTGGGTAATCTCCCCAAAGTTCCACTGCGCGAGAACATGCTCCGGTAGATGATCCGGCACAATGCCGTCGGCCAGTGCGGGCTCGCACCACTGCTCGTAGAGGTAGTAGGCGAGGGAGGATTCCCCTTCGCCCGCGTGTCCCAGGCCATTCCAAACCGCAAAGGTATCCGGGGGAAGCAGTTGACCGGCCTTGATCCACCAGTCCGGCATATACAGGATTTTATAATCCGGGTATTCCACCTTGATCTGGCGGGAGGCAATATCCGCGGGGGATATGTTGCCGTCGTGCCCGTTCATGATAAATACCTTTTTGATGCCGTTTTGGTACACGGTGCGCAGAATATCCTTAATCACCGTGATCATGGTTTCAAACTGAAGGGAAATGGTAAAGGGGAACGCGGCGTAGTGCTCGCTGCAGCCAACGGTCACCGGGGGCAGAACCAGAAGTCCGTCCACTTGTTCGGCCACCTTGCAGGAGATCATGTGGGAAATCAGGGTGTCGGTTCCCTGCGCCAGATGGGGTCCGTGGGCCTCGCAGGATCCCAACGCCAAAATGGCCTTGTCGTAGCGTCCCTTTTGGAATTGGTTTGCCGTCATCTTCATCGCTTCGTGTGACATTTCAATGACCATTCCTTTCTTCCCATTTTATTCAGGAGTGATCTCCTTCTGGAAGACAAATTCCCCGTTTTCAGCCTTGTTAATGGTTACCGACTTGGTGGGCACGTGGCTGCCGTTCAGGTAGGTAACGGTACCGGTGACCCCCACCAGCCCGGAGGTTTCCGCCAAAGCGTCACGGATCGCGGTGGGATCGGTGGGGTCGGTGGCGCGTTTCATGGCGTCGGCGATGAGGTACATGCAGTCATAACCCAGGGCGGCAAAGGCGTTTTCCGGGGCGTTGCCGTACAATTCGTTGTAGCCCTTCACAAAGTTGACCACTTTTTCATCGGGATTGGCTAACGAGGTGTGGGTACCCACATAGACATCGTAAGCCTGGTCGCCGGCTACCTCCATGAGAAGGGGGGTGTCATAGCCGTCGCCGCTGATGATGGGCAAAGTGACGCCTTTATCGCGGAATTGTTTGACAACTACGCCGGCGTCATCGGGCACACCGGAGATAAAGAGGAAATCCACATCGGGGGCCTCCGCCAGGAAGCGGTCGATCTGCGCCGAGAAGTCGGGATCCTTGTTCATGTAGGTGTCCTTCAGAATAATTTCGCCGCCGCCGGCCAAAAAGCGCTCCTCAAAGCACTCCGCCAGAGTTTTGGTGAATTCCATGGACATGTCGGTGAGCAGATAGCAGGTTTTTGCGTTCATGTCATCCAGCATGAAGTCCGCGCAGGCATACGCCTGGATGTCGTCGCCGAAGGGGGCCAGGAACGCGTAGTCGCCCACTTGGTCCGGGATGGTCTGCAGGGTTGCGCCGGAGGTGATAAAGGGTACGGATTTCTGCTGGCAGATCTGGCCCGCCGCCAAAGCGTAGTTGGAGTCGGAGAACCCGGCCACAATCAGTACGTTGTCCACGTCGATCATCTTCTTTGCGTTGTTGGCACAGGTGGTCTGGTCGGTTTTGCCATCGTAGGAGACGACCTCGATCATCTTGCCGTCGATACCGCCGGCCGCGTTGATTTCATCCGCGGCCATCTTAAAGCCGTTGTAGGACGGTTTGTCCAGGGACGCTTGGCCGCCGGTGAGGTTATACAGGGCGCCTACCTTCAAGGTGTCCCCGGAGGAAGCCGTGCCACTGCCGCTGCCGCCGCATGCGGCCAGGGAAAGCGCCATAATCGACGCCACTGTCAGGGAAATTACTTTCATCGTCGTTTTCATTGTTTGTGTTACCTCCTTTAGTAATGTTTGTATTCAGCTTTTGTTATCCTTTTTGTGCAATAACCGGGTGAATTTGGATGCGATAATGCCCAGCAGCTTTTTATACTCCTTGGGGCTCACCGCCGCTTTGTAAACGTCCGGGCTGAAGATGCTGTTGACGATGTTCTCGCTGTAGCCCACCAGCCCCTGCCGGCGAAAGATGATCAGCACCACCAAAAACGCCGCCATAATCAAATTGGAGAGACCATACATCTCCGGCAGTTGAACGCCGAATATCTGAAGACCGCTTTCCAGCGGAGAAAGAAATTCCGGGACAAAGGTCATGAATAACGAGCCCACAATGGAACCGCTCAGGGTATATACACCGCCAATAATGGAGGTCTGCACAATTTTAAAGCTCATATCGTAATAGTAGAATTTGCCGGAAATAACCGACTGGAGATGTCCCCACAACGCCCCGCCGGCGCCGGCGAAGAAGGCGCTCATGGCGAAAATCAGCACCCGGTATTTGGTTACGTTAATGCCCATGGTGCGGGCTGCCACCGTGTCGTCGCGGATGGCGATGAGCTCCCGCCCAAAGCCGGAGCGGATAGTTCGGTGCAGGATGTACATCACCACGACCGCCACAAAAAAGATGGTCCAGGTAACCGCGTGGTCCGGCAGCCCCGTGATGCCGCGGGCGCCGTTGGTGATGGAGTCCTGATTGTCCAGCACCGAGCGGACGATGACGATGAGCCCAAGGGTGGCCACCGAGAGGTAGTGCCCCTTCATCCGCAACACACAAAAGCCCACCACCAGCGCCACCAGCATAGCGGCGATACTCCCCAGCAGCATGGCCGCGAGGAAGGGCAGCTGGATATCCTTCAGCCAATGGGGGAGGCCGGGCAAAAAGCTGTACTTTATGTCGGTTGGCAGGGTAAAGTAAGCGGACACATAGGCGCCGATGGCCATAAAGGCCGCGTGGCCCATGGAAAACATGCCCGAAAATCCGTTGACCAAATTGAGGCTGGCGACAAGGATAATATAGATTCCGAAGGTGTTTATGAGATGTGTATAGTACCCCCCCTGGTGAAAGCAGGCGATGATAATAATCATCAGGGGAATTCCCACAAAGGACCAGAACCGGAAGACGTTGTTGTCTCGTAACCGCATCAGCTTCTGCCTCCTTCATCGCTGCCCAGTATGCCGTTGGGCTTTACCAGGAGAACCAGTATCAGCAGTACAAACACCATGGCGTCCCGGTAAGGTGTAATGCTGGTGGGCAAAAGCCCCGCAAAGGCCATTTCCGCAATGCCCAGGATGAATCCCCCCAGCACCGCGCCGCCAAGGCTTCCAATGCCGCCCAGCACCGCCGCCACAAAGGCCTTTAGTCCAGGGGCAAAGCCCATGGCGGGGTCCACGGTCTTGTATTCTCCCGCCAGCATAATGCCGGCCAGTCCCGCCAGGGCGGAGCCAATCATAAAAGCTACCGCCACCACCACGTTGATGTTGATGCCCATGAGGGCGGCGGCTCTCTGATTGTCGGAGCAGGCGCGCATGGCCATGCCAATGCGTGTCTTTTTCATGATGATGCTCAGGAAGATCAGCAGAAAAATAGTCGTTGCGAAGATAATGATGTTCATGGTGGAGAGCTTTACAATTCCGTATGTATGAATTTCAGTGAGCCAATCCGGCAGCTGAAACGCCTTGCGCTGCTCCGAAAAAACCATGGTGATCAGGTTTTGTAAAAACGCCGACACCGCAAGGGAGGACACCAGCGTTGTCTCCTCCCGGGCGTTGCGCAGCGGCCGATAGGCCACCCGCTCTATCAGCAGGCCCATAGCCACCGATATGATGATGGAGAGGATGATCACGAGCCACAGGGGATAGCCGAACGCCACCATCAGCGTAAGGGCGGTATAAGCGCCCACTGTGAGGATATCGCCGTGGGCGAAATTGATAAGCCGCAAAATTCCGTACACAATGGAGTAGCCGATAGCCACCATGGCGTACACACTGCCCAGCCGCAGCCCGTTGATGAGCTGGCTGATGATATATTCTATCGACATCATACACCACCCAGATATGCTTTTTTTATGTCTTCGTTGTTGATAAAATCGCTGCTCTTTCCCGTCATGGCAATGGAGCCGGTCTCCAGCACGTAGGCCCGGTCGGAAATTTGCAGCGCCTCGTAGGCGTTCTGCTCCACCAACAGCATGGTGATCCCCGCTTTTTTCAGGCCGGAAATGACCCCAAAGACCTGCCGGGTTATCAGAGGCGACAGCCCCAGCGACGGCTCGTCCAAAAGCAGCAGCTTGGGGCCGGAAATCAGCGCCCGCGCAATGGCCAGCATCTGTTGTTCTCCGCCGGACAAAGTCCCCGCAGACTGGTTTTTCCGTTCCTTTAGAATGGGGAACAGGTCGAAAGCGTATTCCACCCGTTCCTGGAACAGCTTGCGGTTGGTGACCTTGTAGCCTCCCAGCCGCAGGTTTTCCCAAATGGTCATCTTGGCAAAAATTTGCCGGCCCTCCGGTACGTGTACGATGCCCTTCTTCACAATTGTGGACGGGGGCGTTTTGACAATGGATTCACCGCCAAAGGTGATGTCCCCGGCGGAGGGCCGCAGCAGCCCCGAAATAATGCCCAGTACGGTTGTTTTACCCGCGCCGTTCGCGCCGATAAGCGAGACCATCTCCCCGTCCTCAATGGAGAGGGACACATCCCGCACCGCATTGATGGCGCCGTAGGAAAAGCTGACATTTTGCATCTTAAGCACTGTGCGACGCTCCCCCCAAATATGCTTCCACGACCTTTGGATCCCGGATTACATCCTGGGGTAAGCCGTGGCTGATAATTTCACCGAAAGCCATTGCGTAAACATATTCACAAATTCCCATGACCACCTTCATGTCGTGTTCGATGAGGATGATACAGGCGCCGGACTGATCCCGGATTTTAAGGATAATCGCCATGAGCTCCCGGCTTTCCTGGGGATTCATCCCCGCGGCGGGCTCATCCAGCAGAATCAGCTTTGGTTTTGTGGCCAGCGCCCGGGCGATTTCCAGCTTGCGCTGAGCGCCATAGGGAAGAGAGGATGACAAAGCGTCGGCCATATCCTGCAGGCCCACCATTTCAAGGGCCGCCATGGACTCCTGGCGCAGCGCCGCATCCTCACGGCGGTATCCGGGGGAGAGCAGGATCGACTGAAAGAAGTTATAGGTTTTATGCATCTGTGCCGCGGCCATCACGTTGTCCAGCACGCTCATGCTGGGAAAAAGCCGCAGATTCTGGAAGGTGCGGGCAATTCCCGCGCGGGCAACCTTGTGGGGCGCCATTCCCGCCAGCTCCCGGCCTTCAAAGGCAATGCTGCCGGAGGTGGGCCGCACCGTACCGGATACCATGTTCAGCACCGTGGTTTTTCCGGCGCCGTTTGTGCCGATGAGACCGTAAACGCCGCCTTGATCAAAGGCGGCGTCAAAGCTGTTCACCGCAAGCAAACCCCGGTAACGCTTGCTCAGTCCACTGATATGTAGAATATTTTTTGTGTTTTCAGGCATATACTCGCTCCTTTTTTATTGAGGTGGAGGGCATGAAGGAGGAAGGGCAAGAAATTGCAAATTGACATCCTGTCCGCAGCAATTCATCCATGTATGAAAACGGGCGCCTTTAAAGAGATAATCTTAAAGCGCCGTTGCATTTCAGGGGATTTTCCCAACTCTCATTGCTTTATTTATATCATAATTTGCACCCGTTTGTCAAGCAAAGAATACATAATATCTACGGGAATCCTGCAAATTTAATATGTTTTGTGCATGCAAAGGGTCCGGGATAAATCGGCGGCAAGGGTTTGCATTAGGACACATCAGAACCACCCGCTGCGCGTCTCTCCCGTGTTGTAGAAATGCCGCCATCCAGCCCCGATTGCACGGCAAGCTTTACCGCCTCTGCGCTGTTTGCGGCCCCCATTTTCCCATAAATATTTTTCAGTGTTCTCTTTACCGTACTCGTTGACAGATACAGGAGATCTGCAATTTCTTTCCTTGTCAGCCCCTGGCAAAGATATTGCAGAATTTCACTTTCCCTGCCTGTAAGGGCATACGGTTTTTTTTCTGTATATCCGGTAGAATTTTTATATTGTGCCTGTACATCATGAAGATGCTTTGCATAAGTACTTGCTTTCGCATATACCCTGCTCAGCCACTCTTCAGGAATATTTGGGGCTTGATACCGTCTGGCCTCGTCACACACAGCGCGCATATATTTCCCCATCTCCACAAAGGGCATAATAAGGGAATTGGCGTGCGCCAGCTCATAAGCGGCGCGAAGTGCCGTTACAGACTGCTGCGTATCATGGATTTTTTGGGCGGCGATGGATTGAAAGATCTGGGCATGTATTTTGGGAATCAAAAAACCTTGACGGATATATAGCTCCTCCAGATATTTTGTAAATGCGAACAACTCATGATAATTTCCGTTTTGCAACAAGCAATATGCGCGGAGCAGCCGGTCCCTTCCCATCCTGTTCGGCGAAAGCGTACCGGGGTTTTGCTCTCCTGCCATAATCCAATCAGGCACCCTGTCCATATCGCCAAGTCTTGCGTAAAACCACCCCTCAATATTATCAATGATACTCAGGCAGTCGGTGCTGCTTCGTTTTTCTACCGTTTTCTGTAATTCTTCTAAAAGCCCGGCGGCTTTTAAATAATTTCCCTTTGCCATACCGGCGCGTATTAATGTAAAATATGCAATGCAGACCAGATCGTTTTGCCGTTGCCCCCTCGCTTTGTATATCGTCTCGTATGCGTTGCTTTCCGCTTTCACCATATCGTTTGTATAATAAGCGGACTCCGCCAGGGTTAAATATTCCGCTCCGCAGCAGCATCCGCTCATGGCCTTGGCCGCATAAGGCATGGCACAGATAACCGCGTTTTCAAATTTCTCCAGTTCACCGGCGGCCGGATTTTCAATAGCGACGGAATAATTTCCATTATTCAAATAAAGTCTGTTGTCCACGAACACGCTGCCGCCGGGCAAGCACCGGTCGGCCGTTTTGAACAGCTCGACAAAATCATAATTCCGCATAGCCAAACTAAGCATGGCCAAAAAAACACAGGCCTCACCCAAAACGGCCTTGTTTTCAGGATCCGGCGGCAGCGCTTCATAGGTTTCTTTTATTTTTGAAAGCTTGCTTACCGCGTCCTCCAGTCTGCCGTTGTTCAGAAAAAGCCTGCCTTGAACAACGCCGATAAGGGGATGTTCTTTTAAGAAAGCTTCCGGGAACTCCTCTATCAGATCCAAAAGCAGCGCCGCTTCTTCCTGTGGAATATCAATATCGTAATGGCGCATGATATCCCATATTTCTTCATAATGGCCGCACTTTCGGTAATGTCCAAGCGCATCAATAACGGCCCCCTGTTCACGGTGCCATTGTGCCGCCAAATAATGCACGTCTTCTATTTCTTTTTGGGTACAATACCGCTGCTTATGGAATAAAAACTCCAGAAAAAGATGATGAATGCGGTAGGATTGGGTTGGTGGGTCGAATTGAATAAATCGATTGTTTTTTTCAATTTCCTCCATTAAATTTGCCGTGTGATTTGACAACGCCTTTATAATTTTCACATCGATAGACGCGCTTTCCAAAAAAGATAATTTGATCAAAATTCTTTGGACTTCAGAAGAATGCGCGGTAAATATCTCCCGCTCAATCAACTCAAAAATCTTAGGCTTGGCCGCCGCAAGTGCATGACTTGCGGCGGAGTCGTTTTTTTTCAGGGATAACAGCACAAGATAAATTGCCGAAATCCACCCCTGCGTACCGGAATAAATTTTATAAAAGTCATCGTTTTGAAGCGCTATTCCGTGTGCGCGAAAATAATCCTTGGTCTCTTCCGGCGTAAAGCACAGGTCGGCTTCTGTAATTTGATAAACCAGATTCTCCGTATAATACCCCTGCAATTCCAAATGCGGCTCGGTTCTGCCGACGAGAATGACGGAAAGATTTTTTAAGCGGGCGTTCAACAGGGATTCGATAAAACGCACAATCAACGGTTCGGTTATTGTGTGAAAATCATCGAATATAAGAACAGGCTTCTCCATGCTTCCGAATACATCCGATAGCTTGTGTAAAAACAAATGGAACAACGGAGCTGAATTTGGAAATCCCATGGTGTAAATATCTGACGCAAGCTCCGGATTCCGTGCTTTCACCGCGCAGACAAAGCTCTCCCAAAACCTTGTTGAAAAGTTGTCCAGCCTTGAAAGACGCAGCCAAATGGGTGCGATATCCTGATGGCTGTCCAGAAATGCGGATACCGCCTGTGTTTTTCCATAGCCCGCCCCTGCCGTAACCAGAACAAGCGGAAAGGCGATTGCCTCCTCGAGCAGCTTGTCCACGCGCGGCCTTCGGAAATTACTGTGCAGGGGTGACGCTGCCGTGACGTTATCATATAAGATATCTTGTTGCATACCGGCACCTCTCGTCTAAAAATATGTTTGGAATAGGCACTGTTGTGGGGTAATGGCTACAGGGGTGTTTATTCCGCGCAGAAAAGGATGTATATTTTGTTACCAATTTTTGAACCTGTGAAAATGACCCTTTTGGGGATTGTTCGTGACAAATAATACTGGTACAGTTTAGATGGAGGGTAGCTTTCCAAACCCATCCGAAGCAAATGAAATACGTGAAAACACAACAGGCAGGTAATGCAACATGAGATATAAAGAAGCGCAAGGATTAAAGGACAAGCAATTCTGTTGCCGAGCGGGGGTAAGAAAAGCCGTATTTGCACAAATGCTGGCGGTATTGGAAACCGCACATGCCGAGAAAAAAGCGAGAGGCGGACGCCCGAATAAGCTGTCATTGGAAGATACCCTGATGATGACGCTGGAATATCTCCGGGGATACCACACGTTTTCCCAGGCCGGCGCGAGCTTTGGCATATCGGAAAGCTACGCCTGTAAGCTGGTGCATTGGACAAAAAGCACATTGATGGGGCCGGGAAGGTTTTCCCTGCCGGGGCAAGGGGCACCCGGCGGCGATGCGGGGCTATTTCCCCGGAACAAGGGTGTTGAGGGATAGCGGGATCGCACTGTACCCCCTATCCTTGGCTCCTCGCTTCCAGTAGTCCAACACAACTTAACTGTACCAGGGTTTGGAAAGTTTTCCTATTATCATAGTATATCATAAAGAACAGATTAAATTCAAATTTGTGGCGATGTTCACCTGTGATAACGGAGTGAGGTGAAAAATTATGAAAAGAACGTACACCACAAGGTACAGGAAACAAATAAAAAGGCTTCTGTGTATACTTTTTGTGCCGGTTCTTCTAGCCGGTGCGTTCCGTTGCTTAGCGCTTGCCGAGGAGGAGGAATCGGAGTTCGCCGGGACTGCGGAAGGGGTGGAGGATGCCAAACCGGAGGAGGCCGGAGGCCTCGCCGAGCCGGAGGACGGGGCCGGAGATCCCACCGAGCCGGAGGACGGGGCCGAAGACCTCGCCGAGCCGGAAGACGGGGCCGGAGATCCCACCGAACCGGGGGAGGACTGTGAGCCGGCGTCCACCGCAAACGAGCCGGTATATACAGGCGTATCGGCAACGTCAGTAACTGTCACAGGTACATACAACCTGGATGGTCGAGATTGTCTGGATGCCTGGCTTGAAAAATCAACGACCGGCATGGACGCGGACTTTGAAACGATCGGCGGGACAAACGACGGATCCGCTGTGGTCATATTCCATGAAAGCGATACCCTCACACCCAATACAACCTATTGGTACAGGACATATATTGAAACGGACAGCGGAGCGGAGACCTCTGAGGCAAGTTCCTTCACGACATTGCCCCGTGTTGACACAGTGAATACCACACCAACGGAGCCAACCGCCGGTATACCGGATGCGCTCCCCCCGGGAAGCGCCGCTATATCGGGTTCAATCGCCCTGGGAAGCGAGGCCGTCAGCGATGTGGTGATCACCTGGGCCGGGGACGCTGCGTTCACCCAAAATGCCCAGACAATAAACGGAAGCTCCGGGGTCACACATACCAATGCCGCCTACGCCGCCGATATCACAGGCCTCACGGCCGGAGAAACGTATTATGTCAAGGTTGAAGCCGTAGGGCCGGGCGGTACGTCGGAGCCGGCAACAAGCAGCTTCACCGCCGCTGGATCCATGCTCCAAATGTTTTCCATACCAATCGGCACGGACGGAATCATTGTTGAAAATGAGGCGGAGTTCCGATCCGCACTCACGAACGCGGCATACAAAACAATCTATTTGGGAGCGGATATCACAATGTCGTCCGGTTATGTAACCATAGCCAACCGCCCCCTTGAGATCAACGGCACCGATCCAAGAGAGGGCGGAACCCGGCACAAGTATACGGATTACGGGGCCAATACACTCGCTGCCGTATCTATTCGCGGCGCAGGCACCGATGTAACCTTCAAGGATATTGATGTGTACATAAACAATCAATATGGAATTTACAATTCCACTGTAAATGGCGAAACCGTGGTCTTTGACGGGGTAACAGGGCAATCCGGAAGCTTTTTCAACGGTTACGGAGACAAGACAACTCTTGTCATAAAAGACTGCGCACTCACCTTGGGCACCACCAATGACAATACACGGGAGCTTGCAGCGAGTACCGGAACAGTGCGCTTCGAGGGGAAGGTCGCGGTAAAGAGGGTCAACGCCACTGCGAATAATATATATCTTTTTAACTTGACCGGATCCGCATCCGCCATAGAAATTGCGGCTGGCGCAGACGTCACGCTGGACAACACGATCAACACAACGGGTACCAACAGGACCGTTTTTTATGGCGCAACCAAGCTCACAGTAGGCGAGGGCGCAGTGTTCGCCTGTTACAGCGGACAGGCTTTCTGCACAAATTCCTCCAGCAGCACGTTCACCAATGTCACCATCGGCAGGGGAGCGGACGTCCGCCTTATCCATACAGGCGCAAGCCATTCAAAGAATTCCTTCTACGGCACCACCAACTCGACTTTCCAGATGGAGGAGGGCTCCAGCTTCCTGCTTTATGATAGCTACACAGACGCGACGTATAGCATTTGCGATTTCACAAACATCCGATTGAACAACCCGGAACGCTTTATTATGCTGTCCCCCTCCACACGGGTAACCGGAAGTACTTACAGCCCTGTCCTGACCGCCACCGGCGTGTCCAGCATACGCTATTATCCCTCCGCGCAAATAGCAAGCTTGTTTGATACCGGTACCTATGTGTATACGCCCACGCGGAGCTATACCAGATGGTGGGCACAGAACTCCCCCTTTTACGTCAGCGCGGATACCTGGTCGGCATCGTCTCCGCGGCTATTTACGGATTATTCCAGCGCCAAGGTGCCAACCGCCTCGGCCACGGTGACGACATCGCTTACAACCGGCAATTTTCCCGCGGGCTCCGGCGTGTACGGCGTGGAGATCTGCGGGAGGATCTACACGGTAACCTATGACGGGAACGGGGCGGGCTCCGGGACAGTCCCCGCCAGTGACGCCGGCGTTCCCAACGACCGGATCACCGTGCAGGGCAACACCGGCAGCCTGGCCCGGACAGGTTATACATTTGCCGGCTGGAACACGGCGGCGGACGGATCCGGGACGTCCTATCCCACAGGCGGCGCCTTCATCATCACGGGGGATACCACCCTCTACGCCCAGTGGCTCCAGAACAGCTGCACGGTGAGCGGCAGCGTGAGCGGGCATACGGACAACAGTGGCGTAACCATCCGCTATACAATTGACAGCGGCGGCGCGCAAATTGTGCCCACCGATTCCAGCGGTTACTATAGTATAACGGGTGTGCCCCGGGGCTCCACCGTGGTCATCACGCCACCCGCGCAGACCAACTACACGGTTAGCCCCACGAGTAGAACGGTCAGCGGCATAACCGCGGATTCCACGGGCAACGACTTTTCCTATACAAGAAACTTCTACGTGGTGACGGAGAAATATGTGAACGAATTGACGGGCGAGGAATTCCAAAGCGACACCTATTCGGCGCTTATGATTCCGGCCCCACCCTACACCTACAGCGGATCGCTGGATAATGTTGTGGCGGGTGGCGAAATCTACATCTACCAGGGCTACAAGATCGGCAGTTATACTCCCGGCGACATGCCGGATAACTCCGGGAGGCCAACAATCAGCGTCCTGGCAGCGGATAAGACGGTGTATCTCATCTACCACAAGGTAAACGGCGCCATCAGCGTCACCTTCCCCACAGGAAACAATTGGGATTTTTACGTGAACCGGGACACCTACCCGTATGTGGAGACCGGGGCCATGGGCGGCACCGGGGGGTATTACTCCTTTGAAAACGAATCCGACAAACCGGTCGCTGTGGACTTGACGGAGGTGTACGTAATTTCAGACGGCGGCCTCAGCCTTGTGGCGGACGCCTCCGCCAGCCCCCCGGGCAGCGGGGAATACAGCCTGGAGCTCCTTCCGGCGGCCACAGCCCTTACCGGCGCGGCAAATGGCTTTGCCAATACCGTGACCGGCATCACGCCCGGAACCCATACAACTATGCGCTTAGGCGCCCTTGACGGCCGGTATGTGCGGCAGGCGGCGCCCACCTCCACAAAGGGGTATGTCACCATTGGCGGGTATTACGCGGGATATCTTTCCAGGGTGGAAAAGAACCCGCGGCTGGCGTTAACCTTTACATTTTCCTTACTATAAAAGAAAGGGTGAGATCATGAACAAAATGCGTGAAGATAAAAACATCGACCCAAAGGGGAAGGCCCCCCCTTCGGAGGATAGGAAAAACGGGAAAAAGCGAAAGTGGGCCGTCTGCGGCGCGATCCTTGCCATCCTCATCTTGCTGGTTCTTGGCGTGTACCAATGGGTTGGCCCCGGCAGCGGGGGCGACAGCCCCGACGTACTCATCGGTGCGGGCGTCAAGGAGGGTGAGCTGAACAGAGGGGGCGAAAATGACGAAACGGAGGCGAATTCCAATGGAAAATCAGAAATGACCGTCCGGTTGAACGGATACCCCGTCTTTGCCGACGGCGAAAGCGAGGGGAGCCTGGGCATTGAGAATCCCGCAGTCAACGAGCTTCACATGAATGTGGAGATCACACTGGACAGCACCGGCGAGGTGATCTACGATTCGGGGGCGATCCCGCCCAACCACTATGTCGACAAGGACAAGTTGGCCAAAGCCCTGGAAAAGGGAACCCACGAAGCCACCGCCCATGTGACGCTCTTCGACCCGGAGCATCCGGATTCGAACTACAACGCGGCAAATTTCACGTTGGTCATCACAATCGAAAACTAAAAAGGAGTGTTTAATGATGAAAAAAGCAATTGGTATTCTTATCGCAGCGGCGATGATCTTATCGCTGTCGCTCACCGCCGTTGCGGCGACGGGCGACGTAATGGTGAACGGGCATATCGGGACTAGCGGCGACCCCAGTACTTACGATATCACGTACACCACAGCCGTTCACTGGTGGGTGACGCAGGCCGCGCCCACCACGGTAGTGGATGGTGATTCCATCGGACCGAACCCCTCAATGGTTAATAAAATCGAAAACAACAACACCGCCACCCAAATCAAAGTGAGCCTGAATTCCTTTAACCTGATAAACGGCGACGCGACAGACTCCACACTGCAAAGCTACCTGACCCTGTTCCTGACAGGCGACTTGGCGGCGGACAGCGTGGACGCCATTGAACTCAGCGCCGGGTATGGCGGCACCACAGACTACACGGCCCTGCTCAACGGCGGCGCGGGGAACGAATGGACATACGGCTTTACCGGAACGTACGGCGCGCCAACCCTGACCACGCGCTATGCTCCCCAATATACCATGAACCTTGGATTCGCGTTCGCATAACAGCGGCAGGCTGGAAGCCGTGCCGGAATCAAACCGGAAGGAGGGCAACGGATGAGGCGTATTTTAGGGACAGCCCTTACATTGGCAATGACGCTGTCCATGGCATCGGTTGCCTTCGCGAAAACGGCGCCTGTCGAAGTCAACGGGCATATCGGAGATACCAGGGACCGGTACCACATCGCCTACAACGCCAACGGCGGGACGGGGGGCTACAACGGGCCGAAGCTGCTAACCGGAGAAACCGACACGGTGTGTTCCCTGTCCCAAACGGGGATCACCCATTATGGCTACAGCTTCACAGGCTGGAACCGCAACGCGGACGGCAGCGGCACGAGCTATCAACCGGGCGACATCATAACTCTGAATAGCAATGTCACGCTTTACGCCCAGTGGAAGGCACGTATGGAAAAGCATCCGAGCAAAGACAGCGGCGGAAGGACAACGCCGTCAAACAGCGACTGGATGCCTTGGAGCGACGGCACAGCATCCCCGGGTGACAGCGTACACCCCCAAAATGATGGCGCTGCGCCGGCAAGTGATGGTGCGGCAACGCCAAGCGGCAATACGGCGGTATCGAATTCAAATACCGGGGATACAAGCAGTATGCCACTTTATGTAAGCTTGTTGTGCATTTCGCTGGCTGTGATGATCTTCCTGCTGTGGGCGATGCGCCGGGAAAAACGGTTTGATGCACAGAAGCCCTGAGAAATGCGCCTATTAGGGCTTGTTCATTACAACATCGAAAACCCGTTAAGATTTGAGTTTTCAAGTTTTGGCGGGTTTTCTATTAGAACCTGTATTCAAAAACGTTTTAATAGGGTGTGAAGATGGGAAATGATGGTCATATTTTCAGCAGATTTAGTCGTGATCTCATAATCTTTTGACAAACGGCGAGAACCATTCATCCAACCAAAAGTACGCTCAACACGCCAGCGTTT
>Ga0153946_1000623_pt1 | contig 15484 bp, 13 predicted proteins | sample TSNJ030MetaG_FD_104751 | JGI IMG/M metagenome (GOLD analysis project Ga0153946, IMG submission 104751) | Attine ant fungus gardens microbial communities from New Jersey, USA - TSNJ030 MetaG | ecosystem: Host-associated > Fungi > Mycelium > Unclassified | place: USA: New Jersey, Wharton State... | reverse complement strand
CATTACCGGAGCCCGCTCAACTTCAGTGCGGATCTGATGGAAGCGTCTAAGAATGGACTGGATCGAATTCTTACTGCAGTGGAGAATCTTAAGTTTCTGCAGGAGACGGCAGCGGCGGAAGCTATGACAGCAGAAGAAGCAGTATTATTTGCAGAGACCGATGCCTATGTAAAGAACTTTGAAGAAGCGATGGATGATGATTTTAATACCGCGGATGCGATAACCGCTATCTTTGAAACGGTGAAGTTCGTCAATACCAACACCTCTCAAACCAGTTCCCGAGAATATCTGCAGAAGCTGATTGACCGCATTGCAGAGCTATCGGATGTTCTCGGTTTGATCGTCAATAAAGAGAAGGAATTCCTGGCAGAGGATATCGAAGCGCTGATAGAGGAGCGTCAGACTGCGAGAAAGGAAAAGAACTTTGCCAGAGCTGATGAAATCAGAGATGAATTATTACAAAAGGGAATCGTACTGGAAGATACCCGCGAAGGAGTAAAATGGAGAAAAGCGTAGGATTTGAATTAGAATCTTATATGCGTGAAGTGTTTGATATGCAAGAGGTGGATATTAACAGTTATTCACCTCTTACTCTGGCATATATCGGAGACAGCGTATACGATCTGATCATTAAGAGTCTGATCATCAATATCGGGAATAAGCAGGTACAGAAGCTGCATCAGGAGACCAGTATGCTGGTACAGGCTTCCGCACAGTCGAAGATGATGCGGAAGCTCCAGGAGCATTTAAGCAGTGAAGAACTGGCCGTCTTCAAGCGGGGGCGTAATGCCAAATCGGTATCGCCGGCGAAGAATCAGTCAATTACCGACTATCGGCGGGCAACCGGATTTGAAGCGCTGATCGGTTACCTTTATCTGCAGAAAGACTGGAAAAGGATCATTGATTTAATAAAATTGGGATTAGACAGTATGGAGGAATAGCAAATGCATTCAGCAGAACAAACGAATGAAACATTGATTATAGAAGGAAGAAATGCGGTACTGGAGGCATTGCGCGCCGGTAAACCGATTGATAAGCTCTTTATACTGGATGGCTGTCAGGATGGACCGATCCGCACGATTGTCCGTGAGGCAAAGAAACATGATACGATTTTGAACTTTGTCACTAAAGAGCGGCTGGCTCAGCTTTCTGAGACCGGCAGGCATCAGGGCGTGATTGCATATGCGGCGGCGTATGAATATGCGGAGATAGAAGATATGTTTGCACTGGCTGAGCAGCGGGAGGAAGACCCGTTTATATTCCTGCTCGACGGTATCGAAGACCCGCATAATCTGGGGGCGATCATCCGTACTGCTAATCTGGCCGGTGCTCATGGGGTGATTATACCGAAGCGGCGGGCGGCAGGCTTGACCGCGACGGTAGCGAAGACCTCCGCCGGAGCCTTAAATTACACTCCGGTGGCGAAGGTGACCAATCTGGTTCAGACGATGGAAGAATTAAAGGAAAAGGGCATGTGGTTTGTCTGCGCCGATATGGAGGGTGAGTCGATGTACCGTCTTAGCCTGACCGGACCGATCGGACTGGTGATCGGAAGCGAAGGCGAAGGGGTTGGACGTCTGGTCAAAAAGAACTGTGACTTTGCCGCGGCGATTCCGATGAAAGGCAATATTGGTTCTCTGAATGCTTCGGTTGCTGCCGGAGTACTGGCATATGAGATTGTGAGACAGAGATTAGTGCACTGACACGTTGAAGGTGAATGGTACAGTATACTAGTGAAATAAGAGATGGGTGAATCATGAAGAATTATGATATTATGACCGATGAACAGCTGATTAAGAAATTGCGGGCGGGAGAAGGCGGGATTACTGACTTTATCATGGACAAGTATAAGTTTCTGGTTCGTAAAAAAGCGAAGGCGATGTACTTACTGGGCGGCGAGAATGATGATCTGATTCAGGAAGGGATGATCGGGCTCTTTAAGGCAGTTCAGAATTATAAGTTGGATTCCGATGCATCTTTTGCGAGTTTTGCCGATCTATGCATCACCCGGCAGATGTACAGTGCTATTAAAGCATCGCAGAGGAAGAAGCACCTGCCGCTGAATTCTTATATTTCCATCTATGCTTCGAATACCGAAGAAGACTCGGATGCAGCAGTACCGATCATTGATACTATCAAAGATGATATCATCAATAGCCCGGAAGAGGTTCTGCTGGGCAAAGAGCACGTTGAAAGAATAGAAAATGAACTGAAAGATAAATTGAGTGAGCTAGAAAACCGGGTGCTGTATCTGCACCTTCTCGGCACCGATTACCAGACGATTGCGAAGCTCATCGATATGAGTCCAAAGACCGTGGATAATGCACTTCAGAGAATCAAAGCCAAGGCTCAGGAAATTCTCCATAGAAAAGAATAAAAAAGGCATTGACAAGCTAAGGTATTATATTGTATATTATTAACGTTGATGTGATATTTACTCACATTCAGGCTGGCGTGGCACAGGTGGTAGCGCACCTCATTGGTAGTGAGGAGGTCACGGGTTCGACTCCCGTCGCTAGCTTTTAAAACACTGATGAATAGGAGGTTCTAGCACGTCTGCAATGCTAGGGTATCAATCAGGGTATCAAATCTTTTTTATTGAAGACAAACTTTAAAATAAAAATCTGAGTATATCGGATCATTGTTTTAGGGTTTATTTTTATTATATGATGATAATGTGCAGTGGGCTATATATCTAAAAAGAGTGTATTAATTGAAATTGCAGTAGAAGATGAGTAAATCGTATATAAATACTGCCCTGACTGTTTTGGATATTGATGGAAAGGGTATTGCCTGATGAAAGGTGAACATGATATAATCTGGTCAGAACAACCGTATACGGGGTGGTTGGCCTCCCAATTAAACCCGGCTTTGTCGGATTAGAGGGGAGGTGGACGCATGGAATATTCATTTAGTGATGTAATCCTATTTGCGACATTCCTTATTGCTCTGCTGACCTACATAGATAGGCGAAACAGACGTAAATAAAAACTGCCCTGTAACTTTGGCGAGTCAGGACAGTTTTATAACTTAATGATTTAGGCCAACCACTTTGTGGCGGTTGTTCTTTTTGTATACTTATTTTAACACAGTTTTGTAAATTTGTAAATTGATAATGAATAATTGTAAATGATATTAAAAGCGCACTGCTGTTGTACAGATGCCGGGGGTGCAAAAACAGTACAACACTTACAGTCAGCTCATCTTGTAAAAAGCATCAGCAGGGATGCGTGCATAAAATGATATTACCATAAGACAATTTTTATGGTAAATGCAAAAACTAAAACTCATAGAAAGACTCTCTAACTAAAGTTTGCCCCGCCTTTGGGGCGAATACGTGCACTCATTGTTAATGCATTAAAGGCCCATCTCTTCGGAGGTGGGTCTTTTGGTTGAATGAAACATTAAAATAATCTACGCTTTTCTATGCAATATTTAAATAAACATAGTAAGAGTAAACTTTTCGTCGGTATAGGAAATATCCATCGTACCATCATATTTCTGAACAACCCCGCGGATATTCTTTAAACCGATTCCATGTGATGCACGGTCGGCTTTATCGGTTTTGATTTGGCCGTTGGCGGTATGAATGGCATTTTGTTTGGCATTAGATATTTCACAGCTCAGATGTCCGTTATGGCAGCGGGCACTCAATGAGATCCAGCGCTGAGCGGGGGACGGTATCTTTATCGAGGCCTCAATAGCGTTGTCAAGACTATTGGCAAATAAAGAGCACAGGCTGATGTCATCTACAGAAATATCCGCTTCTAAATCTAATTTAAAAGTGCAGTCAATTCCTTCCTGTGAGGCAAGATTATACTTCGCATTCAGGACGGCATTAATGATGCTGTTAGAACAGAAATCATGTGTACCGGCAGTGAACTCATCCGATAAGTCCGAAAAGTATTCTTTTGCTTTGACGACATCATCGTCCCGCAAAAATGTTCCGATAATATTCAGATGGTTTTTCATGTCATGGCGTATCTTGCGGACGGCATTCTGGTTTTCTTCTAACTCATGATAATAAGATTGCTGATACTTTAGTGTTTGTATCTCCATATCTGCTTTTAGCGTTTTCGAAATGTAAGAACACAGATAGCAGCAGCCCAGACTGGTGAAAATGCAGGCGATACAGGCCGGATAGGCAACATAAGAAGCCATTATCGTAGATTTATAGATAATGGTTATGATGCTGATGCAGGAAGTAATGGAAAGCGCATCGATCACCAGCCACATCCGCATCGTAAGCTCCTGTGTGATCCGGGAGATCCAGGTTCGTGTCAGCCGGTAAATGAGATACCACCAAAGAACCCGGAGCAGTATAGTCTGAAATTCTAAGATGCTTTCATTCAGCGGAGACAGAGTCGTTTGAAAAAGGTGATACCATATCAGGAAGCCAAGGTTTTCGGTTATGTAAGAAATAGCAGTAGCAATAGGGAACAGGATAAAGACTGTGGATAATTTTACAATCATCCGGTCTTTATATAATATGAGGACTGCCAGAATGAGTATCCCTAATGTACCGAAAGCTCCGGTTACTTCCTCCGGGAAAACAACAATATTGCCGAACAGAAAAAAAGAAATCAGAGCAGCTAGTTTCAGGAAGAGATGATTCTTACGCAGCGTGAGAAAACAGCGTATAACCAGATAAATGATGTATGCGACCAAGAACAAGCAGATCCAATCAAGGATAGAAATTAATAAGTTTATCATATTAGAGTCCTCCTAATGAAGCATATACTTTGCAAAGGCGATGGAAAGTGCCTGTTTAGATGAGCGGCTGACCGGCAGCAGTTCATTGTCTATGATGGCATTGGTGCCCTCAATTGACTGCAGGTATTTTAAGTTAATCAGGTAACGGTTATGGATACGCACGAAATAATTTGGGATATCCAATTCAATATCATTAAGCTTCCCGTAGAAAACATAGGTCTCGTCTACAGAAACGGCAGTGACAGACCGTTTATCGCTGAAAAAGTACTTGACGTGATCCAGCAAAAGCCGGACACTTTTCCCCCTGGTCTCGATCAGATAGTATTGTTCGCTGGGAACCTGAGCTGCGGTCAGGGCGGCGTCCAGTTCGGATAATATCTTTGCCCGGTCATAAGGTTTCAGAATGTAATTGAGGGCGCGCACTTCATATCCCTGAAAGACAAAATCAGGGTGAGAGGTTACGAAAATGATTACAGCATCTTTATTTTTTAAACGTATCTTCCGTGCTGTATCTACGCCGTTAAGATGTTTCATTTCGATATCCAGGAAGATAATATGAAACTCAGCAAGATCAGAGGCAGAAGCCAGATCCTCGCCGCAGCCGAATTCCAGCAATTGATATTGAACTCCGCGCAGATCCAGCTCGGTTCCGACAATTCTCTTCAAATCACTGCGATAGATTTTCTCATCATCGCAGATTACCAATTTTAACATACTCAAATCCCCCTTTACTCAAGTGTTCATATTATACCATATAAACAAAAAATTACAAAAAAACTGCAAAACTTGACAATAGGAACGATAGAAAGAATCAGTGAAGTTACATACAATATAGACAGAAAATAAAAAGTGTCAAGGAGGAAGAAAAATGTTAAACGTAAATCATCTCTATAAAAGCTATAAAACAGGGAATGTAACCTATGAGGTATTAAAGGATGTCAATTTTAAAGTGGACGAGGGAGAATTTGTAGCAGTGATGGGACCCTCGGGATCCGGGAAGACCACTTTGCTCAATTGCATTTCTTGCTTTATTGAACATGATAAAGGAGAAATTAAATTAAAAGGCCGTGAACTTTCAAAGCTGAACGAAAAGCAGATCGCGAAAGTGAGAAATGAAGATCTGGGCTTTGTGTTTCAGGACTTTATGCTGCTTGACGGTTTGACGATATTGGAAAATGTATGTATTCCCAAGGTTATCAAAGAGGAGCCATACCGGGTAATGGAAGAGAAAGCAAAAGGACTCCTTAAGATGTTCGGAATCCTTGATATTGCGGATAAATATCCGGCGGAGATATCCGGAGGACAGAAACAGCGAACAGCGGTAGCGCGTTCTTTGATGAATGATCCGCTGCTGATCCTGGCGGATGAGCCGACCGGTAATCTGGACAGCCGTTCCAGTGAAGCAGTAATCGGTGCATTCTTAGAGGCACAGCGGGAATTGAATGCGACGACCTTTATGGTAACCCACGACAGCTTCTCGGCAAGCTATTGTGACCGGGTGATTGTAATGAAGGACGGTAAAGTATATACCGAGCTGAAGAGCAGTGGGAATCGGAGAGCGTTTCTGGACGAACTGCTGAGCGTACTGAAGAATCTGAATGGTGGTGAAAGCAATGACAATGAATAAAGTATGGGATAAGTTGAGAAAGAAAAATAGGACTAATTATCGGCAGTTTCAGTTCTGCATCAGCTTTGCGGTGATGCTGATCAGTTCATTTCTGATGATGCTGATGAGCCCGCTGGTACAGAATACCCTTCCGACCGGCGGAGATTCAAGAACACAGATCTATATGATCTTTGCAATCGCAATGGCAGGATGTACGATCTTCATCATTTATGCGACCGGCTTGTTTTACCGTTTTAAAAGCCGTGATATCGGAGTGTTTCTGGCACTTGGAACCGATAAAAGCAAGCTGACCAAAGCAACTCTGGCGGAGACGGCAAAGATTGTTGCGGCCTATTCGGTGTTGGGGATCGCAGCGGGAAGTATTTTTTCGCTGTTCATGGGAAAGATATTTCAATTGATTGCCAGCCGCGCAAATGATAATAAATTTGCCTTTACGGCAATGGGATTCGCAGGTTCATTTCTTTATGGTGCAGTGGTATTTTTGCTGGTGATGGCGGTTATGATCCGGTTCATGGGAAAAAGTAATGTCATGGACATTCTCAATCAGCAGAGAAAGCAGGAGCCGCTGAAGAAAACGGTGACCCGGGGGTATCTGATCAGCGGCGCGGCAATGGTAATTGCCGGACTTCTGATAGCCTTTGTAATGCCGACGGTAGTTACCAAATTGTTTCAGCACTGGATGGGGGCATGGACGAATTTGTTCTATCTTCTGGTTCTGCTTGGCTTATACCGCATTATGGTATACTCCATCGCGAGTCATCGAAGGGGGAGAAATCCTCAGAAATACTATAATAATGTTATATCTTATGGAATGCTGAAATTTCAGGGCGGCTCAATCGTACGCAACATGCTGGTAATTACACTTTTGATCATGGGTGGATTATTTGCTTCTTATTATGTGCCGATGACGATGAGCGGTCTGGACGGCTGGACAGATATTTATGAAGCTATGTACAATTACCGGTATCCGATGAATGCAGATGAAGTTACCTTTGAAGAACTGGAGCAGCTGGCGGCAGAATATGATGTGGAGATTCAGGACTATCGTGAAGCTGAATTTGTTGCTGTCCCGGCCAGTGGTATCAGGAGTGAGAACTGGGATGAAAACGGGAATCTTATCGAAGAATACGAAGATAGATTCGCTGTTAATGAATGTATTGGAGCAAGTGAATACGAGGAGCTGACCGGTGAGAAAGCAGATGTTGCAGATGGTACTTATTATATGATCATGGCGCCGGGGACACAGGAGAGTGTTTTTCATATGTTTGGTACGATGGATAAATTGTATCTTGGTCAGAGTGATGAATATCTGGATATGGAATATCAGGGAAACGTAAGTTATATGAGCCTTGCAATAGGGTTTGGATTTGACGGTGAGGCAAGATATCTGATCAGCGACCGGGATTATGAGGTGTTAAAGGAAGGGCTTGACGCAGAATATATTATCAAACAGGTACTTTTTGATACAGAGAATAGTGAAAATGTGCTGGATTTTTCACGGACACTATTTGAACAATTTGTACTGCGGATGTCAGATAATATGAACTATATATCATATTACAATGAACTGGAGCATGAAGCGGAAGGCGAAAATTATATGTATAACCAGCCGGCTGAAGTAATTGCGGATAACCCGGCGGCAGCAAGTGACTGGAAATATGCACCGATGTTTGTTTACATGGAAGAGGAATACTCGTTACTCAAATATGCAGTTTATTTCTTGCTTTTCATCTATGTAGCAGTGATCTGTCTGGCGGCAGTGGGGATCATATCATATACCAGAAGCCAGAGTGTTGGCATCAGCAGCAGACAGGTATTTGACGATGTGCGGAAGCTGGGAGCAGATAAAGGATATCTTCAGAAGCTTTTGAAAGTGCAGGTGAAGAAGGTATATGTACTTCCGACAGTAGTCGGATGCTGTGGAATGGCAGTCTTTGAGCTGCTGATGCTGTTTATGAATGATGGTTCGTACAGCAAGGGCGAAATTCAGGCTATGGGAGCGATGGCGGTATTGACGGTATGCGTCGTGTTGTATCAGTATTTGATATACCGGATGTCACTGAAAAAGGTGGCCGGCATGCTGGAACTGAATTAAATGATTGTTCTGGTTACTATTTTATGATAAGATAAAAGGCAAGACTAAAATCGAGGAGGGTTATAATGGAAAAAGAAACTGTGTCTAAGAATTTTATAGAACAGGAAATAGATAAAGATCTTGCCGAAGGAATATACGATCATGTGTGCACCAGATTTCCGCCGGAACCAAATGGATATCTGCATATCGGACATGCCAAGTCGATTCTTTTGAATCATGGACTGGCAGAGAAATATAACGGAACCTTTCACATGCGCTTTGATGATACCAATCCGACCAAGGAAAAGACCGAGTTTGTCGAATCGATCAAAGAAGACATTCAGTGGCTGGGGGCTGACTGGGGCGAGCATCTCTATTTTGCATCGGATTATTTTGAGCAGATGTATGAGTGTGCGGTCAAACTGGTTAAAAAAGGTAAGGCGTATGTCTGCGATCTAACTCCGGACGAGATCCGTAAATACCGCGGGACACTTACCGAACCGGGAAAGAACAGTCCGTATCGGGAGCGGTCGATGGAAGAGAATCTGGAATTATTCGAGGGCATGAAAGACGGTAAATTTGCCGACGGCGAAAAAGTGCTTCGTGCCAAGATCGATATGGCATCACCGAATATCAATATGCGTGATCCGATTCTTTACCGTGTAGCACGAATGAGTCACCACAATACCGGTGACAAATGGATCATTTATCCAATGTATGATTTCGCGCATCCGCTGGAAGATGCATTTGAAAATGTCACCCATTCGATCTGTACGCTGGAGTTCGAGGATCACCGTCCGCTGTATGACTGGGTGGTGCATGAGTGTGAATTTGAACGTCCGCCGCGTCAGATCGAGTTTGCAAAATTATATCTGACCAATGTGGTTACCGGGAAGCGTTATATTAAGAAGTTAGTGGAAGACGGCATTGTCGACGGCTGGGATGATCCGCGTCTGGTATCGATTGCAGCACTCCGAAGAAGAGGATTTACGCCGGAATCATTAAAATTGTTTGTGGAACTGTGCGGGGTATCAAAGAGTCAGAGCTCAGTGGACTATGCGATGCTGGAGTACTGTATCCGCGAGGATCTCAAGCTCAAGAAGCCGCGTCTGATGGCGGTGCTGGATCCAATCAGGCTGGTGATCGATAATTACCCGGAAGATCAGGAAGAGTATTTCGATGTGTCCAACAATATGGAAAATGAAGAACTGGGCAGCCGCAAGGTTCCATTTTGCCGGGAATTGTGGATAGACCGGGATGACTTCATGGAGGAACCGCCGAAGAAATATTTCCGTCTGTTCCCCGGTAATGAAGTGCGTCTGATGAATGCGTACTTTGTAAAATGCGAAAGCTATATCAAAGATGAAAATGGCAAAGTAATCGAAGTGCACTGTACCTATGACCCTGAGACCAGAAGCGGCAGCGGTTTTACCGGCCGTAAGGTAAAAGGAACCATTCACTGGGTATCGGCACAGCATGCGAAGAAGGCAGAAGTAAGGCTGTATGAAAATCTGGTGGATGAAGAAAAGGGTGTCTATAATAAGGAGGATGGATCGCTGAATCTTAATCCGAATTCTCTGGAAATACGCAAAGAGTGCTATGTGGAACCGAACTTTGGCGAAGCAAAAGCTTACAATAGCTTTCAGTTTGTACGTCAGGGGTATTTCTGCATTGATGCCAAAGATTCCACACCGGAGGAGTTGGTGTTTAACCGGATCGTATCGCTGAAGAGTTCCTTTAAATTACCGAAATAAATAAAGTGATTGAGCCACCGCAGAAGCATCCGGCGGCTCTTTTAATAATTTGGCTGGACCGGTCGGAAAGGGGGAAAATGAAGTGAACGAACTGACCATTAATCTAAAACCGAAATCAGAAATACCGCTGTATGAACAGATTTATGATTACATCAAAAAAGACATTCAGGAAGGGAAAATGATCTGCGGCCAGAAACTGCCTTCGACCCGGGCGCTCTCGGTTCATCTGGATGTCAGCAGGAGTACGGTTGAGCTGGCCTATGAACAGCTGCTGTCAGAAGGATACATCGAAGTAATACCCTGTAAAGGATTCTATGCAGCCCAGATTGATAATCTGTATCAGTTGGAGAGTATAGCAGAAGAAGAGGGGGGAAGCGAGCAGGCAGTGCTTTCCCGGTATCGTTATGATTTCACGCCCAATGGTGTGGACTTGAAGAGCTTCCCCTATAATGTCTGGCGGAAGCTGTCAAAAGATATTCTTTCCGATGATAAAACCGAATTATTCCGGTTGGGAAACCCTAAGGGGGAATATGAGCTCCGCAGTGCTGTTGTGAGCTATCTGCATCAGGCCCGGGGTGTAAGCTGCACACCGGCACAGGTAATTATCGGGGCCGGGAGTGATTATATGCTTCTGCTGCTGAATACACTCATCGGAAACCGGCATAAGATTGCATTTGAAAATCCATCATACCGTCACGCTTACCGGATCTTTCGGCAGCTGGGTTATGATACCTATACAGTGAATATGGATCGCAGCGGCATGATGATTGAACCCTTGAACGAACTGGATGCCGATATGGCATATGTGATGCCATCCCATCAGTATCCGCTGGGAGTGGTAATGCCGATCAAACGCAGACTGGAGCTGCTGGCATGGGCCAAAGCACGGGAGGGGCGTTTTATCATCGAAGATGATTACGACAGTGAATTTCGGTATAAAGGCAAACCGATTCCGGCGCTGCAGGGATATGACAGCGGTGAAAAAGTGATTTACCTGGGGACCTTCTCGAAGTCAATTGCTCCGGCGATCCGTGTCAGCTATATGGTGCTGCCCAGACCGCTGCTGGAGCTGCTGGATAGTTCAGAAGCAAGGATCAGCTCATCGGTTTCCAAGGTGGATCAGATGATTCTGACGAAATTTCTGCAGGAGGGGTATTATGAAAGGCATTTAAATAAGACCAGAGCATTGTATAAAAGCCGGCATGACACCCTGATTAACTGCCTGAAGCCGCTGCTGAAAAAGTGTGAGATCTCAGGTGAACATGCGGGAGTCCATCTGCTGCTGACCTTTCACGATGGCAGAAGTGAGCAGGAACTGATCGATTCGGCGCTGGATCACGATATAAAAGTATATGGATTGTCGGAATATTGTGTAGAGCCGGAAGCGCGATATGGAGTAACAATTTTATTAGGATATGCGAATATGAAAGAGGAAAAGCTGAAGGAAGCTGCCGCTATACTCGCTCAGATATGGTAAAAATAAAGGTACTGCATAACGAGATAAGCAGTACCTTTTCCGGATTGTTATTCAGCAGTAGTTTCTTCGATAACTGTTTCTTCAGTTGACGTGTCTTCTGCGGCTGCCTGTTCTTCGGATCCAGAAGAAGCTCCCGGTGTCAGGGAAACATATTCCCGTTCAGATACCGGACCCAAATCATCATCCAAATCCAAAGCATCGTCTTCAAAATCATCAGAAAAAATATCATCATCATCATCAGATGTTCGTTTCTTACTCAAATACAAAATACCAGCTGCAGCAGCACAAAATGCAGTAACGCCTAGTAGAAATTTGCAGAGCTTTTTCATAATAAACACACTCCTTTCACCGTTAATATATACCTCAATTGTTAATATTGTAATACTTTTTCCTGGAAAAGGAAAGGGGGAATATAAAATAAAGTTAAGATTCTGTAAATAAAAATCACATCAGTTGTTTGACTATTTAAAGTGTGCTACAATAGCAAGGGTAAAAAAGAAAGACACAAAAAGAAGGGATTTTTATGAAGAAAAAAGCGGCCAAAAAAGAAAATAAAGGTTTAACCAGTGTGATTTACGGTCGCTCGGGTATATTTATATTAATGCTGCTTCTGCAGATGGGAATACTCGCTTTCGTGGTGACGGCACTGTGGGACTATATGGTGATTATCTACAGTGTTCTTAATGTAATCGGCATTGCAGCGCTTATCTACGTCATCAATGACGGAGGAACGCCGGAATACCGGATGACCTGGATGTTATGTATCGTTTCACTGCCGATGGTGGGAGTGCTGTTTTACCTGTATGTGAAAACCGGAATCGGGAGCAGGCACATTGGAAAACAGCTTTCAAAACTGCGCGTTGAAACGTCTGAATATATGGAACAGGATATGGAAATAATCTCTCAGATGAAGACCAGCCGGTTCTCTAATACGAAATTGTCTTATTATCTGTCCCAACAGCTGGGCTTTCCAACCTACAGCAATACCGAAATCGAATATCATGCTCTGGGAGAGGATAATTTTGAAAGCCTGCTTCGGGAGCTGAAAAAGGCTAGCAGGTTTATTTTCATGGAATATTTTATTGTCAAGGAAGGCTGGATGTGGGACAGCATCCGGGAGATTCTGGCTGAGAAAGCCCAGGAAGGTGTCGAGGTGCGGTTCATGTACGACGGAATGTGCAGCGTGTCGATGCTTCCTTATGACTATCCCAATCAGCTAAAGCAGATGGGGATACAATGTAAGATGTTCAATCCGATCAAACCGATCTTATCTACCGTCCAGAATAACCGGGATCACCGGAAGATCTGTGTCATCGATGGGCATACCGCCTATACCGGCGGAATCAATCTGGGGGATGAATACATTAACCGGGAAGAACGGTTCGGACACTGGAAAGATACCGCCATTATGCTGAAAGGTGATGCGGTGCAGAGTATGACAGTCATGTTTCTGCAGATGTGGAATGTGAATGAGAAAAAGCCGGAATCGTATGACCGGTATATGACACCGCAGACCGGCGGATTTAATCTGGCGACAGGATACGTGCTGCCGTACGGTGACAGTCCCTATGATAATGAGGATGTGGGGGCGGAAGTGTATCTCCATATTTTGAATCACGCCCGGGAATACGTACATATTATGACACCATATCTAATTCTTGATTATGATATGATCAGTACGCTGACCCGCGTTGCCAAGAGCGGAGTGGAGGTCATTATCATTATGCCGCATATTCCGGATAAGCAGTACGCATTTGACCTGGCCAAGACTTATTACAGTGAATTGATTGAAGCCGGTATTCAGATTTATGAATATACACCGGGATTCGTCCATGCCAAGGTATTTGTCTCAGATGACGATACTGCGACGGTGGGAACGGTTAATCTGGATTACCGGAGTCTGTACCTGCATTTTGAATGCGGCGCGTTCATCTATGAGAATCCGGTGGTATATCAGATTGAGAAAGATTTTCAGGAAACGTTAGATAAATGTCATAAGGTATCACTGATCGAAGTGCGTAACCGGAGTCTGTATACCAAAATCAAAGGACGCCTGCTGCGGTTATTAGCACCACTAATGTAAATTAATTATGTACATTAAAGCAATAATATAGTATAATTTTTGGGTGGTTTTAAAAAGGCCGCGGTAAATTTTGAGAAAAAGATGCACACAAGTCAGGAGGAATTGACATGGTAAAGGCAGTAGTAGGCGCTAACTGGGGTGACGAGGGTAAGGGAAAGATTACCGATATGCTTGGAGAAAAAGCGGATATCATCGTCCGTTTTCAGGGAGGAGCGAATGCAGGACACACCATTATTAACAATTATGGAAAGTTTGCACTTCATACACTACCTTCCGGAGTATTCTATGAGCACACCACCAGCATCATCGGAAATGGAGTAGCACTTGATATTCCGGTGCTGTTTCATGAGATTCAAGCTATCGTCGGCCGCGGTGTACCGATGCCCAGAATATTAGTATCAGACCGGGCTCAGATCGTGATGTCATATCACAAATTGTTCGATGCATACGAAGAAGAACGTCTGGGCGGCAAATCATTCGGATCGACCAAATCTGGAATTGCACCGTTTTATTCGGACAAGTTTGCCAAGATCGGGTTCCAGGTAAGCGAGCTGTTTAATGAAGAATTGCTGAAAGAAAAGGTCGTTCGTATTGCGGAGCAGAAGAATATACTGCTGGAGCATTTGTATCATAAGCCGGTGATTCAGCCTGAAGAATTGTTAGCAGAATTAAATGAATATAAAGAAATGATTGAACCATATGTTTGTGATGTGTCCCTGTACCTTCATAATGCGGTTAAGGAAGGTAAGGAGATCTTACTGGAAGGTCAGCTCGGTTCGCTGAAGGACCCGGATCACGGTATTTATCCAATGGTAACTTCCTCGTCTACGCTGGCGGCATACGGAGCGATCGGAGCGGGAATACCGCCTTATGAGATTAAGCAGATTATTACCGTATGTAAGGCTTATTCCAGTGCTGTCGGTGCCGGGGCGCTTGTCAGTGAGATCTTCGGCGAAGAGGCGGATGAGCTGAGAAAGCGCGGCGGAGATGGCGGCGAGTTTGGAGCGACGACAGGACGTCCGCGGCGGATGGGCTGGTTTGATGTGGTAGCATCCAAATATGGTTGCCGTATGCAGGGAGCGACCGATGTCGCATTCACGGTACTGGATGTACTGGGATATCTGGATGAGATTCCGGTTTGTGTCGGTTATGAGATCAATGGAGAAGTGACCACTGAGTTCCCGACGACCCATCTGCTGGAAAAAGCAAAACCGGTATTGGAAGTATTGCCGGGCTGGAAGTGTGAGATCCGGGGGATTACGAAGTATGAGGATCTGCCGGGAAATTGCCGGAATTATATTGAATTCATTGAGGAAAAGATTGGATATCCGATTACAATGATTTCCAATGGACCGGGCAGAGAAGAAATTATATATCGCAATAAGTAGGGTATTGAGGCTGCCGCAGTATGATCTGCGGCAGCCTCTGAAGTTTGTGGTATGATTATAATGTTGTGGTTGGAAGAGAGATGATGAAGGTGGCGCCGCCGGTTTGGGCGGTGTCTTCGACCCGGATTTTGCCTTTGTGAGCTTTGATGATTTCCTGGGCGATGGAGAGACCCAGTCCGAAATGTTTACGTTCGGTATGGCTGGAATCGATTCGGTAGAAGCGTTCCCAGATTTGTTTTTTCTGATCATCGGGGACGCCGGGGCCGTTGTCGGCAACTCTTATTTCTAAGTGGTTTTTGGTTTGTGATAAAGCCAGCAGAATATCTCCGTTTGGAGGGGTATAATTGACGGCGTTGTCCAGCAGAATT
>Ga0153946_1000618_pt1 | contig 15518 bp, 14 predicted proteins | sample TSNJ030MetaG_FD_104751 | JGI IMG/M metagenome (GOLD analysis project Ga0153946, IMG submission 104751) | Attine ant fungus gardens microbial communities from New Jersey, USA - TSNJ030 MetaG | ecosystem: Host-associated > Fungi > Mycelium > Unclassified | place: USA: New Jersey, Wharton State... | reverse complement strand
GATTATGTCTATGCCTTTGTTTCCTATGCAAATTATGATTCTCATGACTTGTCAGCGTGAATAAGGTGCTCGCTCCGATCATGAGTTATCCAATGAGTCCCTCTTCAATCAATTTCATCATGGAAAGAACCACCTCCCAAGGCTGCACTCGTAGTTGGTCCTATCACGAATTCCATCCTCATCTTTCTCGAGCAAGCGGTGAGATGGTGATGATGTTCTTCTTCTTCTTCAGCGTCGATGTCGATGTCGATGTTTACTACAAGTTTACCGTCATGCCAAACACTCGCAAAGGGACCAACAAACGACGAAGAGTGTCTCTTCTTCTTCTTCAGCGTCGAAGTTGATGTTTACTACAAGTTTACCGTCAAGCCAAAGACTCGCAGCGGGACCAACAAACGACGAGGAGTGTCAATCAATTTAGTCTGCAGGCCAAATCCTTCAGGCAGCATGGGATGAGGATTAAAAAAAAAATCAGCTGTTTTCTCAGATCCAAAAAAAAGGCATTATTATTAGTTTACATTTTCTACGAGGATCCTCGACGATAAGTAACAGTAAGCAGTAACAATAACCAAATAGACACAACACTCAAACCACCAAACCTCACCCACACCCACACCCACAAAACAGTTTTCAACTTTTTTTCAAGACTTAACTACCCCACCTCACCTCACCTCACCTCAAGAGGCGGCACCCAATCCGGCACCTGCCCAAACTCAAACCTATCCTTCATAAACACCTCCATAACCCTCTGCGGCACCATCTTGGCATACTCAGGCCCCAACAAACTATCATACGGCGTATACCCCGGCTTGGCTCTCACTTTGGTCAACAAGCGCGCAAAGTCGGGTTTGGTTTTGGGATGCGTGAGTGGATTGGTTGATGACGCGTTTGTGGTGGTAGCAGCGCCAGAAGAAGAGGAAAATGTCGGAGTGAAGGGACTCGCCATGGTAGCGTCGTTGGTGATAGGACCCCCTGGACCATCCACAAACGCACCAGAGGGGCCTAAACTCTCGAGTGGGTTGAACGACGACGGTGCATTGAGCGGGTTAGCAGGGTTAGACAAAGGCGTAAACGCCGACGATGGCTGTGAATTGTTAAGCGAAGAGGCACCAAAACCAGACCGTGATTGAGCTGATAGCGCACTAAACACCGATGGCGCCTGACTCTGCGGTTGGCCAAAAGCCGACTGTGGGTGACTCGTCGGTTGGCCGAAAGCCGATTGTGGATGACTCGTCGGTTGGCCGAAAGCCGATTGTGGATGACTCGTCGGTTGGCCAAAAGCCGATTGTGGATGCGCTTTCGGTTGACCGAAAACGCTCTGTTGTTGACCAAAAGCGTTGGCAGGTTGGTTTTGTAATGCTGCAAATGCGGGTTGACCGAATACAGGTGCGGGAGCACCAAACCCACTTGTCCCTGAAGCACCGGCACTGAACGCGCTCTGTGGCTCGGCGAAAGCTGCGAATCCACTACTTTCGGAAGTTCGATTCTGGTTCGCAGCGGCGGCAAATGAGCTCGGATACGCATCCGCATAAGCACTGAAACCGCCAGAAGTAGGCTTGATGGTTGAACCGAATGCTGACTGTTGTGGTTGTTGGCCGAACGAGGTTTGGCCGAATGTGTGGCCGCTGGATGGTTGTTGTGTGGAGGATCCAAAGGCGGAAGTTGAAGCTGAGGTTGAGGATGAGGATGGTTTGTTGGCATGTGTGCTTTGGTTCAAGGCAGTTTGATATGCTGAGCCAAGATGGTCACGAGCGTTCTGGAAGAGAGATAATGATTGATATTAGTGCGGATGGGAGGGAAGAGGACTCACTGCGAAGGCTTTGTCCGCAGCTTGTATTCTGCTGGCTTCATATGTTACCTAATTTTTGTTATAATGGATAGACGGAATAGAGGGTTGGGGGCTCACGTATTCGGTGGAATTGCCTGCGTTCAAGGCGAGGGCGGCGCGGACACGGAGTTCTTCCATGGACTCGTCGAGGCCAGATATGATGTTTGGCTCGAATTTTGCAGGACCGTAGCACGATAATGGCCAGAGAGGTTTATCAGAAGACAGGTCAGATTTCATCGAGTCTTGACTGAAAGAAATGAGATGAGTGGTCGCAGATAGGTAGATCCACGTACGTGAACATGACCGTGATTTTTGCTGATGCATTATTGTTGGACCAGCCGTGAGCTGTGAGGGCGTGGATGTGAGAGGACGGTTGAAAAAAGGATGGACATACTGCCAAAGCCACTCTGCCTCGGGGGATGTTCGTTTCTACAACTAGTACCGAATCGACATGAGCCACGCAAAAAAAACTGACATACGACCTGAAACTATGTTAAGCAGACTGACAAAAACCGAGAAACAAAACTGACCATTGCGGCGTTAGGAGAGAGGGTTGGTGTCACGTGGCTCAGAGCCTCCCTGATGTCGACACCGAAAAGCGAAGAAACAAAGCCCGGAACGCCAGCTGCGGCAGCCCCAGCGACGAGCTCATCGACAGCTTCGACCTCGACGTTCACCTGGCCAGCAGGTGCGGCCCCTACGACGTGAACAGTTCTTGTTTTTGTTCAAAACATGCACTGAATATAATTCTAGGACTATTCCATACCAACCCTACCAGGCCTATTCTTCCCACTACCCACAGGCTGCCTATGGCCACTACCAATACCCCGCCCCTCTTGCTGCCCAGGCAATCCAGGCAACTCTGTCGCGCAATACGCTGACGACAACCCCAGTACCGAACACGGCAACCGCAGCAGCGAATGTCGACAACACCGACGTTGCGACGTTGAACGATGCTCTGGGGAGTGCCGGGGTCGATCTCAGAGTACGTTTGACCTTGTGTGCGTGCGTTGTCATTGTGCTGAATAGTCTACAGGCGGAGGAAGAGTCGCTGCAGCGGTCCCACGACCAACACCAGCCTTACAGGCCCTATGAAGATAGATCACGCAAACAGGCATTCAAACCCTCCTTCGATACGGTCCACCTTGGAACCAAGATGCGCACCATTGGCATCTCCCACAAAGTAACCAGAATCCCAGACGACGCCGTCAACTACGTTGCGCTTGCCCTCCGAGCACGTCTTCAAGACTTGATCACCAACATGATATCCGCCTCTCATCACCGCACTGACACTCAATTCGACCGTCCCGCATCGCTCTATAACGACGATACACCCATGTGGAAGATCAGCCTACGATCAGATGTCGCCAAACAGCTTGCTGTACTCGAAAAAGTCGAGCGAGAAGAGGAAATGAAAGTCCGCAGAGAGCGAAAGGAAAGGGCAGAGATGACGGCTGCTCATGCCGCGGTCCTGGCCGCTCAAGCGAATGGAACTGCTGCTGCTAGTGGACTCGGTATTGACACCAGTGGCGCAAATGGTGGCGCGATGGACGAGGACGGCGGTGCGAAGAAAAAGAGGAAGAAGGACGGTCCTGGCGTCACGGCCAGGAATATGTCTGAAGACGTCAGGAAGAAAATGTCCAATGCTGTTGCCACTCAGGCTGCCGGGCTCGGTGGCAAATATGCTTGGATGAACGCTGCCAACGTCAATACACCCGCACCAAAGCCCAAACCAGCACCAGCAGCTGCCATCATGAGTCCGGCCAGTACAACTACACCGACAGCGGCCACATCGACGACCACACTGACGACGACAGGCGGTGCTGCGTCTATCGCTATCTCATGTGCTACGGCAACCACGAGCACGGCTACTTCGAATACGACTACAAGTTCATGGGCAAGACCTTACGTGCCTACCAAGAAATCAACATCTGCTACACTGACTCAGGCAACGGCCGAGGACGACACACGGACGACTGTGACGATGCGGGATGCGATATTTGTAGTGGAAAAGGAACGGGGGCATGGTGGTGGTCGAGGCGCTGCTCGAGGCTTTATCTAGCCCGAAAATTGAAAAAAAAAATTGGGTATACATCTGCTGTATCATCACGTGTCCTTATGAATACAGCATCTCTCTCTCTCTTTCTGAACTCGTGAATCCGTTCTCATGTCTCGTCCCGAACAGAATTCCTTTCAAACTCTTGTCACTCTCGAGGACAACTATCTGACATCCAAAAACATAGACTTATTAGACGCCGCCATCTCAGCCCACGAAGACGCCTTGCACACACTCACCCGCAATCTTGCCCTGCTCAAAAACCATCGAAACTCGCTTTCAGCAACATGGCGCTTACCTATAGAAGTTATAAGCAGGATTATGTTTGTGGTTACCCAGCTTTCCATCAAAGAAATCAACGAATCGGATGTCTATCCTCCGCCACAGCGCATCCCTGTTCCTCTCATCCTAGGTCAGATATGTTCCGCGTGGCGGTGTCTCGCGTGGCGTCTTCCCGAGTTATGGGCAACCATACCCCTCGCCGTTTCCCGCTCGCGCTACGACACCCAGATTGCTTTGCTCGACGACTGGCTAGGACGTGCAGGCGAAATTCAAGATCTGTCCATCATACTCACACTCGCCCACGACGATTCCGAACTTTACCATTTCCAAAATTGCCCACCACGAGCCGTACTGGAAAAATTATATAAAAGAAGCCACCAATGGCACACGTTCTATTCTACACTGCCCAATTTGTGTTTTCAGGATCTGTTCAAGGGCGTGTATGGGAACCTCGGGAGGTTGGATACTTTGGTGTTGAATCGGTCGGGGAGATCGCCATTTCAAGTTGGGTTGGGGAATGTGATCCATGTGAATACTGGAGGTCTACATAGTCTTGGCGGGCAGGGAACCAATGTCGTCGTGCAAGCTGGGCCCAGTGTGAACGGGGTTTTCGTGAACGGAGTTATGGTTAATGGAGAGACCCATGGTGGCCCTCCGAACGGTCAAGGGATCTTACCTATCCACCTCCCAACGACAAATACCTCTTCACCCTCACCGCCCAAAATAAAATCCCCATGGTTCATGCTCTCCAAAACACCTTCTCTCAAAACCGTCATCCTCCCCGAATCGCTCTCCCCTTTCGATATCCCACTACCCTGGGTGAACCTCACCTACCTCGAACTAAGAACCGTGTCGCTCAGTGACTGTCTACACGTCCTGTCATGCACGCCCCGTATGACGTCGTTCACCTTTCACGGCATCTTTTCTCCCTCGTCGATCAACATATCGTTCGTCAATCTTTCAACCACGTTTTCGTCGTCTTCGTCTACTACGTCTGGACATGGGCACCTGCAATGCCAGCGCATTCAATTGAACGAACTGAGACATTTCAGTGTATTCTCGGATCATGTCAATCTATCGCGATTTCTGAATGCGCTGGTGACGCCGGTGCTTTGTGCATTGGGCTTTAAATGCACGACGGGCGCTATTGGTGGTGTGTTGACTGAGATTACGAAATTGGGAGAACGAAGTGGTTGGCATGAGCTTTACGACGATGACGATCGTCATCATGCTGGACGTTTGAAAAAATTGGAAATTTGCGTGCCTAGTGTGGGTGTAGCGGAGGAAACGATCGTGGGATGGTTAATGAGTCCGTTTGACGCACGCTCGCGCATTGATGTGAGTTCTGGAGATGTGAGTTCCGGTTCTGGGGATGATGATGCCATTACGGCGAGGATACAAAATATGATTGAGGAGCTGGTGTTGGAGAGCTGGCAAGTTGACGTGGCGGGGTTGTCGGACTCGTTTTTGATCAAGATGAACCCGGAGAGAAGGGTGAGATGGATCAAGCCTTATTCATATCCATTGGATAACCTACGACCTGGTCCTCCTGTGGAGCAACTCACTTCTTCCCCTTCTTGTTCGACATCTGTTTTGAGCACGCGTCCTGGGATTGCAAGCGACCAAGCAGCGATTCCGGTGAATGTGCCGACAAGGAGAGATGAGGATGAGGGCGACGAGGGCGACGACGACGAAATTCGAGACGTCGTTGAACAGGTCGTCCAGATTCCTCTGGGTGGGTCTGTGCCACTGCATGAAGTTTTGCTTCCGAATCTCACTGCGATGACGTATCGCGGTGCGCTTTCGTTCACGCCAAAAGTGCTGAAAGAAACTATATACGCGAGATGGAACAGGAAGAGAAGGACAAGGACGAGGGGTGTTCCCAAGCCTATGACTATCAATGCTGATCATAGCGGGATTGGGAGTGGGATTCAGATTGTGGGAAAAGGAGAAGAACGAATGGACACGGCAGCAGCAGCAGCAGCAGCAGCAGCAGTAGAAAAAGAAGAAAAAGAAAAGGAGGAAGAAGAAGAAGAAGAAGAGTACTTCCCAACGGCAGAATTAAAAGCATTCGATGTTCGTGCCCCAGAGATGGCAGTGGAAGATTTAAAAGAGCTGATCGACGAAGAGACCAAGTTGGCGTTTAGAGAGATGTTGAGAGAGGGGTTTTGTTTGAGTGTTGAGACGAAAAAGGGGTTGATGGCGTTTTGATTGTCGTTGGACTTGATTAAGTGGTTCTTTTTTTTTCTTTTTTTGAAAAGAGAAGCGAGAGGAGGAGAGAAGGTTTTATGTCTCTCGTGTTTGAAGTATTGTTATTGGATGGACATATGGTCATGGTGCAATTCGTCCCTGCGTAGGCGAAAGAGGGAAAAAGAACTGAAAAAATCTTACCACTTATTTTTTTTTCATGGCCCCAAAAGATAGTGAGATAGTACTTAGGTACATACATTCACTTTGTTATTATTGTTATTGGATGACGAGTCAAGAAGAGTTGACTGCCTTTCCCCCCTCCCCTCGCGCTGAATTACTGGATAAGCGAAAGAGGAACTAACTGGGAATCTTACCACTTCTTTTTCCATAACCCCAGAAAGATAGTGAGACACGAATCAAGTACGTACATACATTCATACCATCAGGTCGCGATCGTACTTGCCGGGGCTAATCAATTAAGAAGAAGAGGGGAGATAACTGGATTGATTGACATGATGATCGACTGGGTAGTAAGACATGCTCTGGTAGTGTAATGTAGGTGGTGTAGTGTATAGCTATAGCTCCACAGCTCCACCCAACGTGGCACCGCAGCCCCAGTTGTGGGCGTATCGGAGGCGCAGTTCAATATATCTAACCGCTGGGTGTGATAGTAGAAACGTCAGCTCCTGAAGCTTTGGAGGGGAAGGAAGGAAGGACTCTTCTGAGTTTTGCTTTGTTTTGTGTCGTCCGTGGATCTCTCTATCTATTTTCCAAAAGGTCCTGACTGACACGATTTTGGTTTAATGACCTCGAATTGTTCTTCGTAAGTAATAGAGCTCCATTTGCTTAGTCCTTGCTGGACGAACAAGGACCTCCCCCTCCTATTATTTTTTATAAAAAAAAAATCATGGTTTGATACCTGACGGTTAGCTTTGCCGCTGTAATTGAGAAATCACATTTAGACCAAGGAATTGTTTTAATCAGGACAGTCGTCATCTGTGGGGGTAATTAAAAGCGTCTCCATTGAGTCATGCGGCACCCTACTCACTCCTGTCTGTCTGTCTGTAGTAACGTACAAACCAAGATATTTCGGTCTCGTAGTGTGCGCGGTTGTAGAGGTAATGTGACCCACACATGGTACAACCGTCTAGGCGCAGAAATCCAAGAATTCCAAATGCTCCCGAGCAGAAACGTAAACTTCCCCCTTCCCCAGTGAATCTTGTTCTGTGTCCTGGCCGACTAACGACCACTTGATTATTTGAAAAAATAAGTCTACTCACTCAAAAGTAAATTGCAGCAGATGCAGACCACCGAGGCCAAATTCATCAATAATTCCTTGTTTTTTAACTGAGTACTGCAATTACAAAGGGGACTCACACACAAATTATCTCATGGCACACAGAGCGCAAATTTTTGTTACGGGAAGATAGATCAGGGCACGATGCGTTCAGTTCTCGACAGGAGAAACAAGGAAAGGATGACCATCAGAAGGACCCACATCAACACAATCTAATGATGTTCCAAAGCATTAAAAAGTCCTGCCTCGATGAACCTCGGCCTAGCAGATGAAGGGGATAATGATATCTCCATAGCGAATGGATTTTGAGTAAGACAGATCAATCAGAAGTAGAAGTCGTTCATTATTGAAGTAACGCTGCTCTGGACCGACACACTTCCATAGAGGAGCACGGTTGGAAGAAGGGAGGTCGAAGCATTGACTGAATGTCTGGCATGGTGGAGAGGACGACAACCAAGGAAACACAATGTCAGCTTGCTTGATAAATCGACAAAAAAGGTTCAGCCACATTCGCAAAGGGGGATTAGCAAACGGAGGAAAGGGAAATGAAAGAGCTCGACCTCCTGAGAGCACGTAGGTCGGAAACGCGATGACACCTCCTTCGTCAATATCCAATGACTCATGGCTGCGAGGAAGAGGAAAGAATCGAAATTTCCATTGGAAGGATGGAATTCAGGATGGTAGTCATCTGTAGGACCTTCAATTAGAGTCTAGCACATGGGGTGGAATAAGGGGTCTTCATGCACCAGAGAACCATGAAATCACCGTGAATGAATGGCCCTACCTTGCCCAATTCAGACACCATCGAGGTGGGAATATCCAATACCGTATAGCCAGGTTGCCAGGCTCATAGCCTTTCTCCGCTGCTTGTCTACAGATATACAAGATTAGGGTATTCACTCGTTGCCGCCGAAAAGTCAAGTGTTGAACGGGTATATACAATGATGGCGGTGATGTACATATACTGAGGGAAAATGACAAGTGAGCCGAGAGTAGAAGACAACAGAAACGCAAAATCCCGAAATAGAACCTCCACCTTATGACCTCTGCCCCTCAACTGCTTTATGACATACGGGGCACCCTTTTCCAAGCTTCGGACGGATCACCGACTCCCTTCATCAGGGACAGTTAGTATCATGCCACACAGAAACAGTCAATCCTCACATAGCAACACTCCCACTGATCCCCCTCCTTCCGCCGCCTGTAAACCCGCTCTCTTCGAAATATGATTCCAAGCCCCTCATAAGTCCATTGTTCTCTCCCCCACCTGCATACCTGCCGCGAACGCACGAAACATGCATGACATGTCGACACAGGAACAACATCACCAGCCCTTGCAAGTTGTCCTGCATCGGCTTATTACATATCGGGCACTCAGTTTTCGCTTTGGGGTAGTTCTTCATCAACACAGAAGATAGAACAAGAGAAGACACATACCAGTCAAAAGGAATCCACTGCCTTGTCCTTTCTGCAACCTCCCTGTCAAATCAGCGCAGTCTCCGGCCAAAATTGTACCACAGCCCTCCAACAAGGAAATTTGTAAGTGGAAGTCTTGCAAGATCTTGATCAACGCTTCTTTCAGACCTGGGATTTCTAATCCATTTTTGATTCTCCGGAGAAGCCGAATGGGTGATATCTCAACTCCCACATTCTCCAGAAGTCCTCTAATGAAAGTAGGTCGTGTTTCAGAGTATTTAAGCAGATCTTCCCAGAGATCGTCGTCGGCTTGTTCCTTGGCAAATTCGATGGCCTGAGTGAGTGGTGTTATTAGTGCAAATGAAGCTTGTGTGCTTGATTATGACAGCTTACTCGTTGCACGTCACCCAGCCGCTCAATGATAAGGTGGAGAGCCTTCTTGTTATTGCCCATACGGCCTAGTAAAAAAACCATCTCTGGTACAAGGCTGCGTTCATTGCACACTCCATACGCCTGTCGGAGATAAACCAATCAGCCGGCTCCTTTTAAAAATACTCTTGTTGACCCACCATTTCAAGATTGTAATCATTGCTTGCGCGCAAGAAATCAATCAATCTCGAAGTGGCGAACTCCGCGTACAATTTCACCTGAACATCCTAAGCCTCCTGGAGAGTGTGAGAGCAATATACTTACTTGCAGGTCTGCGAATTCTGAGACTAGATGAGTATCTTTCTCTATCAACGCATCAAGATACAGAAATAAATAATATGGCCTATTCTGTAATTGCTGCACGACACGGATGACCTAGCACTCCCGAATGACATCAGTTATCAGCCACATCTATGAGGGGTAATGACCCACAGGTATAGAATGTGTGTTATTTACTAACAAGGTAATTGTCTCGCTCTGCCCTATATCCTGTCCTGTCGCTTTTCGTTTCTCCATTAGCTCGTGATCGAATTCGACGAGTAATAGCACTTGATCCCGAACATCCGTGAAAAGATTATGTTCCCTGATCAGTTCAAATACATTTAGTCGTCGGAGTCGAAGGTAGAAATGTAAGGCTTTGCCTGGTTGTCGATTTGCTGCATATCTATTCATGTCAGTAAGGTTGGTTGGGTAATGGAAAGCAAAGTGGAACCTACAGATCAGCCAGACATTCCATAAGGATCACTGTGTTCGATGGTGAGGTCATAGACTTGGGTTCAGACATGGCTTTGTCGAGCTCTGAGCGAATTGCAATGATGACAGCGCTGATGTCGTAAATTTCTCTTGGCCATTCGTCGATTGTCCGACGCAAAGCCTAATCAGAATTCAGCAAAGATCGATTTGGACAAGTAGAGCTCCGGTACCTGTTTGTCATGGGTCAAAAAGTGCGCAAGTATCATCTCATACACGAGGTGATCTAGTCTTGGTGAGTCGGTCGGAACATAAGGAATAATAACCTGAGATCAATAAGTTGGCGAATAGTCATATACAACAGCATAGCTACCTGTAATTGTCGCTTGTCCGCAAACGCAAATATCCAATCTTCCCATCTTTTGGAATCATGCCCACAAACTTTCGGTGTCAATCGAGCAGCTTTCATAAATTCACCTATGAGTAGATTGTCATGAGATGTGCTCAATTTCAATTTCAATCAGAAGCCCACCTTCGTTGACAAGATGGCGGATATACTCCTGTCCAATTTCGACGGCACTGAAGATGTTCTCACTCTCGCCGATGGTTTCTGTCTTCTTCAGAAGTCCATCTGCCTCAATCTTCTCCACTTCTTCCAACGCTTCTTCATATCGCTGCCTTTCCAGTAACCAAGCCACATGGTCCCTCCTATCTCTTGGCATAACCCTCACCAAATCCTTTGGACTAAGTACCACATAGCTCCTTGCTTCCAAGTCATTATATGCAGGGTCGTCGCTGCTAACACCTTCAACAAGAACATAATCATTACATCCCCACTTCTGAAAATCCGTAACGGTGATTGCATCTGTCGCGAGTTCCTCGCCCGCACGGGATACAATACGTAGTTCGGGACGGTCTGCCAGCTTACGTGCTTGTCGCGCCCTGTCTTCAGTCATTTCGTCCGTAAAAGTTTCTGGAGGGCTATAAGCAACTATAAGGAAAGACGTAAGGAGTGTTGGATGCTTTTCTGATGATTTGACGTCATGCAAGCCGTTGGTAGATGGTAACACGTCGGAAGAGACATTCGGACTGGGTGTTGGATGAGGTACTATGCCAGCAATCATACAGTCCAATTGAAATACTGCAGTAATTTCGACTATGAAAGGAGGAAGGTTTGCGGTAGCTGAAGAAGCGGTTGTCCGTGGTCTCTCACGAATACGGGCGACTTTGATCAAATCAGCCCATGCAATGAGAAGAGTAGAGTCATCTTGCCAGTGCAAGGTACATTTAAAGAGGTCAGCTCTTGGGCTATCTTGTGGCTTGTCAATGAATGTAATCCGGCTTTGCGATGCATGATCGTATATCTTTACCCCCTGATATAGATACTCTTCAGTCAGTGTGAAGAATAATATCAGAATATGACTTCTCACCGCATCATTGGCCCAAGCGATTAGTTTCCCTCTCCATCGCACCTGCCAAATGGGTCCCTCACCAGAGTGAAGCAGGGTTTCTTTATGTCCCAACCAACCCTTTTCTTGAAGCGTCAGATTCCCAGCCAAACCACCATAAACCAGAGCACGGGTATTCCTTCGGCCAAAATTTGGCTCAAGAGCGACGGTGCGCATGGGACGCTTCAGGTCAAATATATATGACTCTGTTGTGTTCACTGAATGAACGACAACTTGTCCTATGGAGTTCTACGTCATTGGTGCATGTCCGTGAAGCAGAAGTAATGTGCCAACCATCTAGGGAAGCCGTTGCTACAAACTCTGCATTCGTGTCCAGTGATATGTCGATGACAGACGCATAATGTGGTTTGTACGACTTGATACGGTTTCCGGTGGGGTCTAGTAGATGAATTATACCGGCGTGAGTTCCTAGTACCTGCATCATTTAGGAAGACAGGCCTTCAACGGCAATTCAGGCATACCATAAATTTGAGAGATACTGCCAATACCGACGCAGAGTCCTTTTTAAGAAGATCCGGAATAGCCCCAGTAATCCGCTCGTATTTCAAAGCCGGCTCTTCGTCCTCGTCCTCGTCATCCTCGTCCTTGTCATCCTCGTCATCTTCAGCCTCGTCATCTTCAGCCTCATCATCATCCTCCTCCTCCTCTTCGGCGTCCTCATCCTGTTGATCATCTTTACCTTTTCGGTCCTCGCCAGACTCAATTTCCTGCCCCTCACGCGAATAACCATTGACCTGGCATGTATCGTCTTCACCATCACTCGCTGCGGACAAGCAAGTCGGACTTTCTGGTATCTGACCCTGAGGCATTGCAAGTGCTTTGGAGTCACTATGAGGCGAGGCCATTGTGGCAGTCGCACAAGTGTCTAATTCAGGCTTCAGATCGTGAGAATCTTTGTTAAAGAACTCTTAGTGCCTTCTAGCTCTACGGATAAAATGTTGACACTACTGTCTTTTGCCTCTGTTAATCGGCTGGGGACAAATGCATCAAGAATCCCAATTACTTAGCCTCTTGAAAGAATGATCACGATGATTCAATTTGTTGTAGCCTCCATACAATCTGGAGATCTTTTTTTTTCGTTAGCCATTCTTCGCTTCTGCCATCGACAAATTTTTGTCCTAATCGGTATCACAGTGACATGGACATGCTCGCTATATCTGAGGCATTTCATACTCCAAAGGGCCCCAGTTGACCTCAAAGATGTGCCAGGGCTGACTCAGTGTCTACCATCTCCCAACCGGTACCACAGTGAGGTATTCTTCGCCTCCCTCAGAGTCATATTTGAGGTCAGGGATCAGGAGCTACGCTGGAAGTTGTAAGTGTATTTCCTCCGTCCTTACTCAAATAGCCTTAGTGTCTCTCGTTGATGTTCTTATGGAGTTGGGAACAGTCAAATTAACAGACTCAGATTGCCAAGGACTGATATCGACTTATCACCACCTTTAGACAGCATAATCAAGAGGTGTGTGAGAATATGCCACTAAACCTCGCTACTTCTCTAGCTTGAGAAATATTGTGTGCCTCAGACTATTGACAGCGGTGCTAATAATGCGATCTAACGTTCTCGGCCACACAAGGTCCTTCTTTGACTGTTTCAGGTTATACTCGTCTTCAATTTGGCTTCTGACAGATGTGCTAAACCTTTTCGGTACACTATTCGGCGGACTCATTGGCAATACTAGCAGATCGGAAGGATAAATCTGTCCTACTACATTCGTGGGCGGTTATGAATTCCCCAATTTTGGTTGTACATCATTTTTGAACTTCGAGTTCCGAAATAGAAAGGTCGAAGAAATAAAAGTACGGTTTTGGTATAAAACCAGCACCATTGCCTGACAGTCTCCCTCAGCTCTCAGCTTGTTCTAGCGACCAGCAGGTGTGTTTAACTATCCATCGTGGCGATATATAACTGATAACAGTTGCCAGTTCTGCATAGATCATGAAGTTTTTCAAGTCCCTCGTACTCTTGGCCTGTACTTTGACTGCATTGGTCGCTGCTGCGCCAATTGATGATATCCGAGGCCTTTCTGCTCGCGAAAATCCCAGTCATGGATCTGGAAATGACAATGGTGACGGCTCAAGCAACGGCGGTTATGGGACTGGAACGGGTGGTAGCAGTGGTGGCCACGAAAGTGGCTCAGGTAATGGATCTACGAGCGGTGGTGGCTATGGATCTGGCTCTGGATCCACGGGTGGCCATGGGTCGTCTGGCAGTGGCGATAATGGTGGAAGTTATGGATCAGGCGGTCATGGCTCCACACACGAAGGTGGATCAGGGTCAGGCTCGACTGGCGGCCATGGATCCCCAAGCGGTGGTGGCTATGGAAGTCCTGGCAGCAGCGGAGGCAGCTTGGATGGAAACCATGGAAGCTATGGCGGTGGTAGCTCCGGTAACGGCAAGAACGGTGGAGGTAGCGGTTATGGGACTGGAGCCGGTGGGAGCGATGGACATGGTTCAACTGGCGGCCATGGAGGTTCTAACGGTGGCAGCTATGGATCAGGCGGATCTACCGGCAGCGGTAGCCACGGAACAGGTTCAAATGGCAATGGTGGTTATGGATCCGGTGGCAATGGTGGCTATGGATCTGGCTATGGTGGTCATGGGTCCGGTGGCAATGGTGGTTATGGGTCTGGTGGCAATGGTGGTTATGGGTCTGGTGGCAGTGGTGGTTATGGGTCTGGTGGCAGTGGTGGTTATGGATCCGGTGGCAGTGGTAGTGGCAGCTACAGTCAAGGCCATTAGATGTCAAACCCAATTTTCACCAAAGGCAGTAACATTTTTTAACGTCTGGAAATTGGACTCTTTTAGTAGATATCGTCGTGGTGGTCATAGATTGTACCTTTGGACTTGTTCAGAAACTTGTAAACTAGGTAGCAAATACCATGTCGCGTTCGATAAGGTTGAGCATGTACATAAAGTATGACATGGATTGACCTCAGTACTTTGAGAAGGAAAGGTCGAGAACAGATTGTGCAATAGTTTGAGCTCTTGATACCAGTGACACCATACTTGGTTGACCACACGTTTTGAGCAAAAGAGCTTGGAGACCAGTCCAGTCGCAATCTGAATTCGTTCACTTAAGGGGGAGGACATAAATAAGGACATAACATAAGTGTCTAGTGAAGGCAAAACACGATCGAATTTTGGTGTCCTCAAAAAAAAACACTCTACTTCCTCCAGTACACGTTGAAGAGAGAAAAAAAGTAGTCAACATCAAAAAACCAAGCTCAATTCAACGGAACCTCCACCGTATCCCCAACTTCATCTTCTCCATCGTCTATAGTATTAGTCGGCCTCTCCTTCTCTACAGGCGGAGGAGGCGGAACCTCAATGCTCGAAGGTGAAATCAGACTTTCCTGCGCTTTTAGATGTCCTTTCGTCTTCTGACCATCAACCTCCGGTGATTTAGGCGAACCGTTATCAGAAGAAGCTAGAGTAGGGAATTTCCAATTGCGTTTCATTGAACCTGATCGCCTGGGAGCTTCCGAGCTAGAATTTTGCGGTGACGATGGTGACGGTGAAGATGGTGATGCTGCTGCTACCGGGGGTGAATGCTGCTGCTGGCGATTATCATTTGAATAAGCAGTTTCATCCGCTTCTTGTGGCGCTTCGAATTTGACTGAGGAGGGTGCAGCCCCCGTAGTGGGATGAGGATGCGAACTGATCGAACTGCGAGCAGGAGTGGGCATAGACGCACGGTTTGCTGTCGACTTTTGCAGAGATGATGAATTAGAAGACTGGGGAGATTGGGGGAGAGATGTTTGGGACATGGATTGGTGTCGGTTGGAACCTGATGAAGGTTGAGGTACGCTGGATGCTCCAAGGTAGTATGCTGCGATTGGGACCATCCTGTATGTTTG
>Ga0153946_1000617_pt1 | contig 15520 bp, 17 predicted proteins | sample TSNJ030MetaG_FD_104751 | JGI IMG/M metagenome (GOLD analysis project Ga0153946, IMG submission 104751) | Attine ant fungus gardens microbial communities from New Jersey, USA - TSNJ030 MetaG | ecosystem: Host-associated > Fungi > Mycelium > Unclassified | place: USA: New Jersey, Wharton State... | reverse complement strand
GCTCAAGTCTCCAGATGATTTTGTGCTCCACATCCGACAGTAAGCGTACACCACTGAGATGTCCAGATTTGATTTATCTTTACATATACCAGCACATTCTCTTCGACTGCACTCAAACTGACTTACGGATTGGACATACTAGAAGGCGATAGCTTCAATCTGATTGAGACAACTGAAATTGTGGTTGCAGCTGTTTCAGAAGCAGGGAAACCAGGCGCATTCCTCGTTGATTTATTCCCTTGGATGAAATTCATCCCTGCATGGTTCCCCGGTGCCGGATGGAAAAGAAAGGCCAAATATTGGCGCAAGGTTGGAGAAAGTCTTGTCCATATACCTTGGAACAGGGTCAAGGAGCAATTGGTATGATGTTTTTTCCCCGATGGATAACACAGAACTCTCAATATCTGAAACAGAAAGAGGGTACAGCTCAACCTTCTATCGCAGCCAGTTTCATCGAGAAGCTACAGGATGAAACTTCACCTAATTTCACAAGCGAGGAGAGACTGGCTCGCAATACATGTGCAGCTGCTTTTGCTGGTGAGCTATAACTAGATTTTATCAAGCCAAACTTACGAATCTTGGTATAGGCGGGGCAGATACAGTGAGTCAGAGCAGTTTTGAATCGCCGACCTCCAATATATATGGTTAAACTAGGCGGTTTCAACAATCCAGTCGTTTTTCATGGCACTGGTACTCTATCCTCAGGTTCAGAAAAAGGCGCAGGAAGAGCTTGACAGGGTTCTTGGCAGCCGGCTTCCCGACTTCAACGATAGGCCGAACCTCCCACATATGAATGCCATGATTAAAGAGTCGCTGAGATGGCAACCTGTCGCTCCATTGGGTATGCATAAATGAATTGCGGAACCATTCCAACCTTGACAGCTTCAACCTGATCCAGCTGCACCTCATATGGCAACAGAGGCAGATGAATACAATGGGTATTGCATCCCCAAAGGGACTATCGTCATCGGAAACTCTTGGTTCGTCCATCCTTTCCCTCCGCTCCGTAAGGTCATCGACTCAAGCATCTTTTAGGTCAATCCTGCATGATACAAAGACCTACAAAGACCCACTTTTGTATAACCCTGATCGATTCATGAAAAATGGGAAGATTGACCCTACAGTATGGGATCCTATGGTTGCGACGTTTGGGTATGGAAGGAGGATTTGCCCCGGGAGGTTCTTTTCTGAGAACTTCCTGTTTATTCTTATATGTCATCTATTGACCGTCTACGATATCCGACCTGGTTTGGGTGATGATGGGGAAGAACTTGAGATCAAGCCTGAAATGATGGATGGACTGGTTTCGTAAGTTTTGCCTCTCCTTCAATTATGTGCCGGCTCATAGTTGCCGTAGATACCCTGTTCCCTTTGCATGTAGAATCACGCCGCGCTCGGAGAAGGCTGAAGCCCTGATTCGGAACTCCAGCTTGATTGAGTAGGCATTGGGGCCTTCAGGTTATATCAATGGTGGCATTTTATGAACAATCAGAGACTGAATGTGTTTTGTCAATTGATTCATGCCAACTTTTGTCATTTACACTATAATTTTCCATTGAATTCTCTCAAGAAGGGATGAAAGATTGCTTGTGTGAGATAAGTGATGGGAATGCTTGGTCACGCTAGAACTCTCCAACCTTTCACTAGGTCAGTATCAGTATTCAAGTTGGTATTACGGAAATATTACTTTCACATGACTAGACAAACATTGCAGATGTAATCTTTTAACATGGAGTGGCCGTGATTGTAGAAAGGTGCCAACAGAGCGTAGTGCAGTGGTGAATCACACCATGCTACTCACCTAAATAGCCTGTAGATACACTGTCTTATGATAGTAAGAGGAAGAAGCGATACTATCTGCATTCTCGGATGGTGCGCCTTATATACATGAGCTAGAATAGTTTCCGGGAGGTGGAGCGAACGGAATGGAGAGCGCTTACTTAAGGTAAGCCGATAAGAGAATAGGTAAATTTTACTAACAGTGATTTTTCGTTAATAAGTGCCTGGAAGACTTTACACACATGGCTGTGCCGAGGAGTGAGCTGCTTCGTCATGATGTGCAGTAGAAAGACGACGTAACGACAGTTCCCGAGGCAGTGATTTGTAAGACAATTTTGGATCACTTAGTGCTCTCCTTGCCGGAGATAACCTGGATAAAGATGTCATTTACGAGTCTAGGTTCCTGTAACGCAACAAGCATTATCACCGGGACGCATGAATAGCGGTGAGAAGGTGACCCACCTCAGCTTTCTTCTGGCCATTAGCTTTTGGGAGCCTCGGGGCACTTTGGAGTTCGTGAGTAAGAACTTGAGTGACTTGAATCTGCGCGAAGATCATCATGTCAAGCTCCTGCACTGGCCTCCATTCCGCTCTTTTTCGCAAATCCAGACCGAGTGCACGCTGATGCACCACCGAATACAGCGATGCTATCATCAACGCCACTCGGGTTTCCGTGCAATGTCTTCTCCGACATAGATGTCCAATGATTGACGTCTTGAGCAAGTGCTTAAGGAAGAGCGCGCCGACCTTGGTGAGAGACGTGAATATAGCCAGTAGAGGGATCTGACGATGCTGGGGGTTTCGGAATGTTGATATGTCTGAGGAGGAGGAGGACTGCGGTAGCCGCACAAACAGAGAACGACGCAGAGGAGCCTAGGCCTGCGCCTACGGGAAGGGTTGCGCGTGCACTGAAATTGAATGCAAGACTATTTTTTTCGGTCAGCCGGTCCATGCACGGCAGAATGAGTAGGGAGAAGCGGAAGAATATAGTCAAGGAAAGGGAGAGATTCCATTATCTTAGCCCCGTGGTATCAAAGAGATACAAATGCTAGATGAACTCACCGTTCCTCGCTCTCACTGAGGCTCATGTACAGGTAAAGGAATGCCAAACTGGCATAACATGCATATTTTTGTAGATCAGAGATTTGACTCAAAGGATCCTGGAGCAAGGCAGCTGTGAGTGTGAGTCGTTGATCAAGATTTGCTGGGTGTTTGCCAGCACTGAGTGGAGTGATAGCATCTCAGGGTAGGTCGTCAATATCCTATTCATAGTGGAAGTTAACACATCTTGAGACATCAAAAACTTGGGTAGAGCAGCGAGCTCTGCGGAAGTCGTACTTCGATCCAATTTGCCTATTCATTTAAACACCTAAAGTATTTCGACTGAGGACACCTTGGTTTCTTACTCCAACAGGTTTCCTTCCTCCTTCTCCTTTTTCTCGAGTTCCCTCAACCACTCTTTGTCAATGCATTCCGTCCATCTTCTGCCGAATCTTGAATTAGAGAAGTCCAGGATTGTTGTGACTAGGGGCGCCTCAAACACCACTCTGCACGGTGGTACACACACATCTTTCCTGTGCTCAACTGAAACCCAAAACAGTGGCTCATCGTCTTGACCCATCATCCATCCATCCCTCATGCCTTGCAGCATGAGCTCATACTCATGAGTGGAATATTGATACTCAGTTGAGAGGTCTACTATTTCACATGTTCTCAGACCGATGTTGTCGAAATAGTATGCCAACGCTGTTCCATCTCATGTAGATACCATATGTGTATTTTCTTGACCCAAAATTTGACCGTACAGATGACCGTCACAGGCATCAAAGAGGCGTATTGCGTTCTCATGTGTACATCTAAGAGCAATGAGTCTGTCGGCAAGGGAATGGTCAATCAGAGCAGGTGAGAGGGCAATTTCATACACCTGGGACTTTGGAAACTTAGAAACGAGTTGGCCAGTTCATGTGTCCCAGACTCGGACATTCGTCAGACCAACATGCGAAGAGTTTTCCATTGGGTGAGTACGCAGGTGAGGAATCCCAGGGAATATACACTTGATCACAACAGTCCAACCATATCAAAGTGCAAAGAAAAAGAGGTCAGATAATGTCAGTTGCATGGTTCAACTGCAAGCAGAGGGTGGAATGCAGAGTAGCGCTGGCAAATCTTGCTTGCTGGTTCCCTTCACCTCAACTCCAGATACTTGACAAAATCATAACCGAGTGCTTCCCGACACAGGGCACGCTGAACCCTTGGCCTTCGGGATGAAGAAATAATTTTGTATAACCAGCAATGAAGCCAACCCATTCAACTGATGAAAATTGGTACAAACACGATTCTATAGTTTGCATTACCGACTTATGCGTGGAGTGAAGGAGCCTGAGGAGGATTGAATATGCTCTTGAGTCCATAAGAGATGGGTGCGGCGTTCGACATTCAGCTCAGGTGCGAGAACTAGGTTACTTCCGCATATCTCTCAAGGAGCCAGGGAGACAGTGAAGAACCAAACAAAGATGAGGCAGTCACTGCGTACTGAGGGACGTCACGAAGGCGGAGGCTGAGTCAAGGGAGAGGTAACAGCCATCTCCGTCGGCTAAACAACGTTTCTGCAGCTCAAGTAACACGCTGTATGGACTCAGAACTTGATATAGCAGCGCCATTACCATTTATTTATGCAAATTGACGTGCCTTCCGATCTGTTGGTGAGGTGCGGCACGCGAGGTTCCATTTTTTTCTATCTGATATCTCCTACGTTTTTTATTGATCCCTTTCCAATTGTCAACAAAGCGCTCGAGTTGACTACTACGCTATCATCAATGACAAGGTTTTATGAACCTGAGTGCAGTAGGCCACTCACGACATGACGCGAGGCATACCGGTTAGGCCGTTGACGCAGCCAAAACTGACGCTGATTCCCCAAAGGCGTGTACCGGCAACAATATTTTCGCTGAGTGATTTGTTCCCAGTTTTAAAGCTCAACACTGCACCATTTCCGTCTGCAATCCGTGCGTGAATTTCTCTTCCAGAGTGTCCATCAAGACCAGGATAATTGACATAAAACCTGAGGGAGTGTAGATATTTGGCGACGAGAGCTCAAGTAGTTTGTTGGCGATCCATGTAAAGTGCAAGCGTCTTAATGCCACGGAGGAGTAAGAAATAATCGATAGGCGAGAGTCCATTTCCGACTGCATTGATTGTGAATGCAATTTGCTAGTTTTGACAACATCGCGCTCACATTCCGACGTAACAAAATCACCTTCGCAATATGCAAGTTACGACCCCAGCCATGATGTCATGATATCCGCTCAGATATTTCGTAGCATCGGCCTTTGTAGATATGGACTTATCATTGTCCACGATGACGATCGCACTGGGCACCCGTTCCTTGATGATAGCAGCGAACTTGGAGATTTTGAGCAAAGGATTAGTTCAGCTCTTCAGGAGGACCAAAGCAGTTTTCGTCGGTTGTATGAGGGGTGAAGTAACACAGGATCAGTAATATCGACGTGATGAGTCGTCACCCCAACATAAGACATGCTAGCAAGCGGTATGCTGCCATACTGGCTTTAAATGCTTTAGTTTTCAACAGTAGCACATAGGGTAAAAAAGCGAGGAGGTTTTAGAAGATAGAAAATCTGGCTCTGGCGTTGGCAAATCGTAGTAGGTTGTTGAGTTTCTATGGCTGTGCCGCCATCTTGGTTAGATAAGTCACGTGATACTCAATCAATGTATTCGGCCTACTCACACGTGATGTGATTTAAGTGACTCATTAGCACAAATTATTGTAAATCTTAATCTTAATCTTTTCTTCTTACTTATCTCTTCTCTCCTCAAAAATGTGCCCTCATCAGAACGGCGATGCCCTCAACACTGACTCCGAAAACTTGATTGCAGTTGACATCAAGCCTAATGGCATCCAGAAGCGTGGTACTTCCTCTGTCAACCGTGCTCATCTTGAGCAGCAACGTCAAAACCCATATGCACCTCGAGCCTCTGATTTCCTTTCCAACATCTGTAATTTCAACATTATAGAATCTACTCTACGAGGTATGATTTATTCTAGAGATGCTTTATCGTTAAGCTCATTGTTACCACTGTATTTTTTGATATAAGAGGGAGAACAGTTTGCCAATGCTTTTTTTGATACCAAGACCAAGATTGCTATTGCCAAGGCGCTTGATGCATTTGGTGTTGAATATATAGAATTAACGTCTCCTGCTGCCTCTGAGCAGTCAAGACTAGATTGTGAGGCGATCTGTAAGCTTGGTTTGAAGGCCAAGATTTTGACACATATTCGTTGTCATATGGACGATGCTCGTATTGCCGTCGAAACTGGTACGCACAAAATTTTCCGGAGATCTATTTTTCCAGTTGATTCTGTTTATAGGTGTTGATGGTGTTGACGTTGTGATTGGTACATCATCATTCCTCCGTGAATTCTCACATGGCAAGGACATGACGTACATTACTAAGACGGCTATTGAGGTCATCGAGTTTGTCAAGTCCAAGGGAATCGAAGTTCGCTTCTCGTCGGAGGATTCGTTCCGTTCTGACCTTGTTGATTTGTTGTCTATTTATCAAACCGTTGATAAGATTGGTGTGAACCGTGTTGGTATTGCCGACACAGTTGGTTGTGCCAATCCTCGACAGGTCTATGATCTTGTCAGGACACTGACATCGAAATTCATCTTCATAATGACACCGGGATGGGTACGTTAATCTTGGCATTTAACCTGCGTATCTCCTAATCTTATGCAGCCATCGCGAACGCTTATTGTGCACTCGAGGCTGGTGCTACTCACATCGATACCTGTATGTCAAGTGTCGCCAAGTTGTTAGCCCGTTTCCTCATGGATTTGTAGCCATTCTTGGTATCGGTGAACGTGTAGGTATAACTCCCCTCGGTGGTCTCGTTGCTTGTCTTTATGCAGCAAACCCCGAATACGTCAAGTCTAAGTATAACCTGCATATGCTACGAGAGATAGAGAATCTCGTTGCTGAAGCCGTCGAGGTCAATGTTCCTTTCATGAACCCGGTTACGTATGTATCTCATCTCATCTGACTTCATGTTTTACTATACATTTTTCAACTCAAAAGCTGACACATTTTTTCGCTTCTCAGTGGTTATTGTGCATTCACCCATAAAGCTGGCATTCATGCCAAAGCCATCCTAAATAACCCCAGTACTTATGAGATCCTCAAGCCTGAGGATTTCGGCCTCACGCGTTACGTGTCTATTGGGTTTGTGCTCCGATACTCGTTTTTCATTCAGAATATCTGATTCTCTGTCTTGTAGTCATCGGTTGACTGGATGGAACGCCGTCAAGTCTCGTGTTGAACAACTCGGGCTACAATTGACAGACGAGGAGGTAAGCGTTGGTTCCACTTAGTTGGCTCAGGGATGCTTGCTCACGCTTTGGTTTCCGTAGATTAAGGACGCTACCGCCAAGATTAAGGAGCTTGCCGACGTGCGAACACAGTCAATGGACGATGTTGACTCTCTCCTCCGCGTCTACCACTCTGGTATTCAGTCCGGTGAACTTGCCGTCGGTCAGAAGGAGGCTCTAGACCGTCTCCTCAGGAAGCACCGTGAACAAGCATTAAATCGAGAAGTTAGCCCTTCTAGCGAAACGTGAACAAAAACGTCATTATTTGCACTCACTATTGTCTTTTTCTTCCGTTAGGAGGGTGACGTTTGAATTTGGATTAATGTATTTTAGATATCTGTGTTTCCATCAAAAGAGCATATTTTTGCTCACTGCGATTCCCATTAATGAATATATACCGGGACCTTGCCCGTATCTCGGTGTCATATTTTGGTCATAGTCTATGTGTTATTCGATCTCCTGCTGGATCGTCACCATCTTCTGAGAGTCCTCTGAGAGTTTGATATTGTTGACATCACGTAAAATCACGATCTATGACGGCAAGGGTTTCTTCAAATTTTTTTTTGAAAATTTTACCCCATGCTGCACTCAAAAATAATACTTTACTAATTTTCGTCAGGATTGTACTGTACAATAATTCTTAATAATTTTTGTGGAGTCGGCGGTCCCCTGACATTCACCCACCCTATATATCCTGATAGGATTATATCTGTCATGCTTCTTCCGTCTGGATTAAGTTTCATTGGAAAGTCTCAAATAAGGGTTTTTCTTACATGTAGGATGTCTCAAAGTGCTCAAGAAAGAAATTTTATAGTAAATAGTGATAACAAGAGAATCTCATTGGATAAAAACACGGCCACTGTAAGAATGCGTGTTCTAAACGTTGAGGGATTCATAGTCTATCTAGGTCAAGGGAATCACGGTGTGCAATGGATATACAGTGAACGATAGCGATGGATATGTATAGCGAGCTTTGTCGAAAGGGAAATGATGTGGCATTGCGCAGAAGAAGTAGTGATTATGACAAATGAAGTCTGAGTGAAAAAGAGGGGCTTTTGGCTCAAGGGTCGTTGGGACTTAAAGGCTCCGAGTTACACAAGCCCCATTTTGTGAAACATCTCATCGAGGGTCTTGAAGGCCACAGGTTTTATGAGACTAAGGTAAAAGATGATCGGTCAGTTGGATCCTGATTTGTGATCAGAATGAAAGGGGATCTCACTATCCATCGACACCTGCCGAGAATGCGCGTCTTTTGTCCTCCAATGATGACATTCCGGTAAGTGCCAATATTCGAGCATGACGGCCATCCTGGCCTTCTCGCTCAAATTTGCGAATCATGGCAGCCGCAGACACGCCTCAAAAGTAGCACAAGCTTAGTTTCCAACATCATTGATCCAATATTTCGTACTCACCATCAAGTACGGGCATAGATAAGTCCAGGAGAACAACACTGAAAGAATTGTCAGCCCAAGATCGTACATCATGCTAGCCACATACTCGAAAGGCCCTTCTTCATTGTAAACAGACACACCAGCCAATCCATCCACTGCGTGGCGAAACTCATACCCTTTACTCGACAACCACTTTGTTCTGCAAGATACTTGAACACACGAGCAAAGGTAAAGCGGTACTGAACTCACAAGAGATTACGCAGAATAGCATTGTCCTCTACAACCAACACGCGAAACCTCTTCTGCTTTTTATTAATTTCTGATTGTACTGATGACTCGAGCAATGTCCCTGATTGTCCAACAGAGATCACCGATGAGATGGAGGAGCTTATGGGGCTACCAGGCTGTTCTTTTGTTTTTCGGTGATCATCCGTCGGACTGATGACTTGTGAGGATGGCGTGACTTTAGCTGCACCAGTTTCGAAAAGCGCTGCCTCAGAGCTAGTAAGAAGAGACGTTTCTGCAGTCTGCAACGATCCAGATGTTTTTACTTCGACACTGTGTAACCGATCTTCGGACCATTGTGGTCCTAGAATTTCCAGAACTGGTTTCCTTTGACTTGCGTCTGCCAAAGGATTGGGTAAGCTCACCAACGATCGTGACTCGAATCGTGACTCGTGAGACGCAGTTTGAATACCGTCATGATCACAAATTAATCCAGGATCCTTCAATGTTCTTGAAGGAGATGATACGTGGGGCGGAACAGATAGAGAGTGATTCCGTTCTCTTCCACCGAGGTTGCCAATAGATGGGACAGATGGTGTTTTCGATTCTGGGAATACACTTGCAGATCGGGGAACCGTAGCAGGCCATCCCCTAAAATGGCTTTCCTCCGAATTTCGTAGTGGCATTCTGAGCCCCGTTTCATCTACCGTAAAGCTTGATGAGACATCATCTAGCATGGTATTCTGCCTTGGAGAGTCACTTGCACGAATGGCGAGCTCAAGAATATTACGCAGCCGGCTCGGGCCACCTGGCTTGTAGAGGATACGACAAAATCCACCAATTCTCTCGTGTTCTGTCGCAACATGCATGATTGATGGGCTGCCTCTTCCGGCTGACAAAATTATGAATGGTCGACTAGTGTCCTGGTTCTCTGTCGCCATAATTACGGGTCCAACCTCCTCATTCAGAATGACGATATTACTCTTCTGTATATCAGCTACAACATCAAATTGCCACCAATCCTCCAGATACGAGCGAAAGATTTTCTTCAGCCGCGAAGTACCTTGATCTGAGCCATCAAATCCAATCAACGAGACTACTGGAAGTGGCCCAGCCTCGTGTGGAATGGGCTCCATGTCATTGAGCTCACCAAACTCGTCGTCATCCACCTCGGCATTGAAAGTGACTTTGATTTCAGTACCGACACCCTCTTGACTCCAAACATCTACCTTGCCTCCGACAACCTCCGACGTTACGATAGAACTGACAATAGCCAAACCAAGTCCAGTCCCCGTCTGCAACGGATTTTCTTGAGAAAAGGGATGGAAAAGTTGGTTCTGCAAAAGTACCAAATGAGCCAGAGTACCCATGGTTATTTAAGGTCTCTCGACTCACCTTCAAAAAGTTCTGACTTATACCCTAATTCAAACTCATGTCAATCAAGGGTGCTTATACAACAAAGTCACGACACACCTTGCCGGAATCAAGTACTACAAGTTCGACTTTGACTTTGTTTGGTGGATCATCCTCCGACATTGGTAATTGATGGAGCATAACATGGATGAAGCCGTCCTAGAATATGATGAGCATTGATAGAAGCACCGGCAAATGAGAAAAGCATACCGACGTAAATTTAAGGCTATTCCCAAACAAGTTCATTAAAACGCGACGAATACCTCCTTTTTCGCATTTTAAACTCCATCCCTACAAAATGAGATTTCAGCTTTTTTGAGCAAAACCGATCGACAAAGAGCGAACCTACTTCTCTTCTGTACCCAATATCAATTATTGTCTCAACATGTCCATGCTTTGTGACCACAGGCAAATCACCACTTTCCTCTTTGGGCGGTGAGTAGACACTTCCAATACCTGAGTCACCCATTATAGCAGTCCGAGCGCGGTATCCAACCCAACAACCATCCACAGCTTCTTCTACAAGACGCAAGAGGTCCACACTGGTTGTCACGAATTGGTGTTAGTCAACATGTGTTAAGGATAAGTTTCAAGCAGATCGCACATACCTTGAGGGTAAACCTGATTTAGCATTTCCGCTTAATTTAGTGAAATCAAGAACATGATTGACAGTTTCCACGAGTGATGTTCCACAGGCTTGGACGGTCTGGAGGTAGGATAATTGCGAAGGATTGAGAGAGGTGTCATCGAGCAGTTCAGCTGCAGCCAAAATCTGATGGACCAAAATCAGACAATGAATGACAGAATGAAAGCGTCCAGTCTACCCCATGTAATGGTGTACGTAGCTCATGAGAGATACTGTCGAACGAGTTCAGCGACTGATGGGAAAAAAATGAAATCTGCATGTGCATACTTGGATATGAACAGACTCTTTGCTTTGTCCGCGAGAATCATCCGACGCTTAAGCACAGCAGAGAGAATGATAACGCCTGCGTACGGTCAATGACAATGTTAAATAAAGAGTGTATGTTTTACCAATAGCACGAAGATAGGACAATTCGTGCCCCTCGAGCTACACGCAAGCCGTAAGGCAGTGTATAAACTTGGAAAAAAGCACTCACAAAACGTTTGCTATGGCTTGATGCATTATATGCGCATATCAACGCAAAAAGTTGTTTGTCAATATTATATACTGGTACAGCTAGATGCTCGTTGGATGAATGCTCGTCATTGAACCAGGCAACTCTGCAACTTACTTAGTGCATATTGGATGTGAGTAGGCAAAAATGACCGGAAACACGCAGGAACAATTCCTTCGAAGATCTTTCCTTCCGGATGCTTTGAGAAAAATACATTGAGTTGATGATATTCGTCCGCTGTCAGTTTCTGCTTTTTCAACACTGTTCCAAGTTCTCCACAATGCATTGTCACTGATACATTAGCTTCGGCACCCATTGTCTCCAGAACCTGGCAATGTGACACGTCCATCACAACCACCCCTTCCACATCGAGAGTGCGTTTCACCAATTTGGCAGCACGATCATAGACTTTGTCCATCGAAGTACCATCGGCGGAATCGATATGTTCTTGCGAGGTTGATTCTTCATCTATTTCTAAGCACTCCCTGGAAAATTGTTCCATCTATATGAGAGGATGCTTCCCATCAATCATCCTGAGCCATATACTATATATGTTCCATACTGACCGAAGTTTGAATCCGATCTCTTATCCTCAGTTGAATCTTTTTGTTTAGGTTAATATCAGCTGTGCCCCCTTCCGGTAGATTCTGTACAAACCTTGTCCCGCCAAAGCTCCATCTCACGCATCGCAATTGCCTGTGCAGATATTTTGAATCCTCACACAAAACAAAATGACGCAACATAAAATGACGGACCGCAAATTCCTTGAGGGTATGTCGTTGTCGGGGTGAAAATTCTTCTCGGGGAGCGTCATCAATAAGTGATAACCTGAAGCTCAGTATAGAATATCATAGAGAAAACAGGAAGACAGCCTACACTCCAACGTTAAAACCATCCTGAGTCCTGAGTGGTGCCCCAGCATAGAAGCGCACCCGAGAACCTCCTATCACCAACGGCTAGGATTTGATGGATCGAGGTCGGAATGAGGATCAGGAACTCGATCGCTTACATTTCGTATGAATCGCCAGTCCAAATGGGTGTCCATGACTACCATAGGTTCATCACCGCTGACAAGGACATCAGATCAAAACCGTCAAGGCTTCACGATATTGGAGCTCACCGTTGGAGAATTACATGGCCACAGAGGGATATTGAGCGCAGGAAGTTCGTCACTTTCAAGCCCCCTTCGAGCAACAGGACCAGTAAGCAAGAAACTAGGAATCATTATGTCATATACAACTCACACTGAGACTTGTGCCAGCTTTAGGACCAACGTGTTAGAAACACTATAGCGATGAGCTAAAGATAGGCTTACATTTCCCCGCCGTCAATCAGGGAGATGGTCACTCCCTTCGTGTTGAAGACAAGTTTTGCCAGATGGGCTATTCTATCAAAATTTGTGTCTGGACTAGTGTTCCAGATATTGTATCTGAATGATAACAATGAGAGATAGTTACACAGATCAGGAGGAACACTCACTTATACAACGCCTTCTTGCGATCAAGCTCGTCAAAGGGATCAGGAGGAACAAGATACCCAAGCCGATTGAACAGTTGTTCTTCTTTCGACATCCGTTGTAGCCTAGGAAGCTGTAAATCTGAACTGACACGACCACCATAAATACGATTGTCTGCCTTGATGGGTGGAACAATGGGTAGGGGAGATGAAATTTGCCGAGTCAAACACATTTTCCTCACTGCAACTGGGACAGAGACAGTCCCCACTTCAGAGAACTGTGTGGCCTCGAGTCGAACGCCACCTGGAGGGGTCACATTTGTGCTAGGCAGAATTTTGCTTTCCGAAACAGCTTCATTCGCCATGAGCTCAACATCAGACGACGATGTGGTAGGCTTAGAAATAACGTTGCCAAAATAATCACCTGGTAAATCGTCCGATGAATTATACAGTTCTCTTGGAGATGCCGTTGCAGGTATTGCAGACTCAAGGAGGCTGAGATGAGATTTTTGCCGCGCGACTGGTGAGACTGAATTATTGGTTGTGATACAATCTGCCCCCATCGCTGGATCTAAGGTTTGAAAGAGCTGAGGTGGTTGCTCAGCATTCTCTGACTCTTCACAAAGATTTTCTGAGTATGAGCTCCGCTTTCGATGGGTCTTGTCTTCCACAACATCATTGGTGCCCTCCCAGAATTCCGTCAATCGACTTCGACGAGATACACCTGGCATCAAGGAAGGATCGGAATAACTATCTACTGGGTGAGCTCTTGGGATGGTGGCAGTGATCCCTCGCATTGGATCAGCCAGCTCATGCTCGGGAGAAGGAAGTGCCAGGGGAGAAATATCAACCTTTGCAGCTGCCCAACGCATTGTTGCCACTGTTGTTTGTAATTCTGCGTTCGTAGCTGTTGTCATAGGAGGGAGATTGTCACCTGGAACGGAAGTACCACTGGAAAAAGAACTGCGAAGGCGATATGGCGATAATGTGAGGGGCGCTATGGGTCGAGGAGCACGAAATTTGAGGGCTGAGGTATGATTGGAGAAAGAGAGGAAGGTTGACTTCTGAAGAGCCTGTGATTCCTGAGAGATTCCGTTGCTGGAAGCAATGAGGGACTGGTCATGCTCGAGGTTTTCAGTTAGGCTATCGAATAGAAGAGCAGGAGATTCTGCAGTGGACGAAGGGGAGGATACATTGGTGACAGGTGTGTCGAAAACTTCGGTTGATGTAGTTATTTCAGAGTGATCGTATTTCAGATAATCCATACTCGGAACTTTGGGCATCTCAGCAACCTGTACTGTCGACCGTGGACGCTGGGGTGTTCTATGAGGATCCCAACGCCCATGCACATAAGTATGTATGAAACCCGGCCAGTCTAGATGTGTATACTCCGGTAAACCTCGTGTTTCAGTGGCTAGATGTCGTGGAGACGACTCCTGTGTAGGAGGATATGACATGGACAACGATGCTGGAAGTAAACAAAATGATCTCTCCTGAACGACTATAAGCTGTAAAGGAGGGAAGTTTACATACAACGACTAGGACAAGGTAATAGAGAATTCACTGGTTCATCGGTATCTCGTGTCGGTGTCGGGCTCGGGAACTCAGCAAGGTCATTCACTGTTGACGGAAAGACAATCGAATCTACATGAGAAACATCATTTTCTCCACCTCGGTAAGGTTGACTTGAATGGTCAGCAGGAAGCAACACGACATCCTCGGTGGGAGCGGTTGGAGACCGGGTAACCTTCTTGGCCGGTCGTTGAGTAAAAACAGTCGATCGTCGGTCTCGTGCAGGCTGAGGCATTATATCAAGTGCCAAAGACCCGCTGGCAAGACACTCGGGTGGTGGAGGAGCGGAAAAAGAGTCCATATATGAAAGCCCGGTTGGAAATGTAAATACAAATAGTGTTACAGAATTAGTGTCAGCTCAATGGTTGTTGTGAGTGCTGGGGCGACAATGTCTCTGACAGGGGTCGGGAACTCACTCAAAAACACGGCACGGTGGGAAAAATGGAGGAGGAGGAGGATGGTAGGGTAAAAATATGAACCGAATCTATCTGCTCTGCACCCCAAACATCATCAACTCTCTGGGAACAATGACGTCACTTTCCTCGAGGTCAACATCGACCCGTTTCTGACATTTCGTCACTGGCTTCTTAGCTTCTTTGCATCGGCTTCCTAACCCTACTCTTTGTTTGGACCCTGACCCCCTCTTCAGGCATTATATGTACATGTACAGTATTAGTATTAGGCGAGTGACTACGAGCCATCAGGGATTAGCAAGCACTAGTGCGCTCCACATATATAAGGGCAAGGTCAAGTTGTCGTTCTGATTTGAAAGCGCCTCTAATAGCGCAGAAACCACGACGCCCGTCAGATAGCGCACAGTCTGTGTCACCGTCATTAACTTTAATTTATTCTCACCAGGCCAGAAACATACCGAGAATGACTCCACCAATCCTGCAAGACGGAGCGCCCACGCCGATAACACAATAGAGCCAACAAACACCAGCGAGCCTTCCACTGTCTTCATCGTCGTGGGCGACCACCGATGGACTCCCACTCGCTTGCCTACCACGGACGCCTATGGCCGAATATTTAATCTGACAGCATGTCGCCCATATTGGATAAACGTACCAATGTGTCACCGACACCCAAGGCGAGTATGCCTGTGAACTGTAATAGACAGGTAGGCCTGGGATGTATTTGAGCTGCTATTGATGACAAG
>Ga0153946_1000613_pt1 | contig 15570 bp, 14 predicted proteins | sample TSNJ030MetaG_FD_104751 | JGI IMG/M metagenome (GOLD analysis project Ga0153946, IMG submission 104751) | Attine ant fungus gardens microbial communities from New Jersey, USA - TSNJ030 MetaG | ecosystem: Host-associated > Fungi > Mycelium > Unclassified | place: USA: New Jersey, Wharton State... | reverse complement strand
TTTCTGATTTTTCCTGAATTTATTCTAATTTTTAATCAATTTATTGGATTTTGTGAGTGAAAAGAGAGCCATTAGGTAAATCTTAGTCATGATCAGGTGAAGCTTTGTTATGCTTATTCAGCCCTATCATCCCACATTTGGTCTTGTATACTTACTAGATGTGAGGTATTTTTTTAATCTTGGAAATGTGAAGGATACGTAATCAAATGTATGAATTGACTAAGTGGTTTATAACAGGAATATAGACACTGTTTGTAATTATGATTCAGCATTGAGGTTGACTCACACACAAAATGGAGTGCCATATCAATACCTCTATCATACCATGGCTCTACTCAGAATTGTTAGCTTCTCCTCTGACTGTGTAGGTACTCATCTGCCATATTATCATATAATTGTCAGTATCTACGTAGTAGCACCACAATATGGTGGCATCTGAGTTCTTCATTTTAGAAAGGTATACCAATAAAGATCAGTAAGTGGTGAATATATTTGCCAATGCAAATCTCTTAGTTGCCTACATATCAGACTGAGACGAATGTTTTCTTTTAATATTATCATACTGATGTAGTTAGACTGAGTGTCTTGACAGGTCTATCAAAGTTCACATAACAGCTTTACTCACTGGACTGTTCAATCACTTCTTTACTTGATCTTCTCAACTCTTTCATTTATTGAGCTCTATCCATCTCCCTAATGACTGGTCCTAAGCAACATCAGAGTATAGACAAGTTATCTTAGCTGCCAGTGTTGATTTGTAATCATATTGAAGTTTTGACCAGAATTCTATGACAGTAGTTATTGTCATACTATCCTCTTAATGTGCTGTGCTCTGATCAAGGATTTTGAGAGGTGATAGGAAAGAAGTAACTTTGATCAATCAAGAAATTCAAAGAATGAGAAGAACAGTGGCTAACAAATGAACAATAAAAAGATTAGACTTAAGTTCTAATTTTATAGTAGAAAACTTGTCCAGGTCTATTTCAAGGTCTAAGGAATCTCAATTTCTGACCACCTGAGTTTTGGTGCAGTGTTGAACTGATTCACAGTGACCACCACCTGTCAAAATGACAACTGAATGCAATCAATACAATAAATGTATCCTTCTTTTTACTCACTCTCAAGTCCTTGTCAGAGTCGCAACTTGAGCTTGTTTCATCAAAAGATGCTACTTTTATTTATGTACATCCAAAATATCTTTTTAGAGAATCATTTCTGATTGGATCTTCAACACTCTCATAACTCATCCTCCGACTATAACTCATGGCCTAAGTCTTCTTCCAATCGTTATAGACCATCACAGAGAAGACTGTAGATATTTCAGTAACATTCTATGTGTAATATTCATGCCAATGTAGTGCAACCATCTTCCAAGATGTGCCTCAAACCGTTTTCGGCAATAAGATTTTCTCAGGCCGGGTGACCATCAGGCACCTGTTTCATACCATATTCAGTGAAGCCTGCAAAAACAGTGAACTGCATTTACATACGAGACCGATCAAGAAGGTGTCGACCGTGTGTTAATGAGTGACTTCCCGAGAGAAGTGCAAACCTTGTCTGAGGAAGTCTGGAACAAATCTCCCGCTACAACGCCACGAACAGCTTCTCTCAATTTCTAAGAGCCATTGAAAAGAAATTTAAAAATTTAAGTGATTGGGATTCCCACTGTCTCAGACTTGCACTATTCTGGAGTGTTTGGCACTCATGTCAGAGGAGAAAATTATCAATTGTGAGCCTCCATTCCACATCATGATAAACTCCAAGTTTAGATGTAGTTTTGATCCAAACTTCCATAAAAGGTTAGACAACATCTGAGAGGGTCGAGAAGGCAACATCTAGGGAAGCCTGAAAGACACCCCAAATCTGAACCTAAACTCGGCATCTCGGCATGAGGCACTCTGGGTACCGGGGAGTCAAGCCGCGAATGAATCAATAGTTCTCGTAAGCACGAAATATACATATATATATACTAAATGCTCAATTTCATCTTTCAGTATCCGACTTGTCAAAGCTACTCATAGTCTTCAACCATGCGTCTCTCTTTTCTTTCTCTTGTCACTACCAGTATCCTCTTCTGCGGCGTTACAGCAGATACCTTCTCTTCATCCCATTCGTTTCAGGGTTCGTCTCCCTTAAACAGCCTTGAACGCCGCTCCGGATGTTCCAGTTATTGCGTTAATGGAGCCGGAGAACCTACCCAATGTTGCCCTCCAAATGGCAGTTGCTGCAGTAAGTTGCAGGCTCCTTTTGAAACAACCATCCTATTCACTTTTTTTGCCTATAGTTGGTATGTGTTGTCAACCAGGGTGAGCATGGAATACGAGAGGATAGTGAAGAGGATTGCTGAATTCATTGGGGTGAAATTTACAGAACTCGATGCTGGCGCAGGAATTCTCAAGTGATATGCTGCCCTGACGGTGAAAATTGTGGATGATGTGATGCTGTTATGATGCATTACTTACGGCCCTTGTGAGGGTATTCCGTATATAGTATTTTTGATGTAAATTTTTTGTGTCAAAATTGAGTGTTCTCTTTTGGGGTCAATATATGTATTCAAGGTTTTACATGTGATGAATATTGACAGTGACAAAAAGTACAAGATACCCATAACGACTTTGGCATTGTATTGGTCCGCCCAAAAATATAATACCTTCATACGTTCAAGGCATGTGGGCCACCAATAGCAGAGACGAAGGACCTTGGAATTTAAACCAAGCTAGACCTTGCCAGCCCGTCTGTTCAGTTGTGCTGCTTTCTTTGATTCTGCTTCTTTCGCTTTCTCTACTCAAGAGTCAATTAGGTCAGTATGATATGGTGAAGGGTTACAAACCCTCTGCTTCAGCCTGCCTCTTTGCTGCTGCTGCCTCACGCTCAGCGCGAATCTTATTGAGCCGTGCAAGGTCTGCTCTAGCTCGATCGGTCTTGCCTTGTTCATGCAACTGACAATAGATGAGCAAACAAATCTATCATGAAATTGTTAGATGCACCTTCCAGTAACGTTCTTCTGCCTCCTTCTTCTCCTTCTGTTCTCTGGATACGAACGTCAGACAGCCGTCAAACGGTGATTACGAACAAGTGCATACCTTTCGCGCCTCGATAATTGCCTTGGCTCATTCAAGTCTGAAATTGTCAGGTTCTTCTGCACACGGTTAGGGTTGATCATAAGTTCGTCGTCTTCTTCCTCATCTTTGCTTGCTTGTTTGGCTTGAGCTTGCTTCTTCTTCAATTCCTTTCTTTGTGCCCTAGTGAGTTCAGGTTTCTCCTCGTCAGATTCTTCCTCTCCCACTTCCTCTTCCTCCTCTTCCTCCTCTTCCTCAGAGTCATCTTCCTCCGAGTCATCGTCATCGTCATCGTCATCATCTCCACTTCTCCTGTAAATCTTATGAATAAACATAAAAAGTGATTGATCAAAACACCCCCCACCTGGGATCCTTGCCATCTGGGAAAGACGATGCATCTCGATCGAGTGTCATGTTACGACTGTAATTGAGAAAGATGTGAGAACGACAGAAATCCCAGAGGCAGATTTTAGAAATGCGCACCTAAAGTTACGACCTCCACCGCGTTTTGCCTTGTATTTGCCTAGCCAGTAGATGTTCACTCTCAGGCTGGTAGATTTAACATGGATACTGCACCTGTTCCGCGAACCATTGCGATGTGCTGGATATGTGAGAATGAAAAAAAATCGAAGATGTGTGTGCGCGTTGAAATTGGGCCAGAGCCACAGCGATCAGGTAGTTTTGGCAGGACGTTGCTATATAAGGGAATAGCCGGCCCAAACCGTTAACCCACCACTGTGATGTCGACAATACCTTCCCGTCTTGCGAGGTCGGCAAGAATGTCAGCAAGCAGCTCAGAAGCTCGCAGTCGTGTTCTCAAACTCTATCGTGACTGGTATCGCGCGGTATGTGCAAGGCCAGGCGTCGCCCGGCACAAGCACTGAATCAACCATCTCTCAGGCACCAGAAATCTGCTCTCTCTATGCCCTCGATGTCTCTCCCGCCAGAATTCGTTATGCCATCCGCCAGAAATTTGAGAATAACCGCTCTGTGACGGACCTGCGTGCTATTGACGTCCTTATTCACAAGTCAAGACAAGATTACCAGGAAACTGTGAACCTGTGGAAACAGAATGACCATATCCTCGGATTGTTTCTCACTGATGAGGGGCAGAAGGCTCCCAAGACTTTTTTGCAAAAGTTCTATGAGGGTGAGATGCTGTACTAACTATCTTGCGTCAAACTTTGAGCTAACGAGTCAGATAGGTCGAGACGAGGAGGCAGTTATCCCTGCGGCATCTGGGATTCACTAATCAGTAGACCAAATGCATATTTTCTTACCACCCGAGCTAATGGATCATATGTTGGAATGTGTCATCCACGGTCGATTGCTTTCGGGATTCCTTACGGGAAAGAAACAGAATCCTCCAACTGCATTCACAGGAGTCATGCGGCGATTCGAATGTTCGACTCCCATCTAATTCCCTTCCAGAAGCACACGCTATTGTTGCATTCTTCACATTACTTTTTGATTAAATCAGTCACCTTGAGTAGTCGCAATACAAGTCATCAAGTACCTTGATTGTCTACAAAGCTGTCATAACCATCTGTGGCCCTATCCGACTCATGTTTTCACACCAGACACACTTTCTTATGAGAAAGGTAATCAAAAAGAACCAGAAAAAATATGGTTGGATCTTCGACGCTTGCGAATGATATCAGACAAATCAAGGGTACTCGTTCTGAAAGGTGAACTAGATTCGTTATATGCAAGGCTTGGTCGCAATTTATGCTTCGGAGCGACTAGGAAGGGGGAGGGCCGGGGTAAAGGACTGAAATCTGCTGTACCAGCGAATACAACTTTTATTTCCCCTGCAAATAAATTGAACGAGAAAATGCCTTGCCCTGTGAATGGAGTAGAGGTACTCGCTCAGTTGTTGCGAATACCAGATACAGTTTCTTCAGTGTTAACCGATGTCTTTTGTATCTTCATTCCGTCATACATCAAGCAGCACTCATACTCAGCATTCTGAAACTAGCTTCACTCGTACACTCAGACACCTTTCTCTCCAAGGGAAGGCCTCACAGTTTTTGGCTGAAAAGAAACAGCTGGCTTTGACAGCGCACCAAAAAAAAGGTCTTTGTTGAGACGAGGAGTCGTTCAGAGTATCGAAGGACACAAAATACAAACCATTCGACCATAATCGAACTGACTGGCGCTTGTGTTACTGTGAATGTGATGAGACCGATAAATCTGGTTTTGATAAAACATACAACCGCGGCATCACATCGTACCGAAAGAAGGAAGCTCATTTGTGATGGTCATAAACAGCTCACAGTTGTATTTAAACATTGCGTAACAAAAGAATCTTATCGAACAAAGTTTCTTAAATAGAAATCGATTGTAGAAATAGTCACATCAGTCAGCTTTCCTCCACCACAAAAACACAGGTAGAAAACCCGGTCCACACAACTCCTCAGCTTGGAGGGACGTCTCTCTTGCCCTATGATCCTCATCAAAAATTGGGCGTCGCAGGCTCTGTTGAAGGTCATTTACCCCTCTCATGTACTAGCCACTGCTAAACACTCTAAGTATCGACCGGCAAAGCATCCCTATTGTCTTTGAGCATGGCACGTGTCTCTACTCGAAAAAAATTTCCACCCATCAAACCTCAACGCTTCATGTTTCTAATCTTTCCTATTATCGATGTCCATTTCACTACCTCCTTCACATCCGGCGTTCTCTTCTCACCAACCCACTCTTTGATCCACTTGACCAATCTCACAAACTCCCTTCCTTCATCAAGGTCACCGGTACCACCACCGCTTTGGAGCCTCTCAAGGAGCGGAGCTTGAACACTCACTTCACTCCATGCTGCCAAGCTCAAAGCAAGAGTTGACACTGAGGGTGTGATACCGAGGTATTTCATCCATGCCAGAAGGAGTGGTATTTCGTTAGAGCGCGAGGAAATTATGAGGACGAGGATGTACTGGAGACATGTGTTGTTGGTTGGAAGTATTGAAGGGTAATGGGAACGCGTCCGCAGAAGGTGTGTGCTGGTTGAAGAATTCGATAAGGACAATGATGGTGGGGGTGGAAGAATAGAAGAGGGAGGTACAAGTAAATCGTCAAATCCCTCAAACACATATTTGGTCGGTCTCAACCTCTTTACAATTTCAAGTCCCAATCCAAGTCCAAATTGACCCGCAGCAGGATCATCATCGACCGACATCCTCACAGCTGCCGCTGGCGATTCTATGTTCAACATTTCCTGTACCTTCTCCTCTCCCCTCTCCTGCTCCACAGCAGCTCCAAATAACGATTGTAAGAATATTTTGCGCACGGCAGTGAGAGGTAGAAGCTCATGCCAGATACCTGAGGTGTAATCCTCAACACTATTTCCCGGTCTTTGTGTATATTTACTTTTCGAAGGTGGTTTCAAGATGGCTTGAACGCTAGAAACGGCATCATCTCGGATAACTTGGGAAATCGATGTGGTTGCTAATTTCGAACGCCGGAAAGGATTTTTCAGCGATAATTGTGCGAGAGCTCCAGAGAGAGTATCGTCCAGACGATGTGCTAGGCGTGCGGATTGTAGAAGAATAGAGAGAGAAAGAGCGTTAGGTTGAACATTATATAGTCGCTCCATGTGGTCCCAAATTCGGAAGACCACATCAGGCCGTTGAATCCTATTGAGAGAAACCATGAAGTCATTTATCGTCTTCTGTGTTACTTTCACTGGTTTGCGCAGCGATGGCACCTCTGGGGACAAAGAAGGCTCGAGAGAACGTGCAGCATGGGTTTCTAAAAGCATGAAAGCATCGTAAGGCCGTCCAAGTCGAGTCACCGTCACAACTCCAGTGGCTAATGCTTCGGGATCTATATTGACACCACTTTTCAGTAACTTCTTCCAATACGCAGCGGCATTGACTACATCCCCACGTTGGAGCAATCCACGGATCAGGACTGTATACGTCACAACCGTGGGTCGACCGCCAGGCGCACGCGAAAAAAGTTTCATTAAGTTTCGGGAGTTACACCTAGGATCTCGAACGGCAACGCAAAGAACAGCTGTGAAATCATGGACACTGAGAAATTTCGTGCGCTGAAGACGAGTGACAGCTCGGGTTCTAGTTATAATTCGGGGAGGGATAGCTGTGGGTAAATGGGAGGGCTTGAACGCGAGATGGCGGAGGAAGGAGAACACGGGAGGCGTGGAAGTGTATGCGCCCAACATGAGAGTGTTGGCACGGGTTTGGGGCACAGAGGATGGTGTTAGAAGTGACGATGTTGCATCTGCGACTGCCTCTCGGGAGTGGATAGCCTTATAGTATTTTCTGGCATCGTGGATTGCCCCGTTGTTGGCAAAAAAGCGAAGATAAGCCTCCAAATGTGATGTTTCAGGTACAAAGCCCTCTTGGACCATCCGGCCTTGTAGGTATTTGGTCAATTGTAGGGTGACGAAACGATCATTAAGTAATGCTTCGTAAGTATCCGATGTGAGGTTCAGCTGACGCGATTCCATGGCTTTGAGCAGCAATACGGCAATGTTTGCACTCTCTACCGTACGGTTGGGGATACAAGATATGATTTGAAGGAAGAGATTGAAGTAGGAAGATTGGTTCTCAATCCAGGTAGTTAAGAACACCTGAGCAAGACGGCGAAGAGATACAACGAGGTTGAACCGCGCCAGCTGTATTGCAGCAACAAGGACGAGAGGCCCATGCGCTTTGTTTGGTGCAGTGTCAAGATGGGTGTAAACGAGGTCCAGCATGGGTCCATGAGCCTGTTGCAAAGAGCGTACTTTGTTAGAAATGAGGTATATCAGGACCCATGGAGGAGCACCATGAACAGTCTCGTTTGGAAGAGACTCAAAGCTGCTGATACCGTGCAGCCTGGACATCCATTGGTCATACTCAGCCACGGATACTTCGTTTCCGTATAGAGCCTCAGAGAGGCTTAGACGATGCCTGCGTTGGCGCAAAGCATCGAGAAGACGCCATATGGGCTCTCTTGTTGCTCGATGAGCGAGAGCAATATATTTTTGGTTCCTCAGGGAGCGAATGGCATCACAGCGAGGCAGCGAGGTAGAGAATACGCGTGCGCCGTGCCTCAAGAGCTGTATGGTGACACTGTGCATACGAGACAGACATCTAAGAGGCAATGAACATCGTCAGTCCGCTGCAGATATTTTCCGCACCTTTGTGGAGGAGGGAATGGTCTTGCCAAACACAACCAAATATATATGTTTTTATGTTGGTGGCAACTAGGCTTGTTTTTGCACCCAACAATGCCGCGCATCCTGTTCGTCAGTGGCTTCCACCCCCAGACCCGTGCCAAGGACCTTGCCCATGAGTTTGAACAGTATGTTTTTCTCCTACTTGTCTCCTTTTCTGCTCACAGTTTCCTAGTTTTGGCCCGCTCGTCCGCTGCGACGTCCCTGCTCCAAGGGTCAGCCGTGCAGCTGCAAATCCGTAAGTCTCTCCTTCAGGCTGTTTTTTGCACCTGCCAGTCGAATTTCTCGAATCCGTTCCGTCGCTCGTATTGACACGGCTCGAGCACCCGCGCTGCACGTTGTACGGCGAACGAGAAAATGAAAAAGCCCTCATTCGTGTTCCATGCGAGCTTCCTTTCTCTCGCGAAAGATGAAAAATGACAGTTGCAATTTGTCGTCGTCCGTCGAGCTTGTCGACCCTCTCGTCTATCGATTATACATACCGTCGAGAACAAAACGCTCAAAAACTTCGAACTCTCCACCCGTGTAGCTATGCTTTTGTCGAATTCCGCAACAGCCGCGATGCCGAAGACGCTTACTACGAAATGTGCGTAACCACCTCCCAATCTTATTCTCTTATGTTGAAGAAACATCGTGGTACAGGCATGGACGCCACTTTGAAGGCAGCCGACTGAGCATCCAGGTTAGTGTTTGCCCTTGCAAGCCATCTAAGCTAGGCCAACACGTGATATTAGTGGGCTAAAAATCCCCCCTCTTCGGTTTGGCGCTACGAGCGACGCTCCTCTCCTCGCCGTGAACGTGAACGCTCCCGTAGCCCTCGCAGAAGGGATGAACGCGATAGGGATCATGAAAGGTACCGCGATCGTGACAGAGACCGTGACCGCAGGAGGGCTCGCTCCCGGTCCCCACCTAGACGTGGCAGGACCTCCTCTCCTGATAGGAGGCGCGATGACAGAGACCGCGACCGTATCCCTGATAGAGATGATCGCAATGGCATTGATCGTGAACGCGACCGTGACCGTGCTAGGACCCCTCCTCTTCCCTCCGAGGAAATCATGAAGAAAGATCACGGCTCCGCAAGTGATGACAGGGACCACCACAGGGACCGGGACGATAAGAGAGAAAATGGCCGTGCTACTCCCCCTTATGATAACTGAGTATCGATTTTCAGTTGGCATGGCCTGCCTTGATCAATTTCTTTTTAAATTTTTCCATATTTGTTTTTCGAAAAAACTATTTCGTTTCGATGTCTAGCTTCATCGATTCGTTATCGATTCGTTATGCCTATGCCTCTCTCCTGTTCGAACGTCTTTTCTTCTCGAACGAACTTTTGGACTGAGTGAAGGTTATCCATGCTTTTACAACATGTAATTGGCGTCGAAATATTTATCCGCCTATATTGGCCTATTATGATCGATCATCGCCTGCCAGTTCTGCTGGTGAAGCTCCGCTTACTTGTCTGTTCCTCTGCATGAATGCAGTTGGTAAACACACCACAATGCTACCTGCGTGTCTGTCACGCTGGGTGGAAATGCTTTTTGAGGTGATACTCAGGGGACCATGCCACTGCATCTTATTACTTGGGTGCGTGCTTGCACAGAGATGACAACTGATAACTATAATTACACAAGGTCAATATCACATAACTGATTTAAAACACCTTTATTTGAGCACTTTACGTGTGTCCTATTCCAGAAAAAAAAACAGCATATCAGCTCGGAAATATATAAATTGCTGAGGTTATTTAGTCTTTTGATTTCCGCCGATCTCACTATCCTCTACTAGGGTCAATGCTGATGCACGATTCATGATTTGAGCTCTTTTTGAGTTACTCAATAAAAGTGCCAATATATCCTCTATTAAGCAGATAAGATGGAAGCTACTTTTGGAGTCAGAACATAAAGCTGGTCAACTAGCAAATGACAATCAGAAATGTTGAAGAAGCACGACACTCAAGTCTGATTTCTATTTTTATTTTTTATTAATACTACTTCATTTTTCCGGTTGCCAGGAGTCTCAGCCTGCATTCCCAGCACAACTTTTTGGGGTGTGCCGGTCGTCTCGAACTATACAGTTTTAAAGAATAGTTTTTTTTTACTTATGCAAGCATGATGATATCTTTCTTTCTTTCGGGTACCGACAGTAAGAAACAACAATGATGTTTAGTGCACCTAGGACTCTGATGGCCTAGTTAGCTCAAGCACGGAAAATAGATATTTTTGACGATTTGTCAATACCTTGTAACCCTATAAAGCAAGTGGGTTTGTCCAAATCATTAGGACAGGCTTCAGTACCAGTTGTATCTTGAGCCAGCAAAAACATCATGCAATCTCTTGTTTTGTGCAAAATACATTCGATCTAGTGTTACTAGATATGACTAGCTCGATGTTTACAAATATTTCTCACCTAGACCTAAATCTCTTCCATTGTCAAGATTAGAAGACCTACCTCCTTGACTTATCATTGATTAGCACCATTTATAACTGTCATCTCATCAATTGTCTTTCCTGGCTAGCATTTAGTGAATTACTCGCATATTTAACGGACAAGGAAGTATGCGCTTTGTCCGGGCTCAATGAAACCACGAGCTTGTTCATTTAAACATTCCACCTAAACAGTTCCCCTATCCTGAGAATCAATGATAAGAGCGGAAGTAGCCCCACCACGTTTGATTGGTAACTAGTAGGTCGACATGATTTGACATTTTCGACTAAGGGCAAGAAAAACCATGATGTCGTTGGGCACTCTGATTGATCATACCGATGTCGGTGGAGCAAACAGGCAGTAGTGAGAGCGAGAAAATGACTTCAGTGCAAATATGTAATGTACACAAAGTATCAATTTAAATGATGGGCTTCATTGGTGCTGTGAGGCGGAAATGAACGACACAAGGAAGGGTCCAATGTTTGACAGTCAGCGCCCCATCTAACCAAAGCAACCGGCTGGATAAACATCAAGACAAACGTGTCATACATGAGTATAAGGAACGACAGCGTGGATTTTGCTTGGTACAAAACTTATTGGAACCAGTGGCAGATTCCATCAAAGTATCGTGGGAATTCCATCGACTAAAGCTTGTCCCCGACGATAATGTCGACAACCCGCACCCCCACTATTGATGATCTTCGCGTAAGTTACAATCCAACCGGTTTCTGTAGCTCTATCAAGTAGACTCACTGTTGCAGGTGAAATTATGTTTCATTTGTCGTGAGGAGGAATCCTATGACGCAGGTCGGTGTTGGTGCTTCAGCCACAGACGAATCAAAAGCCTACCGATCCTATCTATCTAGTGCACGAAGGTCCTGTACAAGCATGGGTGCATCCATGTAGTTGCACTCTCGTGGCACATGAGAAATGTCTTCTTGAATGGATCCAATCTGCTCAAGGAGAGTCACCGGAACGTGCACGGAATGCACTCAAGTGTCCTCAATGCAGGACAAGATACGAGATAGAGACCAAGAAGCCAATGCTTCTCAATGCTTTTGAAGCAATTGATCGAGTTCTCCTGAGGGCTGGAAAGGTGTTTACACTAACCAGCACTGTAGGAATCATCGGTGTAATGGGATCTGGTGCGTCCTCCAACAAAAATGACAAAAGGGACATGAGGCTAAACAAGTATCGTATCTCCAAGGCATCTACATTATGTTGACTGCCTACGGCGCATGGGCTGTGCGACAATTTGTTGGCAAAGAGTAAAGTTACTTCTTCCCGGTAGATTTACACCCTGACCAGGATTCACTAGGATGTTTGACGTGCTCCTAACGGATGATCCATCGAATTGGCCTTTGTCAGCCTTCATGAATCTCCCTCTCCTTCCAATCTCCTTAATATCTTCTCGCATTTTGAGCTCGCCGGGTGTTCTTTCAATCTTCTTTCCAATCTTCTTCGTCTGGCCACCTTCTCCAGTTGCGCATCAATGGATGCACCACGAACCATGGCATCAACGTGACAGACCAGATTCTCCCCGTCCTCGAGGCTGGCCTCCATCTCCTGTGTTTTTATGCCTGTTCATTGCACCGATTGTCAAACTGATCTATAAGCGGCTGATCCACCGGATCACCTTTCACATATTTGGCGCAAACCTTAACGACTCAGAACCTAACTCAGGCTTTGGTTTGTACGTGAGGGGAGGGCCGCTTTTAATTCGTTTTAATGCCAACGTGGAAGCGCCGAACCCAAATATTTTGCGTGACCCTGATGCACGAGTAGTGGCTGAAAACGCAGCACCAAACGCAGTTAATGCTGCTGCACACGAAAATGATCCCACAGATGCGGCATTTCTTGCAGCAGCTGAGACTATACTTGAAAAAGCCGCCTCATCTTTTGGAAGGCGTGTAGGCGGTGCACTGCTCGTTCCATACATTTCTAATGTGATGGGAAACCTTCTTTTCCGTATTTCAAAACATTCACATATACTTCGCGAGTTTCTTGGCATCAAACAACATCGTCGACTATTAAATGGTCTTCCGCCATCAGTGTATCCTCCTGTCAATTCCACTGTGAACTCAGTCGTGGGTGAGGGGTTAAGAAGGCTCGGTCAAATGGTCAAATATGCATTTGGGAACTTGTGGGGAGGGACCAAGGCATGGCAAGAGCTTGAACCTGTGTGGTGGAGGAATACAGTGGGTCTGGGGTTGTTTGTTGTCGTATGTCACCTTTTATACTTGATCGTGAGTATCCTTTTTTCATGATTTTCAATTTCTCCGCTCAGGTTCGGGATTTTCTCTTCATTACTCACCTTTGGCTCCTCAAACGTGAACTGGAGTCTCGCAAAGTCAAGAGCAGGGATTTCACTGGCATCAATATTACGGAGTCGAATTTGGTACCATCGTTTTTGGTTCCAAAAACGCAACGCAAGCAGCGTCTCGGTACTAAGATATTTGCGAGCGCTTTTGGACAAAATAGTCTTCAAAATTGAAACTTCTTACTACCTGATGAAACACTGAATCTATACTATGTCTCTATTTTCACACGGGTGCTAGACTGTATCTGTAGCCTGGTATACTGTTGATGTATCATTAATACATTAGGTCTACGTATGATCCAGAGGCATTCAAGATATTCATACACACAAGCTAACTTATTATAGCCCTTGGCACAATCAGATGTTAATCAGATGTTGTCAGATGTTGTGCGGTAGAACTATCGAGTGACCCTGATCTGAAAGTACTTCCTCCCTGTGATACACCACGCATCGAGTTTCGGAAAGGGACATTTATTCGCCACAATAAGGTAATGCCGAAATGCAGTGGGCCATATTTAACTCCAATTACATCCAGGCCTCTGCAAACCACTCATTTTTCCACATCAGGTGTATGTAATGGATGTAGTAATAGAGGTTGTACGGTGAAATTTGACAGCTGACGCTTAAGCGTCAGCTTGAGAGTATAAGTAGATCATGCCATGCGATATAACCTGGCTATCAGTCTAGTCTACATCCAGAACCGTACCACGCTGGACACTTCCCCAACCCACAAGACGCCAATGTTTTTCAATACGACGCGAGAGAGCAACCTTCTCGCCAACTTCCGTGCATGCCGGTGATGTGAGTTGGATCTTGGCTAGATCAGCTTTGACGGAGAGCACACGACCACCAGTGGATGTTGATCCAATATTGATGAGGAGGAGTTCGCCTTTGACGAGCTTGGAAACTTTCGTTTGTTTTTTATCTTCTGTCTTGACTCCCAGGAGACGGCGAAGGAGGAAAAGGCTGATTTCGAGCTCTGAAGATAAGGGGTGAGGATAGTCTCCCAATGTTTGAAAACGGACCCACCAGTGTAAATCCTAGGTAGTTTGCCAACAGCGCCCAACACTTGACCGACAAGCCTGTCCGCGCGACAAAGAGTGGGATCAATCCTAGTACCCACACCTATCAGTCCTCCTGGGACAGCAAATTGTAGCAGATTGTTCTCGGCATGCAAACTCAAGATTCTGCTGAAAATGGGTTTGCATTTTGTTTTTCCATTACTGTCCTTCGTTACGATACCTGGCCTGATCTCGACTTCCTGACCAAGACGCAAAACACCCGTCAAGATAGATCCACCAGCGACACCACCTTTTAGTTCATCCACCTCAGCACCAGGTTTGTTGACATCAAAGGAACGGATGACGATCAGCCTGGGATCTGAGGTGAAGTCACGCATGGGGATGGGAATACGCTTCACGATATATTCGTTCACGGCATCGATGTTGTATTTGAGCTGTGCTGAAATGGGGACAATTGGAGAGTTCTCAGCGACGGTACCTGTGCCCCAATGAGTAGAATATCCAGACATAAGGAGTTGATATCTTGCCTTTAACGAAAGCAGATATGCTTTTATGATGTTCTGAAGCCTGTGCTTCCTTGATCAAATCCACTTTATTCTGAAGAATGATGATGTTTTCGAGTTTCATGATCTCAACGGCTGCTAGATGCTCTGAGGTCTGAGGCTGTGGACATGTTTCGTTACCAGCAATGAGAAGAAGAGCGGCGTCCATGACGGCAGCACCGTTTAACATGGTGGCCATGAGAATATCGTGTCCAGGGCAATCGACAAAGGAGACATGACGGATGAGCTTCATGCGATGGCCACAACCGGGCCGCTCACAGGGCGGATTATCTTCTTTATCGGATCTGAAGGAACGATAGCAGCCTGGTCGAGGACAAGCAGAATTTTCACATTTGTAGATCTATGAAAGAGTAGGACCCAATCAACGGAAGAAGCCAAACCTCACGAACCTTGGCATTGGCATAACCAAGTTTGATTGTAATGTTTCGCACGAGCTCGTTCTTGAAACGAACTGTCATGACACCAGATATCGCTTTTACTACTGTTGATTTACCATGGGCGACATGACCGATTGTTCCTAATCAAATCATTCAGTGTGAAATGACCTTGGGACTAAACTAATCTCGCACCAAGATTTATCGTTGCCTAAGGTCAAACGAATAAGTCCAGTGTCTGTGTCACGAAAAATTGAGCAGACTTCAGAAATACATACCTGTTTCGAGATGACTTCAGGTGATAGAGGATTGAGCTTGGTTACGTCAACATCAACATGGGGGACCTGCTCTAGCTCATCATCACCGTCCTCATCAGACTCATAGTCCTCGTCTCGTTTTTGAATTGTCTCGTCGCCAGACATAATGACAATAAGCGATACGATGGATTTTTGTGACTTGAAATCAGCTACTTCATATGAAATAATTAGATAATCGAACAGTTAGAGTCACGTGATTTGAATGTATTTCCGTGTGGGTCTAAGATTTGCAACGACGTCATTCGCTGCGTCGCTATGCGCATCGATGAATATAGAATACAGTATCCTGGCTTTTTATTATTTTTTGTGCACTTT
>Ga0153946_1000612_pt1 | contig 15586 bp, 18 predicted proteins | sample TSNJ030MetaG_FD_104751 | JGI IMG/M metagenome (GOLD analysis project Ga0153946, IMG submission 104751) | Attine ant fungus gardens microbial communities from New Jersey, USA - TSNJ030 MetaG | ecosystem: Host-associated > Fungi > Mycelium > Unclassified | place: USA: New Jersey, Wharton State... | reverse complement strand
TGAAGGGATACTCAGAATATTTCCAATAAAGGGGAGTTTCCTTGGACCAGGCGGAAGAGATAGTTTAGAGCGTTTCGAAGAGTGAAGCCAGTTTACGAGCAGGATAGTGAAGACAGCTGCTAATGCCAGAACACTAATGAACTCTCCGTCCATTATCGGGCCAGGGAAGGATGACCTGGGAAATGCAGTCCATCTTCTTTATAGCTATGATGCACTATCAAAGATAATCAACTCCGGTTATGATTCTAGCCAATCAGAAGACAAGTGTCACCAAACACTCACACGTACAAGCACTCACATGTTGATTCAGCAGTTTCGGCAGATTCATGTTGTGACTATAAGCAGTGCATTAGTTCTAAACGTGAATCAATCGTTGAGTTCGGTTAGAAGGGGAGTAACCTGTCGCGAACGTACGACCATGATACAGTAGTAGAAACAGGGAACACGATGTGGTGTTCAGTCTTCCAACACTAATATCTCTCACGCTTTCTTGATTCCAAATCTTCTTTCTTCTAACCATAATAGACAGTTCAAAACAGAGGAAGCGAGCTAATGCACCAGCTAACTCACCTAGTTCTTGTCTGGGTGGTATTCTTCCAGTAAGAGGCAGAAAAGCAATTACACTCTTGCCTTAGAGATTAAGTCTTATATACTGGAAGTATGTATCATTGATGTGGAGCGCAATGATCTACGTGCTATAGATAGTCTGTATACGTCATCCATTCAACAAGTTCTAGAAAGTTCTATTGCACTCTTTGTTAGGGGATCACTGAGAATCGGCTTCATTACACTAAGTTTGAGTCTATATAAACAACTCAGGTTGAAAAGACCACTGTAGAGGTAACACACAATTAATATCGTTGGAAGTCGAGTCACTTTATTTCGTCATCCTGGCAGTTAGGATTTGATCTTAACCAGAGTTGAGTTGATCCCCCAGTTACACCGCTGGAAGGAAACCTCTTTTCTTCGTGATAGCTCAGTTAGGCTTGAGGACAAGCCATTCGCTCAGGCTACATAAGCCATGAGGCTATGTTGAAGGTAAATGTACACGAATAAGTACTCGTAGCAAAACAGCTAAGGTAGACGGTGACCCTCAAAAACCCGAGTTCAGGCAAACTGTGCTCAGATAATGCTCAGATAATAATCTATGTATATATACGATTGTGCTCAAATCGCTGTGACCAGTTTAGGATTCTATCTAGATCCTTATAGATCGCTATTGACAGCTTGGATCACACGATCGTCTACGTGTTCACTGTTTGTGATTCCATTGGCTACTCTTGTCTTGGCGGTCTCATCTCTCAAAATAGCCTCGTTCACCATTGCGTGTTCAGGATGTGGTGGCTTAAAATTAGTGAGTTGATATTCTAGTTGTTCCTCAAAGATTGTCCCGTCAGATGCCGCAGCAAGGAGTCCGAGGAAAGGAGGGGATGGATTCAGAGGACGGGTGCAGAATTCAGGGTGAGCCTGTAAACCAACGAAGAAACGATGATCTGGACGATGACCCGGAAGAGCTCAGCATGGGAAGCTTTACTGTAAGTCGAGGTCGGACACACCTTGTAACTCAAGTATCTGCATACGCTCGCCTTTCTCGTCTTTTCCAATGAATGTTAACCCACTATGCTCGAGTCTATCGACATGCTCTGGGTTCACTTCATAACGGTGTCTGTGGCGTTCCCAAATCTTCCCCTTACCACCGTACAACTTCCAAACCTTGGACCAATTTTCAGAACCAGTTTCAAAGACTGTGGGCCTTAAGCCAAGACGCATGGTACCGCCCATATGCGTTCGTGATATCTCAGGCATAAAAACAATGATGAGAGTTCCGGTGTTGGGACTAAACTCGGCCGAGGTTGCATCTGCATGCACAACAATGAACAGACAGTGAAATTGCTATCTTCATTACTTGCCTGGAATAGCCAGTACATTTCGGGCCCACTCCACGACGGCCAGCTGGAAACCAAGACAAATTCCAAGGAATGGAATATTTTGTTCGCGTGCATATTTGATAGCAAGCAACATTCCTTCTGTCCCACGAACACCGAAACCACCAGGGACCAGGATGCCGCTGTGAACACATCAGAAGCTGATCATATTGGACTTGAGAAAACACTGACTCTGCACCGACGAGGGCACGCCATGCGTCGTGATATTTTGCAGGATTTGATTCCTGTGTTTCAGATTCAAGATCCGATGATTCAACCCACTGACATAACGATAAGCAAACTATTGATCAAGAAATTACTTGGGACCAACATAAATGATGAGTTTGCGGTGAACGCGAAATGCAGAGTGCTCAAGCGCTTTTATGACGGACATATAGGAATCCTTCAAGTCTGTATATTTTCCAACAAGAGCAATGGATACTGTGTCAAAAAGTCGTTCTTGACTATGGACATGTAAGTGGGAACGTATAAGGGAAAATCATGATGCGTACCGACTGGTCATTTCTTTCCATCGTTTTTCCAGTGATTCCCCTTGAGCACGCATAGCTTCGGAAACATTGATCTTGTCGAGGCGTAGACGCTTCTGGAGATATCCTATGATCCCTTGGGACTGAAGCAAGAGGGGGACGTGGTAGATGGACGACACGTCGTGAACGCCGAAAACTTGTTCAGTGCTGACGTGACAGAACATGGATATTTTGTCTTTTGTAGATGGACTAAGAGGCTGCGGTACTAAGAGGCGACATGCAATCTGGGCGGGAAGTGAGTGCTAGACAATGAAGGTGGATGACGGATAGACGAACAAGGTCGGGAAGGAGGCCAAGTCCTCTGAGAGAATGGACCGTTGTCTGAGTTGGTTTCGTCTTCTGCTCTCCATGCAAATCCGGGACAAGGGATACATGAATGAGGGCAAAGTTTTCGTATCCTACACGAAACTGAAATTGGCGCATTGCCTCGATGAAGGGGGCAGATTCAATGTCTCCAACTGTTCCTCCAAGCTAGTGTTGAACTCAGCCATCTAGCCAGAGAAATACAAGCCTGTGAAGCTCACTTCAACAATGCACACATCCGGCTCTTCATCAGTATCATCAGACGGCACCTTTGAGACACGTTCCATCCAATCTTGAATCGCATTGGTAATGTGAGGGACGATCTAAATAGTAATCATGAGGTCTTCCAGGCAAGCGAACGTATTTGATACATACTTGGACAGTTTTTCCAAGATACTCTCCCTTCCTCTGTGAACGTCAGAACAATGAGCACCCCAGTCGTTTTATGGACTGCAGTGGCAGACCTCTTTCTCAATGACTTCGCGGTATATTTTTCCTGTGGTGAGGTTGTTGTCCCTCGACAAAGTAACATCAAGATACCGCTCGTAGTTTCCAAGATCTAGGTCTACTTCTCCGCCGTCGTTGAGGACGTATACTTCGCCTTCGATAGATGTTCAAGACTTGATGGGGCTTGGGCAAAGAAGTCCCCTTACCATGTTCAGTTGGCCGCATCGTTCCGGCATCAATGTTCATATAAGGGTCAATTTTGATAGAGGTAACTTTCAGACCGGTTGTCTTCAGGAGAAGGCCGGTGGATGAAGCTAAGAACGAGTTGATGAGCTAGCTGGCTGATTTACAAAAGACCGTACCAATAACACCCTTCCCAATGCCACTTACAACACCTCCTGAGACAATGATATACTTTGTCATCGTTGCAGATCGAAATAGAGAGAGGATGAATGGCTGCTCACAGCAGCAAGAGAAATTTGTGATAGTGTTATTTTTGGTCCACGAATTGAGTGGCTGTGCAGCCTGCTTTCCAAATAGGACTATTAGTGGTGAAATCCTATTTGACACCATACGAACTGTTGCAGGAGTTTATCGATTTTGACCTGGGATGATAGGAAACTTGCCGCGTCCATGCACAAATTAACAAGTAACGGGAACATTCTTGGTGAGCCGGTTTTCCCTGTTGCCTCTTGTTGATAGTATTAACTTGCCATCTCAGTGGGAACATTGATCACCATAATAGGGTCATAATCCAACACGAGTCAACTAAAAAAGACAAAGCTATATCGGAACACCTACGTTATGTTTCCTCCCCCAAGACTTCCACAAGTCACATCATAGTCTACACCGATGGCTCACAGAGGACAATAGGCCGAAGGTTCCGAGGAACAGGCGCTGCAGCAGTAGGGTTCCATCAGGGAAACGAAACCTTCAAGCAGAGGATGGGAGGCATATGACGCCGAGCTACCTGGGCTAGTAGTGGGCCTCAGGGCTGCAATCATGGAGGCAGAATCTCTGCCCAAAATACATCACATCCATATATATGCAGACAACATCTCAGCTATCAAAACGGCCCCAGACCCAAAACTACGTCAAGGCCAACTGCTTGCCTACTCCATATGCTACAATGGCTTGAAAAGAACTCAGACAACACCCTCAGAATTGCATGGTGCCCAGGTCACTCAGACATCCCAGGAAATGAACGGGCAGACCAGCTAGCCAAAGAAGTGGCTCTGTTCCCTTCATCATCAGAGCCCACAATTACACACAGCATCCGACATGCACGTGAATATTTAAAGAGAAGCTGGAACATTTCATGGAGGAACTCCTTCCCACAACAAGGCAGCTGGGCAACAGCAAACCGCATACCACCGTCCTTTCACCCTACACCTCACTTCCTAGAACTAGCAGGAAGGAGAGAGCTATTTAAACAACTTCTACAATACAGAACAGGACACAGCTATTCAGGGAGATACTACCGAAGATTCGTCCCTTCAGCAAACCCAACATGCCCATGTGGCGAACCAATACAGACACGAGGACATGACATCCAATCCCGCCCTACCTATGAAAGACATCGTACTGCCTTACGCAAAGTGTCACAAATGCTATACCTACCTGGCCTCCTCGGCACCAAGGATGGCATAAAAGCTATGACATCCTTCCTAGAAAACTCGGGGGTCTTAACGAAGAACGGCCACTCTCTCCCAACACAATTCACACCCCACATTACAGACAGGCCTCTTACGGACTTCATAGAGACCGAACCCAGCTGACACAAAATCATTGAATTTCATTGCTAAACGTCCTTGAACCACCTATCACTACATGCTAGTACATCCATCCATCTCCAACCTACATCACCCTACGGAGGACCCAACTACTTCATGTTGAGAGTGCGCTCTATGTTTTTCTTTCTATTTTGTTGTTCAAATCTTCTCATATCTCTTATTACTGAGCACATCGCTTGACGTTCTGAGCCGGAGGAACAGCAAAGCATGCCTGGAGGAATGGATAGCATAATTCTCCAGGGGTAAAACCCGAGGAAGAAATTTCCTCACGGAGCGCAGAGAAGCTACCCCAGCATACGCTAAGGGGGGCACGTGGATGTCCTATCTAGGCCACTCCATCTCCTTATGTGCAAGAGCCACTAGAGCGATCTTAAACCACGCCCCAATAGGCGAGTATAGAGCCAGGTTTTTCCCTCAGGAAACATATGCTTGTTCACGTGGATATTGTCCAAGCTTCCCTTCCATCTTCATGCATAGGTGACTTTATCAAATTCTTCATTTCTAACCCATCTGTTTTTGCCTTTCCAGCGCCCAGAAAACCTCCGTGAACCCACGACGACCTTCCCACGTGTCCCCTGAGACACCATCCCTAGCTCAGAACAGGTCCTCCCGAGCGAAACACATGTCCTCACAGCCTTCTTCCCATTCCTTCGTATCTGTGCCCAGTCGCTTCTCGTAGTACAGAGCCTGGCCCAATTGTAGTGATAGTGTTGGCCAAGGCCCTGTGCCTTAGTAGTCAGTAGACTACCGCGGACTGTGTTCGTACACCGCGTAATAAATTGTTTAAAAATTTTTCCTATCACTGATCAGTGAATATCTCTTATCAATTATCTTTGTCATCAGGAAGATAGCTGGCTCTGCACCTCAGTTCCAGAAAGAGAACTGAGGTGAATATTTTGCATTTATCGCTAGTTTACTTTATTTACCCAGAACTCTGTACTTAAAATAGAGTTATCTTCTTTCAGGATCTGAGTTTGAACTCGCACTAATAAAACTTCACCAACATTCACACCCAACTTAGAATAACTCTGGTTGACCTCCCCTGAAGCTCGGGTGTAGTCAGGAGTGTACCGCTATGTATCTCACCCGCCGCGTCTTAGCACTTGCTTGCTTGTTGCGGTATACAAATATAAAATTCTCTCTCTCCCACAGGACTGGTAAGATTGCACGTGCTTTGGTACCGGGGTCTTCGTACCAGCCGATAAATAAGCTGCTACTACCGTGCGCTTCTTTTTCCACTGCGATTCTTCGCCAACGATTAGTATCTTTACCACGTCTCGTTTGCCATCCCATATCGTCCACCTCAGGTTTCAGTCGCAATATGAGTTCCAAGCCGGACGTTGATCACGCGGACATCGCACAAATGAAATCGGAGAAGGATGGATCTTACAAGCGTCTGGATTCAACTTTCCGCTCGTCCATTGCTACCGGCTCAAAGTTTGAACCTGAAGCCGGTACTTCTCCATAGTAATTTTCAGTTTGATATGGCTTATACTGAAACAACCTGGCAGGCCGTTATCATCTCTATGTCTCTTATGCGTGCCGTGAGTTTAGTAAGTTCGAGATCGCTACATCGATTAAACAAATATTCTAGCATGGGCCACAAGAGCACTTATTGTGCGCAAGTTGAAAGGACTCGAGAGCATCATTTGTGCGTTACCTTTTCGCTTCTTTGACTTCACCTGGGTCTCTTACCTGTCTTCATTCCACAGCCTTGTCGGTCGTATCTCCCAGGATGGGTTCTCAAGGCTGGCCATTTGCCAACATTGACTCCTTCCCTGGTGCGACTTCTGACACACTCAACCAGGCAAACCACATTAAGGACCTCTATCTCAAGGTACAGCCTGACTATGGCGCAAAGTTAGTCTCATCTGTCGTTCTCATGCTTTGTACGGTAAATAATTAATCATACTTGTAGGTTTTCAGTCCCTGTCCTCTGGGATAAGAAGCTCAACACCATCGTCAATAATGAATCTTCTGAGATTATTCGCATCTTCAATACAGCATTCAACCACCTTGTCCCTGCCGATAAGGCTGCTATTGACTTGTATCCAGAGGAGCTCCGACCGGAAATTGATGAGATGAACGAGTGGATTTATCCAAATCTCAACAGTGAGTCCTCCGCTATCCTGTAACCTGCACCACCTTGGTTTTCCAATATGATTACACAACATATATCTAATCCGTGTTAACACCACGATCCCGCAGATGGAGTATACAGGGCAGGATTTGCTACAGCGCAAGGAGCCTATGAATCTGCTGTAAATGATGTATTCAACACACTGGATAAACTGGAAAAACTACTCGACGGCAAAGATTACCTTGTCGGCAATCAGCTTACAGAGGCCGACATTCGACTCTGGGTCACTATCGTACGTACTATCATCTCTCAGTTTACAGTTTGAAGGAATCTTGTCCTGTTGTTAGGTCCGTTTCGACCCTGTTTACGTTGGTCACTTCAAATGTAACTTGCGTACTATTCGGGATGGATATCCTGCTATCGATCTGTGAGGAAGTTTAATCTATGAGAATCTGCAACTTTATAACTCATACAGAGAGTAGCTGGCAGCGCAAGCTATACTGGAACAATGATGCATTCAAGTCGTCCACCCATTTTGATCATATCAAAACGCATTACTATTGGTCACATAAACAGGTAGGGATATTGCATTCTTTGGCTTTGGACAGACACTGAAAGTCATCAATAGATCAATGGCCATAGGATTGTGCCCACTGGTCCAATTCCCCATATTAATCCCTTGTAGAACATTCGGGGCCACCTTGGCAGTTCTTCTTCCACGGCTGTCCTGGGTGAACTCCTAGATGTAGCATAGCATATATGAGTGTGAAGGTTTATAATCAAATCATCCTTCAAGTCCATATATAGTAAAACTGAAATAGAAGTGAGTGAACATTGCGGAGGTCCTTTAGGCGATTGAAAGAGCAAGAGCAGGGATTCTGAAAGTAAATATTGAGATGAGTGATGAAGTGGACTGAAACTGGGATCTAGGGGCTGATGACTAGACTCTCCAATTTTACACGCCGCCACATAATTTGAGCTTTATGTGCATACAGGGTCCTGATTGGCCTTGGAAAAACGCTGAAGATCCATAAACCATGTCAAAATCATTCTCGACTGGTGATCGAGACTATTATTTACAAGACAAAAAGGTCCAGGATATTTGGTGCACGGCACATCACATTGTAGGTGAGTTGAAAGAACTGCCCTGTTCGAGGACTGGGCGTTGGCTAGGCAAAGTGTCCGACATGAAATTGATCCAGTTGCTGAAAGGGCTAGAGAAATTACCAATTTGTTTATCCGGTGCCATCGGAAGTGAGGATGAGCATTGAAGTCCGGACTAATGGCTGTGACAGCCTTGCCTGAGAAATATCTCGGTGAATAGGTGTCCTTGGAAACATCAAGCCAGGTCAAGTTAGTCTTTCCCGTGAGTTAAATTTATTGAAGATGTTAGTAGATAGATGATAATGTTCAAAATTCCAGCAAAAATACTAGCTGAAATTGGCGTTTTCCGCCTGTCGGATCAAAGCCGCGCACTCTATTACCATTCTTTATCATCACTACAGAAAAATTCCCTTGCTTCAAAGGTTAGCCGGAAGAATAATACAGGCACATACTCATACAGTAGATACCCTCACCTTACCCTCAGTCAATTATCCACCTAGGTGACGTCTGAGTTATATTGTATTCACAGCCAGTAATTTGGATAAAGGATCGGGAGTTTAGATGAAGCGAGAGCGCCATCGGGTATCTTTTGAGTGTCATAATCTGCCAGTGCTCGCGAGGAAAGTTCTACGCGCAGCGGCACGCGGGTTGATAACAATCGCAATCCTAGTGCTAGGGGTTTCGTTCCGTGAACGCCAAAAATAGCATCGGTGTGGCTGAATTGCCCGTTTTGATTCCCGCAGCATGTGCAACGTGTGACATCACCGGTACCTGAATACTTTGTCACTACTCATTATTGATTGGGTTAAAGATCACCGGTGCAGGCGGACTAGGGGACCGGATATGCGAGGAAAGGAGCCGCTCCTGAGTGTCATTGATTTGTCAGTAGTAGTTGATAATCGCGGCTAGTCTTCCACTTCTTAGTTGATCAGAATCATATGCTTACTTTTCGAGCTTATCCCATAGAAAGGACTTTTGACACATGTACTATGGTGCCGTGCCGAGTTTTGGCTTACTTCTTCTCAGAATGCACGTTTCCCGAATCATCTATTCTGCATTTAGTATAGCGACAGGCAAATTGTTCTGTGTTGCTCCCCACGGCTACTCAAGATGTCCTGAGTTCCAGTTACGATGTTACACTATGAGCAAAATATAAGTATTTTTTGACTATCAGTCAAGTGGGGCTGCCGATCCCATCGTACCGGTTCCAGAAGCATCCAATTAGAGGACCGACATGCCACAGTGATCATCCAACACAGATCTTCTCAAGAGGGCAAGAGGGGATGTTTCTCCACTGTTAGTCGAGTAGGCCTCTGATCACAGCAACTGAACCCCTTTGTACCACCTTCTCACTTATTGTTTCCCTCAATCCATCCGGTAGAGCTTCTGGTATGACAACAAGCACCTGTCAGCTGTAAGTGACATAAGGCAGAATCTTTCTTCATCAGATTACCCATTTGACAGTAGTTCCAGGTAACAGTGACCTTTGTGCTCTGCTATTGGTCGGAGTATGTCATATGTGTTCTCATTCATGTTCTCATAAAAATTTAGAATCAATAGGGATACTAAGTGTGGTTGTGTCCGAAGATAAGACCCATGAATTTTAAAAAGACAAGGTACGGTAAACTATTTCAATGCATGCGAATAGTACTTAAGCCCTTCTAGGGTTCTTCATAATTATCAATTCCTTTTTTCTTCCCCATGATTGTAGACACCATTCAAAATCTGGTCACGAGCTCCACACTCCTATTGACCATTCCTGCCGCTGTCCTCCTCTGCTATGTTGTTCCATGGCTTGTGGACCCTAATGACATCCGCAAATACCCAGGTCCGTTCATGGCGAGATTTACCGACCTTTGGTTGGTATATACCTCTAGCCAGGGGCGTCGCTCTGAAGTCATCCACGGCTGTCATTTGAAATATGGTGGGTAACCCATCTCTTTGAATCACGAATATGAGTGTGCATTGGTTGCATTAGGTCCAATCGTTCGTATTGCTCCTAACCACGTGTCAGTTGCCGACTCTGTAGCGCTCAACTCCATCTACGGTCATGGAAATGGAGCACTCAAGTCTGAATTCTACGATGCTTTCGTCTCTATTGAGCGCGGTCTCTTCAACGTCAGGGATAGGAGTGAGCACACCCGCAAGCGCAAAATCATCTCCCACATCTTCTCCCAAAAGAGTGTTGTCGCCTTTGAGCCTAAGATCCGAATGTACATTAGCCAGCTCTTCCATCAATGGGATCGTCTATATGAAAAGGCAGTCAAAGGGATGTCTGGTGACGACGGTGAGGGTGGATGGGAAGGAAAGAATGGAAGGCTGTATCTTGACGTTTTACCATGTAAGCCTTGAAATTGCTGCTTAACCCTCATATTCACTCTCTCATTTGAAGGGATGAACTATCTTGCCTTCGACATAATTGGTGATCTCGCATTCGGTGAGCCTTTCGGCATGCTCTCAGCTGCGAAGGACATAGCTCTTGTGCCCAAGAACCAAAACAGCATGCTGAATGCTTATGGGAAGGAGGCTACACAAGATGACACCATTGGTATCCCTGTTATCAACTTCTTTAACAGTCGTGGTGAATTTAACTTAACCATGAGTGCCATTCCACCTTGTTGGCGTCCTCTTGCTCGCAAGCTTCCCAATTTTTCTCAAGGTTCAGAGAGTGCTAAAATTGTCACTGGTATCGCGATTGCTGCCGTTTCCAAACGTTTGGCTAGTCCTACCGATCGTATTGATCTTCTGAGCAAGTTGCAGAGTGGACGCGATGCTAATGGAAACCCTATGGGCAAGGAGGAGCTGACTGCCGAGGCTCTCACTTTTCTTATCGCCGGTTCTGATACTACGTCCAAGTAAGCTTCATCCTTCCGTTTGTCTCATCATTATTCATACCCTTTTTTTACCTCTAAGCTCTACTTCCGCCATCCTGTATCACCTTGCTACTAATCGTGAGATCCAGGACAAGCTTCACAAGGAACTTGACGAACAGCTCGGAACAGAGGATGAACTTGTTGCCACCTCTGGGCAAATCAAACGCCTCCCTTATCTTGAAGCTTGTATTAACGAAGGTCTTCGAATCCATTCTACATCGGGTATTGGCCTCCCCCGCATTGTCCCTGAAGGTGGTTTGGAGGTTTTGGGCCAGCACTTCCCCGAGGGAACTATCCTCTCCGTCCCCTCTTATTCAATTCACCGTGACCCAAAGATCTGGGGTGAAGACTTCGAGGTGTACCGTCCTGAGCGATGGTTTGAACGTGATCAAGCCTCCATGAGCAAGGCTTTCAATCCCTATTCCGTTGGTCCTCGGTGAGTGACCTCATTCCCTAGTCTGTCAATGGACATCCAAAACCCAAGCTTGCCCATCATAGCGCGTGCGTTGGCCGTAATCTTGCTGCCATGGAGCTGTCTATGATCATCGCTTCCATCACACGCCACTTCAATTTTGAACTGGAGTATCCTGGTCAGGTGGTAAGTTCCAATGGTATTTTTGTCCAGGTACGAATCCTGATATTTTTGTTCTAGATGGAAATACGCGAAGGTTTCTTGAGGAAACCTCTCCAAGCTAGGCTTGGAATGAAGCGCAGGGATATATAGATAAAAGCTATGTTGAGAGGTTACTCATGTATTTTTGTAGATTATAATTCATATATCAGATTAGTTTACATCTGATAGATGATGGTTAAATCGGTTGTTCAGACTGTTCATTACTCATCTGTGCCGTTGAGTAAGTAAAAAAACTCCGAGGTCAGGTGTCCAAAGAAATGATCAGAAGTATTCTTGCTTGGAAAGGGCTAAACTCCATGTCCCTGTCCGTGTGCTACCACCACTACTCCTACCCTCCTCCTCATGTCAATAGTCCCCTTGATATTGAGCACAAGCAGTTCCCAGCAGGTCGATTTGTCGGATGGCGGTGGCTCAGGCAGCCCTCAGTCTCCTGTTGGCTCACCGCCTCTCATACTTGCATTCCTTGCCATCGGGGTCTTCTCTGTTGCCATGATAGCTGTCTTCGGCTGGCGGCGGATCCAATTGCAACTCGGGAGAGAGACTGGTCTTTGGGGTCACCCCGAACAAAGGAGGACGCGAGGCATCGACTCAGCGGATTCGAAGTTCGGGGAGAAGCCCGTCTTGTGGGAGATTCAGGTGGAACATGACAAAGAGGGGGAAGGGCTTGGATCCTGGGATAATATTTTGGTGTGTATTCAGGTTCTTCTAATTTCCCAACAATCATTTGTCTAGCCTCTAGCTGTTTTGCCTGTACCACATGACGAGCCCTCAAGCCACATCTCGACCTCAGAAAGCTGTCCTCCACAAAGCCCTAGCAGATTCAATGAATCGCTAGAACCACGATCTATCTTCCCGCTGCCACGAGTAGCAAACTCTCGAAGTTGGCGGGGCTTGAGCGAGGTCGGCCCCATGTCCATATTTCGTCGTCGTCCTCATAGCAATACGACATCGAATGTTCAATCTGCCTCAGTTTGCCAGGAATACTTGATTCAAGAGGCACCAAAAGATGCGCAAGTTATCATGATCGTTAGAATGCCTTCACCGACAAAGTCACGGTATCATCGTGCCCATAGCTCTGGGCATACAAGACGATCGAGTCATTATTCTTCCCTCTCTAATTCTGAAACCCTAGTAGAAAATACGAGTCGGATTCAAGAAGACCTATCAGGAACCCATCGTGGCAGTGGGCAGTTTCAATATAGCATTGGAGTTCATACCTGTTCTTGGCCTCTTTCCACAAACTTTTCTGCCAAGAGCAATGATGTCGGCCGAATACCTCACTCTCATGCAGAGAAGGAGCTTAGTTGAATTCTTTCAACCTCCTCAGAAAGCTCAGACACCGGTGTGCATTTTCACAATTTATCAGGGTATTTCTTATTCCAAAATGTTTTCTTATACTCTTTAGATGACGTCAACTAACATCCATTTGATTCATTTGTTTTCTGAAACATTTTCCATATAATCGCTGCGAAGTAATCAATTGTATATTGTAGATTACCCAGCTGAACATTCTTGTGGCAATTGTGGAGAATAACTCAACGGGCTGTACAGCGGTATAGAGCTTAGGACTCACTGAAAATGATGCTTGCTGGAGGGTCTGATAAAGTGAGGTCCCCGTGATGCTCAGTAGAGTAAGATTTGTCAAAATTCCATGAACAGACAGATCACTACTGGCCTTTTCACCGGTAGAGTCTAATTGATTCATCTGTTTCTTTATGGTGACTGATCTCTTATTTTTATTCTAATCGAATCGTCAGTTTTGTGTCAAGTGCCAATTCTGGGGGTCTTCCAATAGCCTTCTGGCCTTCTAATTGTTATTCCAATAAGAAATTTTTCTGTTCTTTTCTTTTAGTTATGATTTTTTCTGTTTTCTTATCCGATTTTTGATCTTTTAAGTTTCATAGCTAACTAAGACTTCCTAAATTTTGTACTAAACTAGGATCTCCTTTTAGGTGACTCCATAGTCATGCTGTATGATCTTGAGCTTGAAAATTGACTTAGTGGTAAGACTAGAGGAGAGGTTATCCAACATTGAACTCAGAAGATGTTAGTGATTGTTACAACCTGGTCGGTGAGGTGCTTAGTCATTCCGTCTCGTGATTCTGCTGCTGACAAATAAATCGCAAATAAACGCCTTCACAGCTTGACCCTCCACCACTATCGGGTTTTGTCTTTTTTTCTTTCAACAGGTACCTGTCTTTCTTCTTATTATGTGGAATTCTCGCTAATCATCTTCCTGGCCCTTTTCCTTTGTCTTGATATCACATCGTCCACCATCTGCTCATGCCATCTCGGGCTATATTGCATTGATCTCGCGCGATTTGGATCGTGTCACAGTTTTCTCCTCTCCTGTTATCGTTTTTTGATGGCTCTCAAGCGCATTAATAAGGTAGTCTTTGTGTTGTTTGCCCTTTACTGCTCCTCTGCGCAGTTGGGCGCTCAGTGACATGGAGTTGACATGCATGATTACAGGAATTAATTGACCTCGGTCGTGACCCTCCTGCCTCTTGCAGTGCTGGTCCCACTGGTGATAACATGTTTCAATGGCAAGCGACGATAATGGGACCCGTAAGCACATTGTCTGTATTCATGCTAGACGGCCCATCGACCAAATCAGGGTGACTCTCCATATGCCGGAGGCGTTTTCTTCCTATCCATCACGTTCCCTACAGACTACCCATTCAAGCCTCCCAAAGTTAGTTTCACAACCAAGATTTACCATCCCAACATCAATGCCAACGGTTCAATTTGTCTTGACATCTTGAGGGATCAATGGTCTCCTGCATTGACCATCGCGAAGGGTCAGTTTTTTTAAATATCAATTTCTCAGCTCATCGAATCATCCCAGTCTTACTATCGATCTGTTCAATGCTGACCGATCCTAACCCTGATGATCCACTGGTCCCTGATATCGCTCATCTGTACAAGACAGATCGTTCTCGTTACGAGGCAACAGCTCGGGAATGGACAAGGAAGTGAGTACCTCATCGGACTCAATCGCAGCACACTGACTAATCGTCACATTAGATATGCTATGTAGCATGGATTGTTGGGATATCTAGGCAATTCTCTTGCAAAAGCTGTGAAGCATTTGGTTGGGTTTGCGCTGTATACATGTCCTGTTTGTTTAGTTATTCATTTCTCAATTCCATTGTCCTCGCCTACTGTCACTAACTTGCGTCATAAAATTCCGATTAGTTGGTTACCAGATAATGATTAGTAGGAGTAGTTTGGCCTTTCCATTTGTTAGTTGCACAATATCCCAATCGACAAATTCTTTTTGTGTCGAGCCATTTTATACGCCTATCTTGACTGTAGAGGAGGATTTTTGTACTCATTGCTGAGGATTTGAGTTGCAAATGTACCAGATTGATGGCTGAGAGACCTTGCCACTTGGAATATTTGCCCAGATCCCAGCCATTGATTACTTCCTACACTTGGATTAACTTTCAAGGATTCTTCTGTATAAGACTGTCCAGCTTTGGCCTGAGTTATTTATTAGATAAAGCCCAAGAGATACTTGCTCCAAATATGTCTATCATGTATCATTCTTTAGTGACTTGTAGAGCCCACCTAGGTGTCATACTGAAAATTTGGTATCATTTAATATTTATTTTCATATTACTTATTAATTTTGCTCCTAAACTCCTAATTTGTCATTGTGTCATGACTTGGCAAAATGGCTAAGTCATTATTTACTTTACTTTACTTTACTCTATTTGAACTTTGTCACAAACTTCATTTGGACCATAACTCTGGGAATACTTGACCAATTTCAACAATCTAAATGGCCACCAAAAGCCCTTAAGAAGACCTTTCAAATGGTACCAAAAACATCTCAAGGCAATCAGTATTCACTGAGTTATCAGCAGATCAGTC
>Ga0153946_1000611_pt1 | contig 15596 bp, 12 predicted proteins | sample TSNJ030MetaG_FD_104751 | JGI IMG/M metagenome (GOLD analysis project Ga0153946, IMG submission 104751) | Attine ant fungus gardens microbial communities from New Jersey, USA - TSNJ030 MetaG | ecosystem: Host-associated > Fungi > Mycelium > Unclassified | place: USA: New Jersey, Wharton State... | reverse complement strand
GATATCAGAAGAGAATCTGCGGTGCAGGAAAGTAGTAGCATATGGAAATAAGGTATTTTATCTCCCAGCATTTAATGATTCTATAATAGAGTTTAATATAGCAACGGGGCATTATACATATCATACTGCATGCATACAGGAATTAAACGAACGAAATGATTCTCAGGATGCGGTTACTTTTGAATGTGGATTATCAGGTGAATTTATGTGGATTACAGCTGCTTATACCAATTGTGTGCTGCAGTTTAATATGAATAATGCTTCTTATGAATTGCATTCCGTAGGGAAAGAAGAGAATGGATATTCAGGAATTGCCATAGACCAAAGAACTCTTTGGCTGGGCGAAGTGCATAATGGAGATATTGTCAGATGGAATCAGGATACGAAAGAAGTCATGGTATATCATATGCCTGAGGACTTCCGCTTTTGGATGTATGTTGCCAACAAGAATATGGTTCATTTGCGTCTGATAGATATGGGGAAATGGATAGTAACTATTCCTGGATGCTGCAATGGGATGGTCAAGGTGAATAAATTATCTGGTAAAGCATCTATGTTGGTTGGAGACTTTTGGAGAGATGTGAGTGAGAGAACCAATGGGTATATTCCAGAACTTTTCTTGGCTAGCGGATTCGGAGATAAACTTAATGACACAATGATTTTGGTACAAAGAAACTGGGATAATGGTGTAGCTAAGGTTAATGTGGAAGAAGAGTCTTATGAGATACGTTATCTCACTCTTTCAGAAAAGGATTTCGCAAATCTCGTTAAAAGTGAAGATGGTTTTGAAAAAATAGGAAATAAGTACGCCTTTTTTCGAGAGGAAAGCAAGATATTCTCGTTAAAAGGTTTTACGGAGGATTTAGTTGATGATAAGTTGAATGAGGTTAGAGAGCGGCAGTTGAAGGAGTTATCAACACTTGCTGCGAATTTGGACGGCAGTTGTGGATCAAAGGTACATAAATATATAATGGAAGATATTCTGCCTTATGAAATATAGGAATTTTATGTATGAAAAAGTTTATAGAACTAGACTTGATGTCTCAGGAGAAATAAGAGATTACAGATGCTTTCTTAAATACATCAGAGAAATATATAAGATGGAAGATAATTGATTATGATTCAGGTGGATGACAAAATGCTGCGTCAGCTTCAGATGCTACAGTTGGAAATGTTGATTGAGGTTGACAGGATTTGCAAGAAGAGTGGAATTAGGTATAACATTATAGCAGGGACATTACTTGGAGCTATAAGGCATAGTGGATACATTCCTTGGGATGATGATGCGGATATTGCTATGCTTCGGTCTGAATATGAGAAGTTCCGGGATGCATGCAAAACAACGCTTGATAAAAGCAGATTTTATTTTCAAGATCACAGGAATACCAAAGGGTATCGTTGGGGTTATGGAAAATTAAGAAGGAAAAATACATTGTTTTTACGGGAGCATCAGGAACATATGCCATATGAGCAAGGTGTGTTTATTGATATTTTTCCACTGGATGGAGTATCGGATAACTACTTCCTGCGGAGCATAAAGAATCTTGAATGCTTTTGCGTTAGAAAAATATTTTGGTCGAAGGTGGGGAAGATTGCGGAAAAGAGTTTCTGGAAGCGTCAAGTGTATAAACTATTGGATAAAATACCAGAAAAAATAATTTTCAATTATTATCATAACATGATTCGCAATGCAAACCGGAAAAAGACGCAGATGGTCCGTATCTTAATGTTTCCGACACCGAATGGGACATATGGATATTACCGAAACTGGTATGAGAACAGCGTGGATACGGAATTTGAAGGCAGGATATTTCAAGGAATCAAAGATTATGATAGTTATTTGAACTTTAAATTTGGAGAGTATATGGAATTACCGCCGGTGGAGAAGAGGAAGATGCATCCGGTGAGTGAGATAAAATTATTAATCGGGAGAGATGGTAATGCAGATTGATATAGATCTATTCAGTAAAATATATCGACAGCTTGGTGATGAGACCTCAAAGGAAATTTTTAAAAACCGTCTGATGTATAGTATGTCAGAGGATTCAAGATGGATTTTTGAAACCATAAAATTTGTTCGAAGAGGAAATTGCTTTCTCAAGCAATTAGAGCATTGTTCGATTCATGGAGAGATAGTTATATTCGGAGCTGGTGTATGGGGAAAGGATTTACAAAAGATAACCAGAACATATCCATGGAAATGCTTTGTGGATAATCATCCAAAAGTATCAGAGATGCATGGACTTCCTGTGATTCGGGGAAATGAGTTTCTAGAAAGATATCATGATGAATATATTTTTATTTCATCAAGAATTTTTTATAAGGAAATATATGAGCAATTAATACGTGCAGGAATACCTGTTTCAAACATTATAAATGTGGGGGAAGTGTTGGATGAACTTTCAGCAGTTCAGTATTTTGATTTAGAATATTTAAAACCTGCAGGAGAAAAGGAAATCTTTTTGGATGTTGGCGGCTTCGATGGGATGACATCTGTATATTTTAGTAAATGGAGCCAAAGGGATTCTTTTGTGTATGTGTTTGAACCTGATGTGGATAATGTGGTAAAATGTCGTAAAAACCTGGAGAATCATTATATAAAATATAAGATTATTCCAAAAGGTGCATGGAGTGAAAGGACAATTTTAAAATTCCAGTCAGTCGCCAATGGTTCTTCAAATATCACCACCACAGGAGAAGAAGCGGTTCCTGTCACAACAATCGACAACGAATTGGCAACAGAAAAAGTAACTTTCATAAAGATGGATATTGAAGGATCGGAGTTGCAGGCGCTTATAGGATCCGAATATACTATTATTAATAATAAACCCAAACTGGCGATCAGCATTTATCATAAGCCGGAGGATATATGGGAAATACCGGATATCATTCTAAAATATAATCCTTCCTATAAACTGTTTCTCAGACATTATTCACTGACAGATTATGAAACAGTATTATATGCTCTGCCGGATGTATGAGTTGATAAGTATAGTAACAGGGAGAGTGTATGGAGTACGGTATTAATGTAGATGAATTGCTGAAGATATTATCTCAAAAAAAAATTATTATATATGGAATAGGGCATGTTGGAATGAAATTTTTTTACGCACTAAAAAAACACAGACTTGAAAAAAACATTATATCCTTTGCTGTTTCGACTCCCTTGGAAGGTCAAAGTAACATAGATGGAATACCAATCCGATCTATTGAAGAATTAGACAATCAAGAGAGTGTGATTGTTTGCATAGCAGTTCATGAAGCATGGAAAGAAAAAATAGCTCACAAGCTGAAGATTGTGGAATATATTTGGATATATCCATTTTTATATGAATTACTTTTAGGTCATCCGATTGAATTGGATGTAAATGTAGATTTAAATAGAATGATAAAGACATGCATGGGGGATTATCGACTTGCTGTGCGATATATGGCAATAGAACAATATTTTAAAAAAAATAAAGTGGGTTATGATATATATATAAAAGCAGCATCTTTGTACTGTGATAAAAGAACAGCGGAAGAGCGGTTACTAAAATTTATTGAATTGGTTCATAATTGGGAACACTTTGGATATGATAAAAGCAGTCAGGTTTTAATCAATACGCAATATGAAATCATTGATGGAACTCATCGTATAGCGACAGCCAGATATTTTGGTCAGAAAAAGATTATATGTAATATTTTTTCTAATGAACTACCCATCACTAAATTACATGGCGAAAAGGCCATGCTGACAGAAAAAGTACTTAAGGATGGAGGATTTTGTTCAGAGGAGAGGGAAGAATTGGACATAAGAAACAAAATTATTAGAGGTGAATAAAGGATGAATACAAACATAAAAAATAAAACTCCAATCAGCGTTATCATTCCAGTGTATAATGTAAATGAATGGTTGGATCAGTGTATGGAATCTGTTGTAAATCAAACCTTTTCCAATTTTGAAGTGATACTGATCAATGATGGCTCCACAGATGGATCTGACATTAAGTGTCAAGAGTGGGTAAAGAATGATAGCCGAGTCAGGATGATATCACAAGAGAATGAGGGTCCTTCTATAGCAAGAAACTGCGGAATACATAACGCGGTAGGAGAGTATTTGGTGTTTATAGATTCGGATGATTGGATAGATTCTGAATTTTTAGAAAAATTGTATCGTGCAATAATTGAAAACAAAGTATCCATGTCAGAATGTGATATATATAGATTCAATAACAATACTGGAGAAAAGACATACCATGTTTGTTCTGGTAATATGGGTTTTCAATATACTTTGGAAGAACATATGAAATATGGACATACTGCAATCTGGAAATGTATGATTAAGAAGTCACTTTTTGTAGACTATGAGATTACTTTTCCGAATTGTCACAGTGAGGCAAGAGCTATTTATGCGTTGTTGCTTGCAGTAAGCGGAGAAATAGTAAATGTACATGAGGGACTATATTATTATCGGAGATTTCGCCAGGGTTCTCTCACAGAAAAACCTCGTATTAACAAAGGTGATGAAAAGGCTGTTGGATTGCAGGCATTAGATAATTTACTACAAGAATTTAAAGCACGCGGATTATATGGTAAATATGAAGAGTTATTACAGAGAATCGTAAAATTAAAGTTGTCTGATCTACTGGCTAGTTTGTTTTATCGCAGAGAGACAGAAGAACTTTATCAATTGACAGAACAATATTATACTTATATTGAACAAAAATTCCAAGGAACTGCAAATTTTCAATATATTACTCTGGGGGGATATAATTTAAATCGCATATTATGCCACTTGAATCTATTGCATAATCCTTGTGGCAGGTTCAATTTTTCCAGCATAATAAGCATAATGCATCCGGTTATGGAGCCACTACAGAGTAAACATAAGAATAAATATCGGGAAATCATGATTGAGCGCGATATTGCTTCTTTATTCTGGAGTATTATCGAAGATGTAATGCCGAAATATATTTTTTTGGATCTCATAGAAGAGCGGTTTGATCTTTTGGAGTATGCAGGCGGTTATATCACAAAAAGTGCCGCATTTGATGGGGCACAGTTAAAGTCTGCACTTACCAGTTATCGGGTGGTTAAACGAGATACCAAGGTATGTTTGCATCTATGGAAAATTAGCTTCCGAAAGTTTATGGAAAGAATTAAAATCAGAATGCCAAAGTGTAGAATTGTGGTGATAGAAAATTATTTAAGCGAGGAAGTTGGTGATATTAATGAAAAGATGTATTTTGAGGAGCTTGATGAAATTCGAAATGTTAACCGGATATTGAAGCAATATTATAATTTTATTACCGAAAATTATGAACAGATTCCAATTGTGGAGGCGTCAAAGTGTAAATACTATTATACGGATAAACAGTATGAGTATGGAGCGATTCCATCTCATCTGAATGAAATCGTAAATGGAGAAATTGCAAGATTGATAGAAGAGGTCATTGGTTTATGAGAGAAGTACTGGAACAGAAATATGAGAAGCTATTTGAAACATATCATTTTCAAAGACCCATTAAAACATATAGTATTAACGCCATTATAAAGAATTTATTACAAGATTTTTTAAAAACCGCTAGAAAAATTGCCATCTATTGTAATGGCGGGCACACCGAAATGCTTATGTCTGATTTTATATTTGAATTAAAGGAAGTTAGATATATTGTTGATAATTACGCTGATATATCCGACAGGGGTGGATTTCATTTAATCAGGGATGAAGAAATGGAGGAAGTGGGGATTGATGGGGTTATTATTTCCTCTTTTAAATATAAAGATAGTATTGCAGAGTGGCTTAAGAAAAATCATCCAACCATTCGGTATCTGAATATTTATGATAAGTTTGCCGAAAACGGCATTAATCTTCAATCGGATTACTATTATCATAATCATCCATATCATCATTATCATACGATTAATTCGATTCAAAGAGAAATTGATAATCTTGCAGGGAAGGATGAACTGGAACAGGCGTATTTTTCTCTGATTGCAAAATATATTCATATTAAGGATTTTCTGAATGCGGTAAAATATGCAAAAAAGCTATATAAAATTACCGGAACAGAAATAACCAGTCAGTTAATAACAGAATTGGAGAATTTATGTGAGACAGAGAAAGCTGCTGCTGCGCAGATAGTCGAAAATAATGTACTGATGCTTTGTATGGATGGGTTAAGAAAGCAGGACTTGACTGATATATATATGCCAAAGCTGACAGAGATCTTTGAAAACAGCAGCTTTATTTTTGACAATGCATATTCCTTTTCGACATCCACGTTCGAAAGTCTGATTCCGGTATATAGTGAAAATGGTGATCTGCGAACTGGCTATTACAAACAGAATTTCATTGCAGAAGAAGATTGTCGCTTTTTGCATGAAGCCAAAAAGCAGGATAGGCATATCTATTTTTATACGGATATGGAACATTATATAAAAGGAGAAGGTATCCGGTATAGCGGAGAGTTTCAGACGATTACGGAAAAATTATGGAACTTTATACTGGATGCTGTGGAAGAGGATAATGGACTGTATTATATCCATGAATTATATGAAAGCCATTTTTCTTTTTCCAATCCATATACGAAGGCAAAGTTGATTTCGGAGGGAACTGCATTATTGTTTGATTATCTGCCACAGAAAGGCGGAAAACTTCGGACAGACTATGAACAGCAGCATTTGGATGCACTTCGCTATTTGGATGATGTAGTATCTCCGCTTATCCAACCGATGAGGTGTCGGATGATTGTATATGCCGACCATGGAAATCTGATTCTTAAAGAGGATTGTAGACTGAAGGATGTTAGAGAAGCAAAGTTAACTTGTGATGACGAGTGGCTTCATATTGCGTATGTTATTCGTTCACCAGAGATGGGAACGAGCAGATGTAATAAACTGATTTCTCTTATGTCTTTTAATGATATTATGATCAGTTTGTTGAATCATAAAACTTATGTGATATCAGAACACACACACATCAAGGCGGCAAGATCGGAGTTGTATAATCCGAATTTTCGTTATCTATATAAAGAGATCGGAAGAGAAAGATGTCTGCTGGCTTTTGAAACATTTATTTTTATGGATGGATATAAACTGTTGATTTTTTCAGACGGTATTGTGGAGCTGTTTTTAACAGCTACAGAACAAAAAATTGACGATAGAGAATTGATTTGGCAATTTCTGCAAAGAATAAAAGAGGAAATTACAGTTTGCACATTGGAAAGAGTAAGGATTAAAAAAAAATGAAGGTAGAAATATTTGCGCAGAAAATACAAGAATTAGGAATCCGTACTATAACAGGAATTCCAGACTCTACGCTGAAGCAGTTCTGCGATTATATCGGTAATGAGGGAAAGGATATTTTTGAAAATCATATTGTGGTAGAAAATGAAGGAGCTGCTGTCGGAATTGCAATTGGTGAATATTTATCGACAGGTAATTTTGCATGTGTATATATGCAAAATAGTGGTCTGGGAAATGCAGTTAATCCAATTACATCCCTTGCAAATACAAATATATATGGAATACCAATGCTGCTGATCGTTGGATGGCGGGGTGAACCAGGAACAGAGGATGAGCCGCAGCATAAATTTATGGGAAAAATTACAATAGCATTATTGGAAATTCTTGATATTCCTTATGCAATTGTTGACGCAGAGACAACAGATGCGGAAATAGAAGCATTTCTGGTAAGTGCAGCGGAGAATTTTGCTAACAATAAGCAATATGCTATTGTCATAAGGAAAGGAACTTTTGAAAAAAGAAAAGCTGCTATATACAAAAATGCTCATCTTATGGAGAGAGAAAAAGCCGTTTGGACGATTGTAAAATGGCTACAGCCAGAAGATATTGTGGTTTCTACAACAGGTAAGATATCCAGGGAGATGTATGAGCAAAGTGATTTAATCTTAGGTAATCATGCACAAACCTTTTTAACAGTTGGAGGAATGGGTTATGCGAATATGATTGCATATCAACTAGCCAAAAGAAAAGCAAACAGAAGAATTATTTGTCTGGATGGAGATGGAGCAGTGCTTATGCATATGGGTAGTCTGGCAGTTTTGGGAAGGAATCCGGCAAATAATATGGTTCATATTTGTCTAAACAATGGAGCACATGAATCAGTTGGAGGAATGCCAACAGGAGCAGCAGGAATATCATATGGTAAAATTGCTAAAAGCTGTGGATATGCTAAAGTATATCATGTAGCAGAAGAAAAAGAATTGCAGAAAGCACTGATGGAGATACGGATATCTGATGAGATGGTATTTTTAGAAATAGATGTGGCGATTGGATCCAGAAATAATCTGGGAAGACCAAAAGAGACTGCTAAAGAAAATAAATTTACATTTATGAAGTATAATGAGGTGATTAGGTGAAAAAGGTGTATACCTGCTTTTGTACAGATGTTATTCATGATGGGCATATTAATATTATTAATCAGGCTAGAAAATATGGTGAAGTGATTGTTGGGGTATTATGTGATTATCAGATGATACGGTATAATCGGTTTCCGACCATTTCCTTTCAGGAACGTATATCTATGATTGGGAGTATAGAAGGTGTGTCGCAGGTTGTTGTCCAAAATCAGATCATGTATGATGAGATTCTCGGTGAACTAAAGCCAGATTATGTCATACATGGAGATAATTGGAAATCTGGTCCCGAAGCAGTTATACGTGAAAATGTTATTCGAAATCTTGAGGTATACAATGGAAAATTAATAGAAGTTCCATATACAAGGAATGATTCGGTTCGAAAAGCAGAGGAGATGTCCCGTGAGAAGCTTGCAATGCCAGAATTTCGGCGTAAGAGACTCAAGAGGTTGATTGAGATATGTTCAATAGTGAAAACGATAGAAGTGCATAATGGACTAACTGGATTAATTGCAGAAAAAACAGTGGTTCAAGATGGAGATGGTCTTGATCAGTTTGATGCAATGTGGATTTCTAGCCTGTGTGATTCTACTGTTCGTGGAAAGCCGGATATCGAACTGGTGGATATGTCATCAAGGCTCCGCACAATTGATGAAGTCATGGATGTAACCACAAAGCCAATCATTCTAGATGGTGATACAGGTGGTTTGATTGAACATTTTATATATAATGTGCGAACGTTGGAGCGTATGGGTGTGTCGGCAATTATTATTGAGGATAAAGTGGGGCTGAAAAAAAATTCTCTTTTTGGGATTGAAGCTAAACAGATGCAGGATAGTATTGAAAATTTTTGTAAAAAGATCAGAGCAGGCAAAAAGGTTCAAAGGACTGAGGATTTCATGATTATAGCACGTATAGAGAGCCTTATTTTGGAAAAGGGGGTAGAAGATGCACTGGAACGAGCATATGCATATGTAAAAGCAGGTGCAGATGGAATAATGATTCATTCCAGAAAGTCGGAACCTGGAGAAGTTTTTGATTTTTGTGATCAATTTCGTTGCCATGATAAAATCACTCCAATTATAGTAGTACCAACAACTTTTTGTGATACTTATGAGTCAGATTTTGCTACACATGGCGTAAATATGGTAATTTATGCGAACCAGATGACCAGAAGTGCTTTTCCAGCAATGGAAGGTACTGCAAAGACAATATTGAAAAAACATAGATCGCGAGAAGTAGAAGAACAATTGATATCCTTTAAAGATATTATTACATTAATTGATCCAATATTGTAATTGACCAGGAGGTATAAAACTTGAATGATAAATGGCATGAAATATGGGAAAAACGTAATACAGATAGCAATATCTTATTTGAGGAGGGTGATGTCCAGAAAATATTTTTAGAATTAAAGCGTATTAACGGTTGGGATTCTATGGACAATAAACTTAGTTATGAGCAATTTTATGGTCAATACATTCAAATAAAGAATGAACTTGAGTTTAATTCAAAAATAAGCGATAATGTTGTAAAAAGCATATTTGAGATTGGATGTGGTGCAGGAGCTAATTTGTATTTGTTTGAGAGTGAAGGTATTCATGTTGGAGGTATCGATTATTCCAGAACACTTATTGAAATTGCAAAAACTATATTAAATAGTCCAATTGAACTGTTATGTGATGAAGCTGTAAATGTGCCTGTAGACATTACATATGATGCAATATTGTCAAATAGCGTATTTTCTTACTTTGATAGCTATAAATATGCTCAAAAGGTTTTAGAAGCGATGATCAATAAGGCAAAATATTCAATTGGGATTATAGATATTCATGATTTTAAAAAAAAAGAAGCATTCTTAGAATTTCGAAAATCAATTGTAAAAGATTATGAGGAAAGATATAGAGATTTACCTAAATTTTTTTATGATAAAGAATTTTTTTTAAAGTTTGCTGAAGAACACAACATGAACATCAGATTTTCAATATCTGATATGGACGGCTATTGGAATAATGATTTTGTATTTAATTGTTATATGACAAAGAATTATTAGGAAAGAAGTGAACATACAACATGGAAATAAAGAGAAATATTTTATTGAATCCCGGACCCGCGACTACTACAGATAGTGTAAAAGTGGCTCAAATTATACCTGATATCTGTCCGAGGGAAAATGAATTTACAAGAATAATAGATGATATACGAAAAGATTTGATACGCATTGTACATGGAGATTTAGAAAAATATACAGCAGTTCTTTTTTGTGGATCCGGTACAATTAATATGGATGTTTGCTTAAACTCCTTGTTGCCTGTGGGAAAGAAAATCCTGATTATCAATAATGGGGTATACAGCCAGAGAGCAGTGGAAATATGTGAATATTATAACTTGGATCATATTAATTTGACCTTTGCATATAATCAGATACCTAATCTGAAAGAAATTGAAAAAATACTGCAAGATAATTCGGACATTGCATTGATTTATGCTACTCACAACGAGACAGGTACAGGATTACTAAATCCAATACGGGAAATTGGAGAATTAGCACATTGTTTTAGTGCAACTTTTATTGTGGATACAACATCCACGTATGCAATGATTCCAATTGATATCGAAGAAAATCAGATTGATTTCTGCATGTCTTCAGCACAAAAGGGAATTATGGCAATGACAGGACTTTCCTTTATCATTGGGAATAGGAAATTACTAGAAGAATCGGCTTCTTTCCCCAAAAGGTCATACTATTGTAATTTATATTTGCAGTATGATTATTTTGAGCAGACTGGAGAAATGCATTTTACTCCTCCCGTACAAACAATCTACTCGGTAAAACAGGCATTAAAGGAATACTGGCAGGAGGGAGAGCAGGGAAAATGGGCGAGACATACACGTGTATTTGAGACGATTCATGAAGGTGTGGAAAAACTTGGGTTTCAATGTCTGATTGATCGAAAACTACAGTCAGGATTAGTAGTGGCAGTTCGTTGTCCAGATGATCCGCATTGGAGTTTCGAAAAAGTACATGACTACTGTTATGAGAGAGGTTTTACAATTTATCCGGGCAAGATAGCAGCCTATGATTCTTTCCGGCTTTGCGCATTTGGAGCAATTGACCGTGTGGATATTGAGAATTTTTTTGAGATATTAGAAGATGCGTTGCAGTATTTATATATACAGATTCCGGTGCAATACACGAAGGAGTAAATATGGAACGGGAAATTGCAATACTTATGGCTGCTGGATTGGGAAGCAGAATGCTTCCATTGACAGAGAAGATACCGAAACCGTTGATTGCGGTAAATGGAAAACCATTAATTGAAACGATGATTGAGGCTTTATTTAAACGAAAAGTAAGCCATATATATATTGTTGTGGGTTATAAAAAGGAAGTGTTTCAATATTTGCTGGAAAGCTATAGGGATATTACTTTAGTGGAAAACAAAGATTACCTGATAAAAAATAATATATCTTCCATCCAGGCTGTTTGTAATATTTTGGGAAAAGAAAATTGTTTTATCTGTGAGTGTGATATTTATGTGCATAATCCGGATGTTTTTTTACCAGAATTACACAATTCCTGCTATTTTGGAAAAATGATACATGGATATTCGGATGATTGGATATTTGAAACTAATAATAATCAGATTACGAAGATTCAAAAAGGTGGAACTGATGTATATAATATGACCGGTATTGCATATTTTAAAAAGAATGATTTAAAAATTTTAAAAATGAGAGTTCAGCAGATTTATAATAATCCGGAATCTATGAATCTATTTTGGGATGAGGTAGTCGATCAGTTATTAAGTGAAATATATATGGATATACATGAAGTTAAATCGGATGATTTAGTGGAAATAGATACAATTGAAGAACTTGTGGAGTTGGATAATAGCTATCAGAACTGGTTAAAAGGTAAATAATAAAATTAAATAAATAATGATAATTTTATTGTGTGACAGAGCATTGGTTTGGAAGGATTATTGATAAGATATTTATTTCAAGATATATGGAAGAAATATGGTACCAAAAAATACGGTGATATATACGAAAATATATGAAAAAAATTATTAATAAAGGAATGGATTAAGATGAAGAAAAGGATATTTTTTATTATTAATACTTATTCAAGTGGTGGTGGAGCAGAATCCTTGCTTACAGGTATTGTGAATCATTTGAATCCGGAAAAATATGAAATCGGCATTATGGAAATAATCCACGATACCATAAAGGTGGAGCCTACAAATGCAAATATCAAAATATATCCATATTACGTGAAAGCGAATGACCCCGAACGGAAATCCAAAATGTATTATGTATATCATGAGTGGGATAAGGTAATTGAAGAGTATGTTCCGCAGGATTACGATTTGTATATATCGTTTAATTATTTAAAACCATCTTTTCTTTTGCCATCAGGAAAGAAAAGTATTGCATGGATTCATGGAAGTGTATATAATCTCACACAAGAAGATAAAATGGAAGAACGAGAGCTACAAAATAAAGCTTTTTATAAAGCGAGCAGGATTATTGCGGTTAGTGATATCACGACACAATCTCTTGAGGAACTTTTCCCAGAACACAAGGACAGAATTAGAACTTTATATAATGGCATTGATGTAGTGAGTATCCAAAAAAAAGGAAATGAACCAATGATGGTAAGCTTAGAGCATCCAGCATTATTATCTGTTGGAAGATTGGATGCAAATAAAAATCCGTTGCGTCTATTAGATATATTTGAGAGAGTGCATCAGATTAATCCCAAGGTACACTTATATTATTTGGGATATGGTGTCTTACATGGAGCTATAGAAAGTGCGTCAAAGGAAAAAGGATTGACAAATAATGTGCATTTATTGGGATATTATGATAATCCATTTCCAATTATGACACATTGCGATATGATATGTATGTTTTCTGTTTCAGAAGGGTTTCCGATGGCCTTATTAGAAAGTGTAGCATTGGACAAACCATTTATTTCGTCAATTATTGGCGGTTCAAGAATTCTGGCGAATAATCAGCGATGTGGCAGGACTGTAAAAACGGATGAAGATGCGGTTAATGCTATTTTAGATTTGCTTCAGACTGATCAGGATTTGTTAAAAAGAGAATGCCGTGAGTCAATTAAACGATTTGAATTTAAAGCATACATTCATCAAATTGAAAGAGTGTTTGATGAAGTAATTGCATTATAAAGCAATTGAAAGCGAAGACAATTTATAAAATTATTATTCATTGTAATTATATTTATAAAGTAACAATAGCGACTAATGTAGTCGTTGATTAAATTCCGTAGTTACAGGGATTTGATTAACTACGAGATTTATATGATATCAAGGAGGTAGTCAGTGATGCAAGGTTTGATTTGGGGAGCAGGTACATATGGAAAAAAATGTTATTATGCATTGAAACATGTGTATGGAATTAGAATTCTGGGTTTTATTGATAGTAACTCAGAATTATGGGGAGAGGGACTGGATGGTGTATGTGTAATAAAACCAGAAGACATTGAGAGATTTTCTTATGATAAAATTTTTGTTTCTCCTAGAAAATATGTTCATATTCAACAAATTGTCAGTGAATTAAAGAGATTAGGTATTGAAGAGAAAAAAATAGAAATTATGGAGATAACACACACATATAAAAATGTATATTTAGATAAAAGAAGAAAGTGGATTGGTGAATATGCGAAATATGCCTATAAAAGTGGAATAAATGGTAATGTTGCGGAATGTGGTGTATATCATGGAGAAACAGCAATGTTTATCAATGAGTTTTTTTCTGACAGAACGATTTATCTGTTCGATACATTTGAGGGATTTCCGAGTGAAGATTTAGAATATGAGCTACAAATGAATAATAAGGCATTTAATGAATCAATTTTTGCTTTAGGTGCATTTAATGTGGATAGTAGTGAACAGAATATCAAGATAGTGTTAGACAGGATTCCGCATCCGCAGAATGCTGTTATTAGAAAAGGTATATTTCCTGACAGTGCGATTGACATAAGAGATGAGTTTTCATTTGTCAGTCTAGATATGGATTTATATCAACCTATGTTGGCAGGAATGAGGTTTTTCTGGGATAAAATGGTCATTAATGGAGTTATTCTTCTCCATGATTATTTTCACCCCGATCTACCTGGTGTTGCGCAAGCAGTTGAAGCTTTTGAACGGGAAAAGAATTGTAATATACCTAAGCTACCAATAGGAGATGGAGTCAGTATTGCATTAATAAAGTCATAATTAATTGCATGGTGTTTAGGTATAAGAGCAAATGAAAATAGCGTTAAGGCAAAAACTATTCCAAAGGATTATGTTTTATTGCAATGGAGATGATTATGCAATAGCTGGGTAGTAGAATATTTGATTTTGAAAGAACATTTCCTGGAGGAAAATAATGAAATATGTGAATTGCACTGCTGATAAATTTCTTCAAAAAATATATAAAAAAAGCATTATATATGTTGGAGCATCTAGCATGACTGACAGCTATATTGATGCAAATTATGTATGGTTTGAAAAAATAATAAAGCAAATAAAATTTGTGGCTGATAATGATGTAAATAAACATGGGAAATGTTTGATAATGGCAGGGTATAAAAAAAATATATTACCATTTAAAGCTATTGAGAAAGAGAAAATGCCCATAGTATTAATTGCAACAGGCTATAAATATGTAGAGGAAATTATAGGACAGTTAGAATCTATGCAATTACACAGTACAACAGAGTGCTATTGTTTGCGTCTGCTATTAGAGAATGGTGTTAATTTAGATAGCTTAATGGGAGTGAACTTGGATTCAATAATACAATCGAAATACAACAATGAAAAAAATATTCATTGTTGTTGGTTTAGTGGGGATAAAAAACCTAAAAAATATCAGGATTGCATTGACAGTTGGAAGAAGTATTGTCCTGATTATCGGATTATAGAATGGAATGCTAATAATTATGATTTTGGGAAAAATAGTTATTTAAGAGAAGCATTCGAAAGAAAGAATTGGGCATTTGCATCGGACTATGTGAGATTAGATGTGATTTATCAATATGGTGGTATTTATATGGACATGGATGTAGAATTACTACGTTGTATTGATGAATTGCTTAATCTTAGGGCTTTTTTTTGCTTTGATTGGCTGGGCTATATTGATTTAGGATCTGGATTTGGAGCTATTAAGAATGATCAACTTGTAAAGAAGCTTTTGCAAGTTTATAGTGATATCCACTTT
>Ga0153946_1000610_pt1 | contig 15613 bp, 14 predicted proteins | sample TSNJ030MetaG_FD_104751 | JGI IMG/M metagenome (GOLD analysis project Ga0153946, IMG submission 104751) | Attine ant fungus gardens microbial communities from New Jersey, USA - TSNJ030 MetaG | ecosystem: Host-associated > Fungi > Mycelium > Unclassified | place: USA: New Jersey, Wharton State... | reverse complement strand
TTTGGATAACGTCACTGTTGAAATGGATATCGCTAAAGATATGGAAGTTTTCGGACCTTTATTTCCAATTATTGAATTTGATACCTTGGATGAAGCGATTGAAATTGCAGAGGCATCCAGCTATGGTCTGAGTGCCGGAATTATTACTAATGATTTTCAAGACGCAATGAAAGTAGCAGGAAGCCTGAGATCAGGAATGGTGGCTGTGAATGGATCAGGTGGATTTAGAGCTCAGGAATTACCATTCGGGGGTGGCAAAAAGATGAGCGGAAACAGTCGAGAATGCATGTCTTCGGTTCTGGAAGAAGTGACTCAGGAAAAGTCGATTATATTTCGTTATGCAATGAAAAAGTTTAATCAATATAAATAAAAAAGTTAGGAGGAGTTATTCATGAAAAAAACAAGATTAATAGGATCGCCGCCGGTAATAGGAATCCGCCCTATCATTGATGCCAGACGAGGTATGTTGGACGTTAGAGGAACACTGGAAAATCAGACAATGCGGATGGCAGAAGCAGCAAAGAAATTGCTGGAAGATAATATTTGTTACACAAATGGTGTGAAGGTTAAAGTCGTCATTGCTGATTCAACAATCGGGCGTGTTGCGGAAGCAGCGGCTTGCGCTGATAAATTTAAGAAGGAGGGTGTAGATATTACGCTGTCTGTCACACCCTGCTGGTGTTATGGATCCGAGACGATGGATATGGATCCGATGACAATCAAGGCTGTATGGGGATTGAATGCAACTGAGCGGCCGGGAGCGGTATATTTAGCTTCAGTACTGGCTGCCCACGGGCGTAAAGGCCTGCCTGCTTTCGGGATTTACGGTGAAGATGTGCAGGAAGCTAATGATAATTATATTCCTGAAGATGTACAGGAAAAGATTTTGCGTTTTGGCCGGGCGGCAGTAGCTGCGGCTGCAATGCGGGGCAAGAGTTATCTCCAAATCGGTGGTACCTGTATGGGGATATCTGGTTCGAGTATTGATCCGGATTTTTTTGAGGAATATTTAGGAATGCGAGTGGAGTCAGTTGATGAGGTGGAAGTAGTTCGCCGGATTGAACAGGAGATATATGATAAGGATGAGTACCAGAAAGCTTTGGCATGGACGAAGGAGAAATGCCGGGAAGGCCTAGATAAGAATCCTGATTATGCACAAAAAAGTCCGATGGAAAAAGAAAAGGACTGGGAGTTTACTGTTAAGTGTACTCTTATTATTCGAGATTTGATGGAAGGAAATCCAAATCTTCCTGAAGGGTGTGAAGAAGAACGATTAGGACATAATGCAATTGCGGCGGGCTTTCAGGGACAGCGTCAGTGGACCGATTATTATCCAAACACAGATTACCCAGAAGCGATTCTAAACACCTCTTTTGATTGGAATGGAACACGTGAACCTTATGTACTGGCGACTGAGAATGATACGCTTAATGGAGTCAGTATGCTGTTTTTGAAATTGCTGACTAATCGGGCGCAAATGTTCTCGGATGTCAGAACCTGCTGGTCGTGCGAAGCGGTTAAGAAAGCCACTGGGTATGATTTGGAAGGAAGAGCGAGAGAAGCGGGTGGATTTATACATCTTATAAATTCTGGGGCCACTTGTCTGGATGCCTGCGGCGAAGCAAAGGATGAAAATGGACAAAGCATGATGAAACCACACTGGGATATGAAAGAGAAGGATGTTGAAGCATGCTTAAACGCAACCGAGTGGAGTGCATCAGATCTGGGATATTTCAGGGGGGGCGGTTATTCTTCGCGTTTTATGACAAAAGCGGAAATGCCGGTAACCATGATCCGAGTAAATATTGTAAAGGGAATTGGACCGGTTGTGCAGTTAGTTGAGGGGTATACAATTGAACTGCCGGATGAAGTGGCAGATCATATTTGGAAGCGTACAGACTATACCTGGCCATGCACTTGGTTTGTACCGCAAACAACAAAAGATCAAGCGTTTGCAACGGCTTATGATGTTATGAACAACTGGGGAGCCAATCATGGTGCGATTAGTTATGGGCATGTCGGAGCTGATGTAATTACTCTTTGTTCGATATTACGGATACCAGTATGCATGCATAATGTGTCGAAACAGAAAATCTTCAGGCCGGCTAGTTGGAATGCTTTTGGGATGGATAAAGAAATGCAGGACTATCGAGCTTGTGAAGCGTATGGACCAATGTATAAATAATGATAATAAACGAGGCAAGGTTAATACCATTGCCTCGTTATACTTACCATAATATTATTTATTAAAATACATAATGTGGAGGGAAAGAAATGTTGAAAGGTATTCCACCAATTTTGCCACCGGAGTTATTAAAGATTATGTGTGAAATGGGGCATGGAGATCGAATTGTTATTGCAGATGGTAACTTCCCGGCGGAAGCTATGGGAAAGCAGGTTGTACGTATGGATGGACATGATGCAATTCCGATAATAGAAGCCATTATGAAACTGTTTCCGCTGGATAAATCTACTGAGACACCGGTTGCCTTAATGGAAGTTTCCGCCGGAGAAGAGGTAAGTACGCCAATTTGGAATGAATATGAAGGTCTTTTTGAGAAATATGATGGGCGGGGCAAGGATTGTATTGAAATGCTGGGAAGGTATGAGTTTTATGATGTGGCCAAAACAGCATATGCAATTATTGCAACTGGTGAAAAGGCATTGTATGCTAATCTTATCATTCGCAAAGGGATTATATAGTTAAGCTTGAGAATATTGAAAAAAGAATGGATTATAGACAATTTTTATCTATAATCCATAATTTTTATTCACTTTTGACTAATGCTAAGGCGATCTGGTTGCGTGACTCAATGAATTGTTTGTTTAAAAGATCTGTGGCCTTCTCTTCGTCCTGACAGGCGAGAGCTTCGAGAATATCAATATGCTGTTGGGCAACCTTGTTCAAATTATTGTTGGTTGGCCAGGTAAAGGAATTTTCGCAGATATCCCAGAATGCAGTCAGAAGTTGAGTGAAAAGTGGGTTACCAGTGCAGGCAAAAAGTGTGCAATGAAAATCCCGGTCATGTTTTTCAAATGGCTTGTTCTCATTGGCACAAGTAACCATGGCGTCGGCATGCTGGCGCAAAAGCAGCAGATCGTCGAAGCGGAGATTTTGCATTGCTACTGAAAGCGATGAAATTTCAAGACATCTGCGAACCTCGAAGAAATCAAGTAATAGTGAAGGTTTGTGTTTAATAAAGGGCAGCCATGTGTTTTTGATTTGTACTCCTAAGTCAGGAAACTGTGCATAACGTCCGCTGCCCTGCTGTGAAGTGATGATGCCATTGACGGCATAAGCGTTGAGAACTTCGCGCAGAACAGTACGACTAACATTAAATTGCACCATCATTTCTTGTTCAGTAGGAAGTTTTTTGTTTTCTTCAATGCAATCAATAACCAGCTTTGTAATATTATCATTGAGTTTTGCAGTGGTGTCATTTGTATCTGTCATGGATCATTAACATTCCTTTCTTTATTATTTCTTAATAGTATATTTAAATCGGTCACATAGATTTTCCATTATAAAAATGAATAAAAAGATTGTTGCTATCGTAATATAGTAAACTTACTTTGATGAAATGTCAATTAATATTACTAAAATCAAAAAAATATATCGACAAATTGTAGAGGAATTATTTAATATGAAAACGCAAACTCAACGAAATCAATATTTGGATCGGCGGTTCTGATTATTCCTGGAAGATTGGAAGCCGCGGGCGAACTGGGAATTCCGCAAGTGGATGTGCCGAGCGGTGTTGATATGGTGTTGGCATCTGAAGAGCAGCACCAGGAGAATGGTAAGTTTGCTGGACAAAATGTCTATCAGCATCCCGGTGAAGCTGCTTTTGCCTGCCAAAGGATTATCAGAAATCGGGCAACAAGGAAAAGAGGGCATAGATAGAATAGAGGAAACTGACAAAATACCGGTGGTAATCATACCGGTATTTTGCTGCTGTCTTTGCTATTAAACGAACTTGGCAGATAAACTTAATTTTAATAATCAGCACCCAATATTTTATTCTGTGCAATCTTAAAAAGTCCATTTAAGTAGTATTTATTATAGTGCTTATGGTAGTATACTTCAGGTAGATTCTCAGAAGGTATTTTTTGTTTACTCAATTCTAAGATAGGATCTATTAATTCGGGTGTAATAAGTTCGCCAGTAAACACACAAATAGACGGATTTATTATTGCGCTGAGGCACTGGAGAATATAGGCAGCACAATTAATAACGCTATCGGTATCGGGATGAACTAAAGTGCGGATGTCTCCATCAGGGTAAGGGAGATACGCAACTTCTCCGGCGAAGTTTTGAGCTCCCTCTAATATTTTTCCGTCTAAAATTATACCGGCGCCAATACCCTTCTCCTTAAATAACGATATAACAAGAAAGCTGGTATGATTTGTGATTTTATAGGTCTCGGATTGATAAAGGCCATATGCGATTGCGTTCATATCATTTTCTAAAATAATACTGCAATTAGTACTTTGATTTAACTTATTTATAATATCATATCCATTTAAAGTCTGAAATCTTCCAACATTATTCAATGAATCTTTATAATATCCCTCGATGCCAAAACTGATTACATTAACTCTAGGGTGATGGGCAATAAGCTTCAATAAAAGGTTCTCAATTGCATCAAATGTAATATTGGTAAGGGCGATATCATCTTCTTCTGAAATATTGCCAACCAGGTCTAAAATAGCATAATGCAAAAAAGCGCCTTCGGTTTTAAAATTCCACCAAAGATATACACAGCAGATATGTTGATAATCTTTATTGAATGCATAAGTGTTAGCTGGACGTCCAACAGAACTTACTATATCGCCACCAAGTAGAAACACTTCATTTGTTTCGCAAAGTTCATTTAGAATACTATTGCAGGTGGTAATGCTTAAACCCGTTGTGCGAGAAATCATCTGTCTGGTTCCAGCGGGTATAGACATCAATGCATTTTTAACTAGATATACGTTACGTTCTTTTACTTGTGTAACCGATGTCAGTTCTTCTCTCATATTAATCATCTCTTTTCTTTTTATAAGTGTTATATTTATTATTGTCATTTTAATATGGAAATCAATAAAAGCCAAGAAAATAAGGGGTATATAAATAGTATTAAAGCATATTAACAAAATAAAATCAATAATTAAAAAAATAAATAGTTGACTAAACTATTGACTAAATTAAAAAATGATAGTATAATGTACATAACTTATGATAGAAATCACCAAAATAGTTAAACAAAAAGAAATTAGGAGGAAGTAAAATGGCCAACATTAAAAAAATGACGAAAGAAGAAATTGCAAAGTATCTAGATTATTCATTTGTTTTAGATCCTGCCGATACTGAAGAGGTTTATCGAGGATACATAGAAGAAGTTAAACAGTATCGTTTTGGTGCACTTTGTCTACTGCCATATAGGATTCCGTTAGTTGTAGCTGAAATCGGTGATTTTTGTAAAGAACATGACATTAAAATTGGAGGACCAGTAGGATATCCATTTGGACAAAATTCCACAACGGTTAAAATGACTGAAGCCAAGGATTTAATAAAAAAAGGTGCAACACAATTAGATATGGCTATGAATGTAGCTGCGCTGAAAGAAAAACAATATGGTTATTATAAAAATGAATTAGTTGAATTCGCTAAAATTGGAAAAGAAAATAATGTGATGACAAAAGCGATTATACAAGTAGGGCATTTGACAGATGAGGAAATAAAAATTGCAACACGGCTTGTAGCAGAGGCGGGGGTGGATCAAGTGAAGACAGCAACCGGTTTATTGACGCCTGGCCGCCCATCTTATAATGATATGCTTTTGATGAAAGAGGTGCTGGATGAAATGGGAACCGATTGCAAGTGTAAAATGAAAGCGACCACATCCAGTTTACCGGAAGTGTATACCTTTATTCATATGGGATGTGAGTCGATAGGCACAGGCGCCGGACCTGAAATTGTTGAAAAGCTGATGGAATATCAGAAACTTTATTTTGGAGAATAGAGAAAATGTTAAAAAAAGAAAAAATTATGAAGGCATTGTATTATAAAGCACCGGGGCGGGTTAATGCAAGTATTTGTGAAATACCATACCCGAAATGCAAAGATGATGAAATTATTATAAAAGTAATGAGCTGCAGCATCTGCATTGGAGTAGAGGGCGATCACGATCAGAATGGAAGCAGTATTTCCAATTATCCTGTTGTTCCAGGGCACGAATTCGCAGGTATTGTAGATGATGTTGGTAAAGGTGTCAGGAAATTTAAGCCTGGTGACCGTGTTACCGCAGATAACACTGTTTCTTGTGGAAAATGCTATTATTGTCAAAAGGGTGCTCTCTTATTCTGTGAGGATAAAAAGCCTCTGGGGTGTGTCCAAAATGGCGGTATGGCAGAGTATGTAGTTGTTAAAGAAGCAAAAGGCTATCATATACAGGATCATGTTTCTTTTGATGAGGCTTGTTTAGCGGAACCGATAGCATGCTGTATACATGCGATGGACCAGATGCAAATAAAATACGGAGATGAAGTATTGGTGCTTGGAGCCGGACCGATGGGGATGATTCTGGCACAACTTGCAAAAAACAGCAATGCTTCCCATGTGGTGGTTGTGGGATCGACAAAAAGTAAGCTTGATATTTTAAATAAAATTGGGATTGAGACGATTCTGATGGATCGAAATGACTACTCTATCCATGAAAAGGCTGTCTTAGAAAAATTTCCACATGGCGTTGACTGTCTTTTCGATGCTACGGGATCAGAAGAATTGGTTTTTTCGGTGCCTAAATTAATGAAAATGGGAGGGCGTATCTTAGGATATGGTTACTATCGTGGTCATAATCCAGAGTTGAGATTTCCGTTTTCTGAGTTTTGGGATAGGGAGTGTACATACTTATCGACTTTAAGCCAGACAGGTGATTTTGATCGTGCGATGGATGCAATAGCGTCGGGAAAGGTTGCTGCAGATATATTAAAAACGGCAGATTACCGCTTGGAGGAGTATTTTGAAGCGCTGGATAGAAATTTGAATGATCGCAAAGTGATAAAAATTATTATTCACCCAAATGGTGAAGTGGAGGCTTAGTATGAGCATTCTTGAACAGTTTATTTTAGAAGATAAAAGAGCTATTGTCACTGGTGGAGCTGGTGGGATTGGTCAAGCGACAGCGCTGGTACTGGCAGAAGCAGGAGCGAAAGTGGCAATTATCGACATTAAAGACGCTAGCGATACAGTAGACCAAATAAGGGCTGCGGGTGGTCAGGCGAATTATATTCAAGCCGACTTAGCAAATGAAAAAGAAGTAGATGGAGCGATTGTAAAAGCAAGAGATGAATTAGGGCGGATTGACATATTGCATAATAATGCAGGATTTGCCCATTCTATTCCTTGTGAACAAATGACTTATGAACAATGGCGTAAAGTAGTTTCTATTGATCTTGATGGGTGCTTTTTGGTTGCCAGAGCTGTAGGGAGAGTAATGATTGCTGATCAAATCGGCGGTACTATTGTGAATACCGCATCGATGTCAGGAATTGTAGTGAATTATCCGCAGGAGCAGGTGGCATATAATTCTGCAAAAGCAGGAGTGATTCAAATGACCAAGTCACTGGCGTGTGAATGGGCAAAACATAATATCCGTGTTAACTGTGTCAGTCCGGGATATGTAGCCACTGGTATGACTAACGTAGAACCAGAACTTAAAGAAATATGGCTTCAAAGATTACCCATTAAAAGACTGGCAAGATGTGAAGAAATAGCAGCAGGTGTACTGTATTTGGTCAGTCATGCTGCTGCCTATATAACGGGTACCAATCTTGTAATTGATGGAGGCTATAGTTGTCACTAAAAATGATGACCGGAGGTGAAGAATGAATAATAAAGCGGCGTTTTGTACTGGGATTGAAGATATGGAGATAATGGATGCGCCAATGCCTAAGTGCGGTCACGCCGATGTGCTTATAGAAGTCAAATATTGCGGTGTATGTGGCTCAGATGCATATTGGTATGCGCATGGTGAGGTTGGGTTTGAGGATGTGTACCCATATATTCTCGGTCACGAATTTGCTGGAACTATTATTGAAGTTGGAGAAAGAGTGAAAAATTTTTCTGTGGGCGACCGTGTAGCTGTTGAACCGGGAGTGCCATGTGGAAAGTGTAAATGGTGCAAAGAAGGACGTTATAATTTATGCCCTGATATTCGATTTTTGTCAGCACCCAGAGCTCATGGTGCAATGCAGAAATATGTGGCTCATCCAGCTGAATATTGTTTTAAATTGCCTGATAATATTTCCTGTAAAAGTGGTGCTTTGATTGAGCCATTTGCAGTGGGTCTGCATGCAATTGAAACCGCACAAATAAACCCATCAAAGACAATTGCAATTCTAGGGGCAGGGTGCATCGGGTTGTGCACTTTGCTTGCAGCCAAGTTATACAATGCAAGTCGGATATTTGTAATTGATATTTTTGATAATAAATTAAAAATGGCACTTGATTTTGGTGCAGATGCAGTCATTAATTCTAAGAATCAGGAAGTAGAAACCAACATCAAAAAATTAACTAATGACAGAGGTGTAGATATTGTCCTTGAGGCTGCGGGAACGCCAATTACGACGGCGTTGGCGGAAAAGTTGGTAAGTCGTGGTGGAGATATTGTGCTAATTGGCAGCACACATAACAGCGTCCCTTTTGAATTTTACAGTATTATTAGCAGGGAAGTTAGCATCAAGCCGATATTCAGATACTGTAATAATTATCCGGTGGCCATTGATGCATTGGCTCAGAACAAAGTAGAATTAGAATCGTTAATTACTTCCGAGTTTAGTTTGAATGAGGCTAAAAAAGCATTTGACACTGCATTATACGATAGGGAAAAAAATATCAAAGTAATGGTTAAGATTTGTGAGTAAACCAAAGGGGGGACACAATGGAAAAAGTATTAATAGCAGGTGCAAGTCAGGGGTTGGGACTGGTAATGACCCAAACATATCTGGATAATCAGTATCAGGTCTTTGCGGGTGTAAGAAACACTGACAATTTGGAACTAAAAGAACTTAAACAAAAATATGATCAGCAGCTACATATTGTAAAAATGGATGTGGGAGATACCAGAAGTGTGACCATGGCAGCTGATGAAATTGGTAGTCAAACTGATTCTTTGGATATTGTGGTTAATTGTGCAGCCGTTTTACCGAAAGATTCTCAAAGTCCATTGGAAGAAATGGACATAGATAGTTGGCTTGGGGTTCTCAATATTAATTCGCTGGGGAGTTTGCGCGTAGTGCAAAAGGTAATACCCTTTTTGAGAAAGGGTAAAAACCCGCTAATTATGAATATATCTTCGGCCGGTGCAAGTTTTACTCACATTATCGAAAATGATAAGCGGAATGAGTTTCCTTATGCCTATTGTATGTCTAAAGCTGCACTTAATATGGGCAGCGCAATTCTAAAACGCTATTGTGAAATAGATATGATCAGAGTTATATGTGTGCATCCGGGCGTAATGGCAACAAGAATGAATCAAGATAATCGATTTGGAGAATCATTAATGCTCCCGGAAACGTCAGCGGATTGCATTTATAAATTAATAAGTAACGAAAGGGGGAGGAAAGGGGATATTTTGTTTTTTAATTATTCCGGAGAAGCATTTCCATATTAGCAAGTATCAAGTTAAATCTTAAAACTATATGAGGAGGATCGAAAAATGAAAAAAATATTATCATTACTTTTAATCGCTGCATTTGTTATGACATTTCTTGTAGGATGCGGGAGAAACGGTAGTTCGGAAGCAGAGGGAACAGATACAACGCAGGGCACAAATGAAGACAAAGTGATTGCCTTTTCAGTAAAAACTTTAAAAGAAGAGCGCTGGCAAAATGAGGTGGAAGATCTCCAGAAATATGCAGACGAGGCCGGAGTAAAATTTACCTACCAAAGTGCGGATGATGATTCTGATAAGCAGATTTCACAAATTGAAAATTATATTGTTCAAGAGGTTGATGTTCTGATTGTTGCGGCGGTGGATTGTGGAGCGGTCAGTAATGTACTTGATAATGCGCATGAGAATGGGATTAAAATTATTTGTTATGATGATGACCTCACCGATGCATGGGTTGATGTTACGGTAGGAAGAGATAATTATGAAGTAGGCAAAGCAATTTCTTCAATAGCTTTGGAGGAAGCACGTCCAGGAAATTATGTTTTTATCTATGGCGATCAGGCCAGCGGTAATACCGTTTCACTTTTCGCCAATGGAATGAAGGATGAATTGGCTCCGTTATTTGAAGATGGTACAGCTACTTTAGTGACAGAACAGTATTGTATTAACTGGGCAGCTGAAAACGCACTCGCACATGTTGAAAATGCGCTGTCTAAGTACAATAATGATATTGCAGCAGTTATTTGTATGAATGATTCCACCGCTGAAGGCGCCATTGAAGCTTTGTCTGCGCAAGAATTGAATGGCAAGGTAATTGTTACGGGAATGGATGGTCAGTTAACTGCTTTGCAGCAAATTGTAAAAGGAAATTTGTTGAGTACCGTTTATAAGAGTACGGATGATCAGACTAAAGCAGCGATGGAAGTGGCGGTTGCTTTGGCTAAGGGAGAAGAGTTTGAATTTGACAGTACGAAAAACTATGGAAAAAACGATGTGAAGTTTGTGGCTGTTGGATTTGATGTGATTACTGCAGAGAATATTGATGAGATAATCATTGACAAAGGCGTATTCACTCATGAAGAAGTATATGGAGAATAATTATGGTACGCGATAAATTACCTAATGGTGAGTATATATTAGAAATGCAACATATTACAAAAGACTTTTCTGGTGTAAAAGCTTTGGAAGATGTGACTTTCCGGGTAAAAAGAGGTGAGGTACACGCACTGGTAGGAGAAAACGGTGCGGGTAAATCTACACTCATGAAAATTATGAGCGGAGTATACCCCAAGGGTACTTATACAGGCAAGATTATACTTGACGGTGAAGAAAAGCAATTTTCTAATATTAAGAATAGTGAAAAATCAGGTATTGTAATCATCTATCAAGAACTCGGGCTGATACATAGTATGACCATATGTGAAAATGTTTTCTTAGGCAATGAAATTATAAATAATGGATATATTGATTGGAATGCGCAGTTTATAAGATGCAGAGAACTGCTAAAGCAGGTGAAGCTAGAGGAAGAAATTCAGACTGTCGTAGGAAATCTTGGAACGGGAAAGCAACAGTTGATAGAAATTGCAAAAGCATTGAGCAAGGATGTAAAAATACTAATCTTAGATGAGCCAACAGCGTCCTTAACAGAAGAAGACTCAAAAAATCTATTAAAACTTATCGGAAGTTTGAAAGAAGAAGGAATTACCTGTATTTTCATTTCTCATAAACTGAGTGAAGTAATGAGTATTGCCGATACGATAACTGTTTTGAGAGATGGAAAAACAGTTATAAGTAAACAAAAGAGTGAGATGACGCAAGCTGCTATGGTGTCCTATATGGTGGGACGAGAACTCGTTGAACTTTATCCGCGTCAAGAACATACAATAGGTGAAGTATACTTTGAGGTTGAAGGATTATCTGTAGATAATCCTGAAAACCCCAATAAAAAACTGTTGGATAATGTCAACATTAAAGTGAGAAAGGGCGAAATAGTAGGAATTGCCGGTTTAATGGGAGCTGGTCGAACAGAAATGGCTCTTGCGGTATATGGAGCCTTATCTGCAAAGGCAAAAGGAAATTTGATAATTGAAGGAACGAAATTTAAGTTAATGTCAAATCCCAGTCAGGCAATTAAGCATGGAATTGGTTATGTAACAGAGGATCGAAAGGAAAATGGTCTGGTATTGTCTAATGATATAAAAACGAATCTTACTATTTCAAGTTTAGATAAGATGTTAAAAAACGGTATTATAAACAGTAATCTTGAAAATAAGAAAGCAAAAGAAAGTATCGAACAATTTAATGTAAAAGCATCCAGTATGTTTCAAACAGTTGGAAACTTAAGTGGAGGTAATCAACAAAAGGTTGTGTTAGGCAAAACTATTATGGCAGAACCTAAAATACTGTTTTTGGATGAGCCAACACGAGGGATCGACGTAGGGTCTAAATATGAGATATATCAGTTGATAAACAAACTCTTAATGCAGGGGATAAGTATTGTTGTGATTTCATCGGAACTTCCAGAAGTTATTGGAATAAGTGACCGAATTTATGTGATGTGTGAAGGTCGTATAGCAGGCGAACTGGATTTTTCTAAAGACGAAATTACACAGGAAAAACTGCTAAAACTGATGGCAGGAGGAGAGTAGAATGGAACAAGAAAAAAAGAATAAAATAGCAGTAAAGCCTTTTGTGTTACACGAAATTTTTGACTTCAAAAGAGATTTTTATAAGATATCATTGGTAGTTGAAATGTTAATTATTTTCGTGGCTTTTCAGATACTTACGAATGGAGTATTCTTGACGGCTAGAAATCTGTCTAATTTATTTATGCAGGGTGCTACATGTTCCATTGTAGCTATTTCTATGATGCTGGTAATCGTGTCTACGAATGCGGATCTTTCAGCTGGTAATGCGATTGGATTTATGGGTGTCGTTGCTGCATCATTACAGGTTTATGGAAATTTGGGAGCAGCACCAACTATTCTAGTTACAGTATTAATTGGTATTGTAATTGGTATTTGGCATGGGTTTTGGATTGGTTATATGAAATTACCAGCCTTTATAGTCACCTTTGCTAGTCAATTGATTTTTAAAGGCGGAATTCTTGTCGTTGGGAATGGCGTGGCAATTGGTCCGGTAAAAAAAGGATATTCAGCACTTGGTTCAAATTATCTTCCTAATTTGTTCGGGGAAGAGACAGGATTGAATATTTTAAGTTTGATTGTATTATTGGTTGTAATTGCTGTGTATATTATCTCTAGTTTTTTGAAGAGGAAGAATCAGATAAGCGAAGGGTTTCCGGTATATAAGATCGGCATTTATGTTATTAGTACTTTGTTGATTTCAGCAGCTATATTTATTGTGGGAAGTCGAATGGTATATTATAAAGGATTTACATATGCTGTTGTTATTTTAATTGTGTTGGCATTAGCTTTTAATTTTATAGTAAAGAACACAAGGTTTGGCAGATATGTATTTGCTATTGGTGGTAATGCTGAGGCTGCCAGATTATCTGGAATTAACATTGAAAGAACGGTTATGAGTATTTATATTTTGCATGGTATACTGGTTGCCATAGCAGCTACGGTATATCTGGGACGTGTAGGGCAGGCGACTGCTCAAGCGGGTACCGGTTTTGAGTTTACTGCAATTTCAGGATGTGTTATCGGCGGGACTAGTATCCTTGGTGGACGTGGAACTATAATAGGAGCCATTATTGGTACAATGTTGATGATGGCGCTGGATAATGGAATGAGTTTGATGGATGTAAACAGTGCGTACCAATACGTTATTAAAGGAATAGTATTGATGTTGGCAATTGCTCTTGATGTTATTAGTAAAAAAAGGAAGGGATAAGTACTCGCTGATAAGAGCCTCAGGGAGCCGAATCTCATTCAGCCTTTTTGTATTGAAGCTGGTGCATTATATAGAGAATAATTAAAGATTGAAACAAGACATTATAATTTCATTAGAGATTATAGTGTCTTTTGTTTTGGCGCTTTTTTCATAATACATATAAGGCACCAAATAGAACCTGGCGATAAGATTCACAACTGTTGTTGCTAATTGGCTCATTTATATTAATAAACCAATCCCTATAGTCATTTGGGTAATTTGAAATCCAATATGTTATGAATGAATAGATAATTTCAATGACGGAGTGGCAGGAGATAAGGAAGATGATATCGTCAAGATTGGTCTTTCGATTCCAACGCAGACGACAGAACGCTGGTCCAGAGACGCTGGATTTGCGGAGAACTACTGTCAAGAGTTATCCTGGGAGGTGGGCCAACTGATGCTAACAGCGTTTAGAAATTCAGGATAAACGATCTTTTCTATTTGTAGATGCGTAGATTTCAATGCTGAAAGAAGGCGGTACTGCAGTAGTATATGGGATGAGTGATTTCCATAATTATACCTTTAATCCGATAATAGGAAATAGGGTCCTTAGTCTAATGGTATTGACTAAAAAGAGAGATGAATATTGCCGTCTTTCATCAGAAATGATAATATAGATTATAATCACATACTAAATTGGAAGGAGCAATATTATATGGAAAGACAACAATATGTTTGCGCAAAGTGTGGGAACACAAATTATGAGCATGATCAGTTTCAGGCAACTGGAGGGAATTTTGCAAAAGTATTTGATATCCAGAACAAAAAGTTTATAACTATATCATGCACCAGATGCGGCTATTCGGAACTTTATAAGCAGCAGGGCTCTGAGGGCTGGGATATTCTGGATTTCCTCATCGGACATTAATACATATACGCCGTGAAAAGGGAAAGGTTTATGCTGCCGCTTCAATGATGGAATATAATAAAAGGCCAGAGTACAGGTATATTAATACTTGGATTCTGGCTTGATTTATATCATGAAATTCTGTTCGTGGTTTCTGCGGAATTCTCTGGTACCAACACCATAATAGCGTTTAAATGCCGTTAAGAAATGTTCCAGTGAAGAGTATCCCAGTTCAAAAGCAATATCGGTAGCTGAAAGGGTGGTGTTCAAAAGCAGACTGGAAGCTGCCGACATTTTTGCTTCGGCACTTTTCTGCAGGAAATTCTTTCCGTAACATTTCTTTAAGAAGCGATTGGTCTGACGGATGCTTAATCCCAGTTTGCCTGCCAGGTCAGGCAATGCAAGGGTCTGATATTCGTAGAGAAAATATTCTTCGGTGATAATATATTTGCGGTCTGTTAAAGTAGAGGGACCAAAATGGCTGGAAGATTTTTGAGTCGTGTCATAATTACGAATCAGGCAGACTAATGATTGTTGAAGCAAAGCTTCAACCTGCGTCATATAACCGGCATAATGATTTTTGAGTTCTGTAAAAATCATCCGCATAACAGCATGGATATGCTGAGTGTCGCGGCCAAACCAAAAGGGGGTGGCGGTCAGCAAGTGCAAAAGAGAGCCGGATGCAGCGGTACTCTTTTTAATAATTTGTAAATAAATACAGTATTCGGCCATCGGATTAACGCGGTCGGGAATCTGTTCATGTTCAACATGGGGGCCGGTAACATAAAGGGTATTGGGACTGATTTTATAGGATTCACCATTGACAATTACAGTTCCGTATCCGGAGGGCACGTAGTGGATTTCATAACAGTATTCACCGTGACTGTGACGGGGGATGTGCCGTGAAAAGCGTTCAAACACAATGTTCAAAATCAATATTTCTGATGTTTCAACAGGAATCCGAATATTCAATTCATTGTATAGTGTACGCATGAAAGTCTCCTTTAGGGAAAGGTTTGCAGATTTTGATTTTATCCTAGCAAAGGCGGTTATAGTTGTCAATAAAAACCTGCGAAAATCGGACAACTAAACAATCCCCCTGTCTTTATTATCGCTTGTATAGAAATAGAATATTTTATATAATGATACCAGGGTCAAATGAAACTGTTCATTTATTATTCAAAATAACAGGAGGAAACACAAATGT
>Ga0153946_1000605_pt1 | contig 15709 bp, 10 predicted proteins | sample TSNJ030MetaG_FD_104751 | JGI IMG/M metagenome (GOLD analysis project Ga0153946, IMG submission 104751) | Attine ant fungus gardens microbial communities from New Jersey, USA - TSNJ030 MetaG | ecosystem: Host-associated > Fungi > Mycelium > Unclassified | place: USA: New Jersey, Wharton State... | reverse complement strand
TCCTCAAAAGAAGGTGGGATATTTTCATGTTTTGCGAAAAATGAACGCTCTATAATTATCGTTGATCGGTCAGCAGAGCCTGCTGATTAACTTACTGATCGGAAAAAGTTGGACTCGCTTCTTTTCTGTTCTTTTCTGTTCATGTCCATTGGGTAAGGAAAAGAATGGACAGATTAAGTCGTTATCGCACGTTGGACTAAAGATTCAGGGCAGAATGAAAACATCTCAAATGTTACCCAATGTCACTCTTTTCTTATCCTTATCAGCGCATAGCGGAACTAATCATATGTTATCGGACGTGACTCGGGAAAACCTTTATAAAAGACGTTCGAGCAAGAAAATATTTTTCTAAGCCCCTCTCATTGTGAATATGCAAGATACCCTTGTAACACACAGAAAATACGACGCAGATGAAGAACAAGGCATCCAACTATCGCATACGATCTCTAGGCCCCCCAGCACTGCCGATTCAAAAATCCTCCATACTACATGCCATTGTTCCAATCTCCCTCCTTTTGAAAACATCTCAGTGCAACAGAATGACACGATGATGAACTCACTGACAAGATCTTTAAACCGTCAAAGGAGGAAACAGAAGACGGCGGAGCGACTACACCTTTGCGCTTGTTTCTGGTTCGCGTTTATCATTGGATGGAATGATGGATCTACTGGACCACTCTTACCCAGAATTCGGGAGGTGTATCATGTAAATGACTTAGTTTCTTCTTTCTTTCTCATGGGACGATGATTAATTTTCTTTTTGAAACGACTTCAGGTTGGGTTCATACTTGTTTCAATGATCTTCGTTTGCACCACGATTGTGAGTCATCTTCTGGTTCAACGATGATCCCACATCATATTACGCGATCACAAAAAGGGCTTCATATTGGGTGCTTTGATGAATTTTTTTCTCACTACAAGACTCGGTTTTGGCAAGGTAAAAGCACGCCATTATAAATTCTACCTGTATTTATATTCATCACGCCTTTAGACAATCATGCTAGGTGATCGATATCGGAAAAATATTTGCACTGGCCTGACTTCTCACCTTTTGTTTTCTAAGGATCTTTATGTCAAATCATCACCTATTCTATACAAATACCTGGCCCACCCTTTCCTGCATTCGCAATCGCCTATGCCATCAATGGATTCGGACTCGCTCTCGAGGTAATTCTCCCCGTTCTGTTTATAGCGGCTCGTATCTGATGAACGGGGATAACGATAAGCTCTCGCAAACAACCGCGCTCGTAGCCAGTTTGAAACGTCACAGGGAAATCAAAATGGGGTTCTTTCACGCTTTTTATGGTCTTCTTTTCTCTATCTGGGAGATATTAACATATATTAAAACACCGGTTATACAGGTCTGGGTGCGCTCTCTGCACCATTTGTGGCAACCCATTTTGCGCAACAACAGCATTGGTCTTATCATTATCTTATCTCTCTCTTCTTCTCTATCATAAACTCTATTTCATTTTTCACGATAATTGGGTTCAGGACTCAAGATGGTAAGCATATGTTCTTTGTCGTTGAGTACATCCACTAATTTTCGTTGTTTTTTCCCAGAGTGTCTGCAGCTTATCGGCCAAGACGTTGGTGAAAAAGGCACCAGCAAGGAGAGCTCGTTCAATCAAGTTATCCGTATCAAAGCTGTCCATTTCTTGGCATTCTTCGTCCTATTTTACGTCGGCGTTGAGGTCACTATCGGAGGTAAGATCTATGCTATCTGTTTCTGTGATCTTAGCCCAAAAAAACTCAGGTTGGGTTGTCACTTTTATGCTTGATGTCCGTGACGGTGGTCCTACAACAGGCTACATCTCTTCAGGCTTCTTTGGGGGTATGTTCCCCTCTCCGAGTCTCGTGTCTATCTTCTTACTCACTTGTAAAAGGTTTGATGCTTGGTCGTGTACTCCTGCTCTGGGTCAACAAAAAGGTGCATTACCCTACACCCATACCATTCTCAATCAGCTAACTGGATTTCTCATAGCTAGGAGAGAGACTGGCACTTGTTTTATATGCATTACTCGCGATTGGGTGAGAATTTCTATACACAGCCAACTTTCATCTTCAATCTGGGCTAACTCTGACAAAGACTGCAGCTCATCGTATGGCTCGTGCCTTCTCTAATAGGCGGAGCTGTTGCTGTATCCTTCGTCGGCCTGCTTTTAGGACCGATGTATCCCATCGCGATGATCCATGCCGGACGAATTCTTCCTGCTTGGTTACTCACAAGCGCCGTTGGCTGGATATCAGGGTTTGGTCAAGCCGGAAGTGCTGCCTTGCCGTTCATGACCGGTGCCATCTCTCAAAAGTATGGAATCAAGAGCCTACAGCCACTGTGAGTGTAAAAAAGACACGTTTTCTTCGCGCTGATTCATATTGATATTTCCTCTTAGGGTAATTGCAATGATGGGATTTATGATTGTCTTGTGGTACCTCGTTCCCGCGAGAAAGCGCTAGAAGGAAATGACTAGATTGGTATCGGTAATTAGATTTTCTTTGCATCCTACTTTGGTCTACGCCTTAGATTTGTTTAGATTTGTTTCGTTTTCTTGGGGTTCTTGCGATGATATAGATAGATAGATTCAATAGATTTACTTACAACAATTTCAAGAGGGATCAACGCCCAACCGGTAATATCCATCAGTCTGGTCTTGCAGCTCGGTCTTTATCAGAATAGGTTCAGCGAGGCCCAGAAACTCGGATTCGGGGTCTTGTCAAATCATCATGACAAATCAAGGCCCGAGTCATGGGAACTGATGAGGTTTAGGTACAGAAAGAAAGAGCAAAGAGCGTGCAAATATATTCATGCATGACTCCTAGTTCCCAACTTGACAAGACCAACTAGTGCTTTCTAATATAGGTTATTTTTCCGTCCAGATATAATGTAATGATGATTCTGTTTATGACTTTTCTTGGCTCTCCTTTCCCCCTTCACGAAGCAGCCGATACCTTGTCACCTTGCCAACCCGAAACACACCAGACATGAACACTCTAGTGGAAACGTGGACCGAGGGACTCGCTAATATCGAGAATATGTTGGGTAACCTCCGGAACGCAGAATTGGGCCACTTGACAGTTACAAAGGCATTGTTGGCTCTCTTCGCGGTTTACACAACTTCTCGAATTCTGGCATTCTTTCGCAACCTCAAGGTAAATCTAGTGTCTACACCTGCAAACTGCAACAGATCAGCTCAACTAGACCAGATTGTTAGTCATTTACCAGGTCATAGACCCCTGTTCCATCCTCTTTGGCTTCCAGGCGCGCTGATTCCGACGACATGGTGGAATTTTGGATCGAAGTACAATTGGAATCTCAGAGGAAGCCGTATGTAGTGAACATGCTCAGAAGCCTAAAACATGATCAAAAATCATATTTAGTCTATCGACAATTTCAAAGCGAAGTCATCTCGGTTGTACCCATTCTTGTTGGCAACCCATCTCTGTATACCAATAACCTTGACGTCGCGAGACAAGTGATCGGCGGAGAACACAAGTCAAGTTTTATTAAGCCTACGTATGCCAGCCAGGCTCTATTGTGTGTTGTTTCTCGCCATGATTAAGAGCGTTGAGAAATTCTGATGTCTTATAGAAAGTGGGGAATGAATCTTATTGCCGCAGATGGAGAAATTTGGCGAAAGCACCGACGGGTTTTAGGTCCCGCATTCAATAACAGACTGTGAGTCATCAAGTACTTATTATAGGGACAAAGCGGATCTTTGAACTATAGATATGAATTCGTATTGAACGAGAGTATCCAAACCTTTAAGGAGATGGTGACAAATGATGGGTGGTTGGATAAGAAGTCCATTGAAATTCCAATTTTTCAACGAACTACCTTCAAAGTAAGCAGTCTAGTCTTACCTTCAGTTTTTCAACAACGGACGAATGATTGCGACCAGTATGCCCTCTTTATCATTGGGAAATGTGCCTTCGGTTTACCATTCAAATGGTCAGATCCGCCGACTGCGTCGGATGGTACATTATCTCTTCAGGAAGCGCTACACCTTACGACAAATAACTTCCTTACGATGCTCCTGACTCCCAATTGGGCATTCAAACTACCAATCAATCGGTATGCTCATTTCTGCCCTGCCCTGTTCGCTCACGTCGATCTTAATGCCCCTTTTCACTTGACAAGGTTGAAGACGGCGAAAGAGGCTCATGACCAGCTATCTGGATATATGCATGAGCAGGTTGAAAAGCGGCGACTGGAAGTGAGAGAAGGCACGAGCCGAAGGAATGATGTATTCACACGATTAGTGGAAGCAAATGAGGAAGAGGAAAGTAAATTTAGGTTGGCGGATGATGAACTCGTGAGTGATATTCCTCAAATGAGGGATAATATGCTCAGGGCGAGAATAGATCGGGAACATTTACGTTATGCTCTTCGCGGGACATGGTGGGTCATTTTCCAGCCGCCATCACCCGATGTATTAAGTGGCGTCCTGTCAGAAACGACAGCACATACACTTGCTGCCACTCTGGGTTTTTTGGCATATTATTCGGACATACAAGAGGAAGTGCATCAGCATATACTATCTATCATAGGCGATAGCCGTGACCCAGTGAGTGATGTTCTCGTCAGGTCACAGACAGTCGTACTGATCTCGTCATTAGTCATGGGATGATCTTAACAGGTTGAACAAGGTCACTGCCGTTTTCTTCGAATCATTAAGGCTGTTTCGTGAGTAAGAAAGACGTCATTCCCTCATAGTGAAGTAACTCGACAGGGCAGCTGCTGGTCATGTCATGATTAGAGCGGCTCGTGAAGATACTATTTTGACGATCCCCAACCCAGAAGGAACCGAAGGGACGAGAAGGATTCCAGTATCGAAAGGAACAGAGGTAAAATGCATGCCTAGGTCCAATCTGTAACTGAATGTATATCAAGGTTATCGTTGATATGATTGGCGTCCGTAAGTGAATTCAAAAACATTTAGGGTTTTCTCGCCTTAAACGAAGGCTTGGCAGAATATAACCCTCGCTATTTTGATGAGCCCGAAAAATTCAAGCCTTCGAGGTGGTATGGAGTGCCTGCTGACTCTGAAATGTTCACAGCCTTCAGTGTTGGTGAGAGTCGTATCATTCTTTGCCAAGCCTGTGCGTCATTAACAAATAATGCTGGGCAGGACCAAGAGCCTGTTTGGGTAGAAAATTCGGCATGACAGAATCCATTGCATTCCTGACGCTGTTATTGCGAGGATGGAAAGTTGAGCCACTGCTGGTCAACGGAGAGACCAGGGAACAGTGGAGGGCAAGGGTATCAGAAGCTACATTGGTCCTTACTCTTGGTGTCGCAGATATGCCAATTCGGCTTGTAAGGAGATTCTAAGAGTACATACATATAGTGATCGACTGACTAGCTGCTCGTCATAACGATGAGAAGTGGTTTTCAACATAGCTTTCTTATGTCTTCTAACATGAATGAACGGCGACAAAGCAGTGCCATGGCTGCTCTGGAGTCAGGAAAGCAGTTTCTTATGTCCAACACACTGTCACAAGAGTAAGATCCTGGATACAGAGGGCCAAACAAGGAACAAACATAGGGCGTGGGAAGTGGTTGAGGTTTATTAGGACGAGAGTCGTCTGACTCCTTGGTTCCTTTCTCACCTCAATTTCTATTCCATACGACGGCCATCGTCGTCCTAGGTAGTTTCACCGAAAAAAAAATGATTGTCCACTAATCTTCCATAGAAGACCAAAGGAGCTTCTCGCCTGGCTGCATACTTGCGCCTTAGAGCTGCTCTTGAGGCGACCTCTACAGTTTATTGGATAGGTATTATCCCTTTGATGTTTCCTTGCATTTCACTTATGTGCAATCTTTTCCCTACATTGCTTGGTAGTGCCACATACTTTAATGCCTTCGCATTGATCCTCCAGTGGCGAGTCTAGTGGTGTCGAACACAGTCAGGTTGTCATCTCACAAGACTACTTAACTAATCTACCTGACCTACCTGCCGTCTCCGTTTGCCACTCCGGACTGTCCTGCTCTAATTTTCCCTTCCGTTATTCCATCTAATACTTGCCCTTTCACGATGTTTGCTCCCCGAGTCAAATCAAAGCTCTCTACTCTGTTGTACAACTCAGCGGATCTTGAAGGGAGCGGTGCCAAGTCACCCTCTCTGCCAAGCGAGCCCTTTGATGCCACTGTAGATGCCCCTATCCGGAAACATCGACTCAACCATCTTACTGTCTCCCGTTTATCATTTCCCTTCGTCAAGTCTTCTAAGTCTTCTAAATCTCCCTCGCCAAGGGCAGTGAAGCAATCGCCATCCTCTCTGTCTAATGCTCCCTCTCTTCCTTGGATCGCGCTCTCAACGCCATCTTCAAAACAAGATGTCGGTCTCCATCCCTGTTCTCTACCATCCATCGAGATACCTCCCCTCTCCTACCAACCTGATCCCCATCGGCATGAGTACTGTCATCGTGGTTACTCTCGTCATGCTTTGGCCCATATCAAGTGGTTTTGGGTCACGCGAGAGGATGAATGGGAGACGAGGTCTGGGCCTGTGCGCCTCAGCAAGCCGCAGCTTGACGAATCCTTTCTCGAAACTGCTTTAGATGATCCTCTCGCAACTGCTGGCCCTTCCATACCTAGACGTAGAACCCCACTTCATCCCGTTCATCAGTCCCAGCATGAACTTCCTCCTATGACCATTCATCCTCGGAGGGGTGATTTATCCTCTTTACGAGATCCTTACTGCATCAAGGTCGATCGAAGTTTTGCTGTTCTTCCTACATGGACCATAGGAAAGACCTTGTGGATGTATGACGTCCATCTCGCATCACGAGATCGTGCATCTGTTGAAGTCCAAACTAATGATATGACCGATCCATATGACGACACAGAAAGCGAGAGTGAGTCTTTGGGTGCATGCTCATCGTCTGCGGGCTACAACGATGATTCAGATGCGACGCTAGTAGATAGTGAGACGGAAAATGACTTGTCCCCAGGCGAGAGCAGTTCTGATATTCTTTGGGATCCCTGTGCGGATGGAAAGCAATACATGTCCTCTCGTGATACCCACTCTCCTACTGGCAGTGCCACCTTGAGCGGTTTACCCGATTCCTTCCTTTCCCCATCTCTCGAGTCGGCTTGGTCGCGTTCAGCTTACTCAGAACCTTCGACACCGAAGAGAACTTGCGAGGCCTCAAATTCAGATCACTCGTGGGCAAAGGACTGGTATCAGCGTTGGCAGTGCATGATAGAGGTCTCGAAGAGACAACGATCGTATGAAGGAAAACGCGATCTCACTGGTCAGGATGATGATGACGTCCTTGATTATTTTCCTCGCCATAATATCTCTCAACCGTCTACATCCTCTGGCTTGCACACGCCAGAAATGCCTCCTATATCTGCTAATCGCATTTGAATCTTGTACTCTATAGACGGAACAGATCCACATTGCATTTCACGATGGATTCCATTATGGGCTCTCTCCTTTTTTATCGCTTGAGAGGCAGCTTAATCTCTGTTATCACTTATATTAATTCACAATCGCATGTATACAGGACTGTTTGATTCCCTATTCTTCGACTCCCTTGTTTTTGTTATCCCCTGTTTTCCCTTTTTTGTCTTGAAAACCTTTTTACCTGTCGTGTACAGTACCGGCATCCCGTTTCGCTCGTGTTTCGATACTGCAACTCGACATTTTCTTTCCAGCTACCATCTAGGATGCCAGCAACTCTCTTCAGCACTGACATCTCCAGGCATCTCCAGGCATCTATTTTCGTGGCTAGACCCCTTTCGACCTAGGACATGGACGTACCTGTATATCTCTGTATATCTCATCTCTTCCCAACGCACTCCTTTTCAGGCTTCGGAAGTCTATCGGGAGAAGAAATTTCTGAAATTGTGGGTAGTGTAGTATACTAGAAACCCTAATTGTTCTTTTAGATTATCATTCATAAAGATACCGAGTAGACTGTAGATGATGCTAAAATATAAAGCTCTGTCCTGTCAAGTCCACCACTTTGACGTGACAGGGAGGATTGAAGTTAGCCAGTAGACTTTTTCGCTTGACCACATAAGGAAGATTCATTTGCCGCGGCATTAGACTTGCCTATATGGGGATAATCTAATGTTTTGAATTTCCTTCCCCTCCCCTTGTCAACCCTCAAATGATTCGAGTCATCCTGAGCTTTTTTTGATTTCTCATGTACGCATTGCAAGAAAAAAAAAACCAGTGAGAATTTCATTCCCGAATTGTCAATGACCTCTCGAGAAATTAATAATCAGTTTGGTTGTCAGGAAGCATTGATTTATCGTGAGAGAAAGTCTGGTGGTTCTTAATCGGATGCATCATCATCATCCTCATTGGATCGTTCTATCTCTGGTTTGTTTCCTCAAAAGTACCTCGTTTCTTCAATGCTTTATCTATTTCTACACGATATATAAATAACCCCCAACAGGGAGAATCCTATTAGTGCCATAATATATGAGCGTTTAATTAGATGTGCACTTAATTATAGAATCATAGAATCGCAAGGGAATAGTGCAAAATAGGCAAGCACACTTGAGAGTTCTCGATGAATCTTCTCACCATGGAATCGATGAGGCTGCACATTATTCATCATATCACTTTGGAAACGAAACAACGGTATCATTGATCGCGACTGCTCAAAGTCGCTCACTGTAATTAGGGGTATATAATGACTATCTATCCCGACGCTTGGTTCACGGTCAAAGGCCCATTCTACATGGTATCAAAATGAACAAACTCTAGTCTAAGAATCGGTCAGAACGCGTTTCATTTTTTTCTACTCTAAAAGATGCTTTGAATGGCATAAGCATTCAGAGCTGTCATAGAAATAAACATGAGGATATACTGAGGGACCAAAAACGCTGCGATATGCTCAGCATCTCCGGTTTCATTATATACCTGTGTCAAATAAACCTGCGTGGTCGCTGTCGGAAGGCACGAGAAGAACCTGACGACCATCCATGAATAACATCAAAATCTGCGAAGCCATCACTGCGTATCTTGGTACTCACATGGTGATAAACACGAGGACTTTGTCGTCTTGGAAAATGACACCTGATTGAACGAGTCCTTTGCATATGAAGACGCCAATGACAGGTATGATGATCAGCTTGCCGATCGTCATCGACAAGATTGCACCGATGGGCAGCGTGCGCCATTGATTTAGAGGTACGTTTAGGCGCGCCAAGGATGACCCAAGACATATCAGGCCAATGGGGATAGACGCAGCCCCAATAAACGTAGCGATGTCCTGTATAAATGCTAGTGGCGGCTGACCATCAGGTGCAGGAGGCATATGAACATTGGGAACTTGGACAAAAAGCGCTTTGAGCTGAGGCACAAGAGAGATCGGCAGGCACAGACAGATCGTGATGGAGATTGGATTGAGAAAACCTTGGGTGATACTATGCGCATGCTTTGCCAGACGTCGGTAACGCGTTTGTGCGTTGGGGCGGGGTGCACTTTCGTTTTCGGCGTGGAGAAGTGTTTGTTGTGAAGGTTTAGTTGCATCCTGAACAACCACCGTTGTACCATCATCATGTACTGATCCTGGGCTTTGTGGTGATGAAATAGTGTGCTCATGAGAGGTGGCTTTTTCTTCGTCAAGACGTACAGTTCCGTCTTGATCAGAGGGTGGCGAAGAAGTATGCTCCTCAGCAAGGTGCTTGCACAAGAAAAAATGAAAAATGCGCCGACGGCGTGCTTTGATCGTAGCTTGTACAACTTCCGGTTCTTCATCAGGGCCCATGAAATCCCATGCCAGCAATCGGTGAGTTCCGCAAGGGAAAAGAGTGATCTTACCATTAGAGGAAGTGAGAACCCATTTTCCGATAAGCGAGGTCAAAAAAAACTCACGGTGAACACGAGGATAAAGACGGAAATATACGCAACAGCGAGATTCTGGTCTTGAGTTCCCTGGAACGGGGCATTGCCGGTAAGACTCAATAACACCGCAGTTGCTGCAGAGAACAACACAATAAGTGATCTGGAAGTGAAAGAAGTTTGGAAGACATACACACATCCCCGACGTTTCCCCAGCCTCCAGCTACCAGAATCCCATATCGAAAACGGTGGGGGACCCAGAAGAATTGCTTGATAATCCAGGCTAAGAGAACTCCAAGAGCTTCATAAAGAATTGCAACAAAAAAAAGTGGCCCTAGGAGTAGCTTTAGCAAGTACTTGAGAGATGGATTGCTTCAGCTATCCATTCTCACCAAAGGCCTTGATATTGTCTTTCGTGAATGCCGTAACGAGTTTAGAAAAAAGCAGACTGGGGAGAGTTATATTGAGTGCAACCTGGCCAGCACCTCTCGCGGCAACAGGAGGAAAGATATCCGCCTTTGTGATGATAAAACCACTAGCAACGCCTGCAGCTCTTTTGATGTGTTATCAGATGTCAAAAAAATAAACATATGATAACCCACAAGCGAATCAGTGGGCGAATTGAAATCCAGATGAGGGAGCCTGCAGAGATGGACATGGACGGAAAGCTGCTGGCCAGTGAATTTTTCTTTTCATGTACGTATACATAAATGTCGGCCCGACAATGTTGATCATCTGCTTCTTTTCTGCTTCTTTTTAGGCATACGTCAAGTGACCAAGCAATCAATATCTAAATCCGATAAAATTGAAGTATGCTAATGTAGAAACATTGATTGTTCATCACATGACCATCCTCCCAGTCCATCTCGGCATTCCGATGCACTCCTTCACATTATCAATCCCACTGACCCAGCTGACCAGCCTCTCAAAACCGAGGCCAAATCCTCCGTGGGGTGCCCCTCCGTACCTCCTCAAGTCCGCATACCACTTGTAAGTAGAGTCATTGGCGAAATCCTCCCCAGAATTGGTAGCAGCATCCTCCTCTCCGGTACAAGCCAGCTCGCGTAACAGTCCGTGGTCTCGCATGCGCTTTGTGAGTACGTCCAATCTCTCCTCCCTCACACTTCCACCCACAAGCTCACCGATACGGGGCACAAGAAGGTCAAAACATGCGACAGTCTTGCCATCTTCACTCACACGCATATAGAATGGCTTGAGACCGACAGGGTAATTTGTAACAAATACAGGCCCACCAACATGTGTCTCTGCCAACCAGCGTTCGTGTTCACTTGATAGTGACTCGCCCCATTTGGGTTCATATTCAAAGCATCGTCCTTTGGCATGGGCTGCTCTGAGGAGTTCAATGGCTTCAGCGTAGGTGACACGGCTCCAAGGTTGAGCGTTGTCAAGCGCTGACCGGAACATTTGATAGTCCTTCGATTGTAATCCTCCACCATCCCTCTCGGACCAAAGCTTTGCAATCTCTGGAGAATCTAAATCAACCGAGGACCGGATGAGGCTCTCAAGAAAAGCGCATATCTCTTCAACGCTATCGAAACACGTCGCAAGATTCCATTCTGCTTCGAGCATCCAGAATTCCGCGAGATGCCGACCAGTCATCGATCGCTCTGCACGAAAACATGGCGACAGAGTATAGACACGAGAGAGCGCAGTTGTAAAGGATTCGAGGTGCAGCTGATGTGAAACTGTCAGATATGCCGCACGGGAGAAGAATTCTGATGGGCATGCTAGAGGATCTGAAGTGGATGACAAGAGAGGTGCAATGCGGAACGCTTCTCCTGCTCCCTCACAGTCGTTACCGGTGATGATAGGGGTATGCATATAGGTAAATCCTTGAGACTTTTCGAACGTCAGCCGGTGAATCAAGGTTAGATTGCTAGGACATACCTCAAAGAACTGAGTGAGGCTACGTGAAACTTGGTCCCTGAGACGTAACATCGCAGCAATGTGACCCGTCCGAGCACGGAGGTAGGCATTATCGCGAAGGTATTCCGTCGAGAGGGCTTTCTTTTGGATAGGATATGTCTGAGAACCGTTAGGAATCGTTCTTGTGTCATGACAGGGTAGCATACGTCGACATCACAATCACCAAGTATTTCAATGGCCCCCTTGGAGCCTTCTTGGACAACAAATTCCCATTCTTGACCACGACCGGGTGACTTGAGCAGATTTCCTGTTAGGCGCACCGCTGAACCATTCGTCAGTCTTCCTCTCGTGAGCAGTTCGAAAACAGACGTCAAAAATGCACTCACCGTTTCATGATTTCTGGCGCTAATCCTTCTTGCTTCAACACAACCGCCTGTAGTCCTTCTGCATTTGTCCCATCGTTTATGATGGCAAAAGTGACATTTTTCTGTTTGCGGACCGACTTGACCCAGCCCGTCAAAGTAGTTGATTTTACCTCCTTATTACTTGAAGAAAGTAGTTGCCGAATTGTTGGTGGTAATTTGAACTGGGCTGGATGAGCAACGGTTGAATGGAGTCTGCGGAACAACATGAATTGAATTCTTTGTGGGAGGCTAATTGGCTTTATTTGTCTACTCCGGCCCGAGACAAAGATTTCCCTTTGTCAGGGCTCACATTGTTTTTCTGAGTTTTCGTAAATGGCCCCACGTTCACTCCCTCCAGCTAAAAAACGAAAGACTAACTGTAATTCCGGGTCTGCTGAGCAAATAAAAACTCTCGAAAATGCTCTTATCGAAGCAGCTCATGGAAACGACTCTCTCAACGCCCTCCCCGATCTGCTAGACATTCTTGTGGCGACGACGGATGCACAACTTGTATCCAAAGCAATCTATGCCCTCTATCGAATTTTCGTCGTCCTGATTAATGGTGGAAAGCTTGGTCTGGGAGGAGATGAAGCTTCGAAGCTGGTCAAGACCTGGCTTTTGGAGCAGCTAAATGTTTACGTTGATTTCCTTTGTGGCCTGTTAAAGGACGAGGAGAAAATTCTAAGAGTGAGTTGTCGAGCCGTCACTTCGTTTCTTCGTATTTTCCTCTGAAATTTTTCAGACTTCTGCCCTTCAGATTTTGTTCTCTTTACAGAAACACCTCTCTACGTCCGCTTCTGGATCTCAACTTCCATTCCACCTTTCCCATTTCCGTAAAATTGCTTCAGCGCTTCTCTTATGCCCGTCATGCTCTCGGCCGAGCTCTCAAGCGCCCCTCGACCAACTACTCGATTTCGATGTTGCGAACCTGTTTCATGAAAAATGGTTTAGCGTGTATGATGATATACGCTGGTTTTTCCTGCGCGAATCTGTGTAAGGATGCATGCTGTTCCCTCAAGAGAGTTCTAATCGGTTTTAATGCACTGTCAGGACGCTGCTGAATACTCACCCAACACATCCGACACTCCCTCTTAATCTCCTCTCTATACTCGAACAACTTACGACATTCCCCACGGAACCATCCGAACTAAACGCCTGGTGGGTTTCGGAGATGGGAAAACCGCCGCCTAAACCCAGGCGATTGAAGAAGAAAGAAGGAGACGATTCTGATTCAGATGTTGAGGAACCCAAGACCAATACTAGTGAGGGTGATGAAGATGATTGGCGCAAGTATTTTGAAGACGAGCCTGCACCGCCTGAGGCACCAAAAGCCAAGGAACCAGGTGTACGCCTCCATCAGATGAACATTCATCAATCATTACACTCTCTGGCATCTCATCGTGCTGTGTTTAGTCGCATTTGGTTAGCTCTCCTTCCTCGGTTATCCAGTGCAACAGATACGGAGAAGTTGGCTGTACGGGTACTACACATCATGCATCGAGCAATATTACCCCATCTTACGCGGCCTGTCCTTGTGATGGACTGGGTGAGTGCATGTGTTGATTTCGGTGGGTTCTAGATCCCCTTTTGTTACTTCCTCTCTCTTATGTTCAAACCGTGAAGGGGGTTCCGCTGGCTTACTGGCCCTGAATGCTCTATTCATCCTCATCAAGAATTACAATCTGTAGGTTTTCGGACCCAACTCTCTAACATGCTCATTTTTCATTCAAGTTCAGGGACTACCCATCATTTTACACATGCCTATACGCATTCCTAGATCGGGACGTCCTGCATCTCAAGCATCGCGCTCGTTTCTTCAGAATGACAGAAATCTTCCTTAGCTCGACGTAAATCTTTTTCTTGGCCTTTTTGATTTCTCGAATTTACTTATCTCATTTATAGCCATCTTCCAGCAACTCTCCTGGCATCTTTCATCAAGCGCCTGTCCCGGCTTTCTTTGTCGGCGCCGCCTGCAGCTATCATCATGATCATCCCATTCACCTATAACATCCTAAAAAGACATCCCGCGTTGATGGTCATGATACATAACCCCGACGCTGGAAATGAATACGCAGGTCTGTGCCTTGTTTATGTCATGAATGCTGAGTGAATTGATCTGTTATTCGCGTTCGCTGGGCATGACACTCCACTTCTTCATCGATCTGTACAGATCCTTTTCTTTCCGATGAGACAGATCCTATCAAAACCCGAGCGTTAGAAAGCTCCTTATGGGAACTGCTGTCCCATCGATCGCATTATCATGCTACCGTATCCACGCTGTGCAAAATATTCACCGAACCATTTACGAAACCCAGTTATCCCCTTGAGGATTTTTTAGATCATACTTATGCTACGGTGAGTTCTTTAATGGGAAAGTAGTTCATGGGACAAAAAAATACTTATCTTATTGTTCCTTTCGTCGTGTTGCGTTTTCCGGCTTCTCAAATCCGGGCAGCTATTTGATACGGAGGCGAGTAGAAAGATCAAGAAAGCACCCGAATTAGCTATAGATCAGTCAAAGGGCTTTATATCGTTTCCGACTTCGGTCATCACTCCAGGGGAAGGAGATGGCGATGAACTGCACCAATTCGACGTTGTCGGTGAGTTGTGGAGTTTTGCATAGAATGGGGTTAGAGGGCGATTCTCAGAACGGAGAAACATTACTTTATGTTTCATATGACAGTGAAGCTGTAATCTAGAATCATGCGTCACGAAATGATATACACTTCTATCCTGATCAGTCCTCAACAGCTTCTTGAAATTCCCCTAAATGTGTTAATGCGTTGCGATGACATGTCATGTCAAGTGGGGAAGACATCGTAATGATGACAAAATATGAATACCCCAGATCTTTGTCACTCAAATGTCTTACCCTGAGCCGAGAATATGTTCAGCCTCTATCTAGAACGCGTTTACTACATGGATGTAAATAAGGCAACACTATTCATTCCTCCTGTGCCGTGGGAATGGGAACAATCACCGACTGCAACTGTAGCGCGATTAAGCGGGCTTACTCGGCAAACGTGATGAACCTTTTCCCCAAAGAGAGATAGTCAAGGGGTTCGAAACGCCGATGTCTAGACCGATAGCAAGAAGTCGCTGTCCCGAAATGCTTCCAGAATGGACCCTGTGGCCAGAAATATAGAACGCCGGCCGGTGCTAAGGATATGGACCTGGGATGAGACATCGGGAGCAGAAATGCCAAGACTCGCCTTTGATAACCGAGAGAAGTAGGAGTCATCAGATTTGTTCTTGATCTTTTATCCCTCAGCGGGGTGACGTCAGATAGCGATATGAAGAGCTTTTTAACCCGAAAGCCTTACTGCAAAAAGCGCTGTTCATCGGTAGAATTTTGCCGACAATTTGAATGTGATGGCTTTGAGATATCGACCTTTCGGCATATTATATGGATACCGGAAGGTGACGAAACTAGAAAACTGTGGCCTAGGATAAGACAACTGTGGGGTATCACTGGTTGATTGGCCATCCTGGATGTGCTGGAGCCTACGTACTCAGGGATATTGCCGGATCCGAAGAAAGGAGCCGACAGCGGTAGCGGAGATTACAGACAAGCTATGCGAGGCCATCATTGGATCAGGTTGCCGGAGATCT